>Ga0207647_10001737_pt1 | contig 16694 bp, 9 predicted proteins | sample KBSCornC2_FD_184295 | JGI IMG/M metagenome (GOLD analysis project Ga0207647, IMG submission 184295) | Corn rhizosphere microbial communities from Kellogg Biological Station, Michigan, USA - C2 (SPAdes) (version 2) | ecosystem: Host-associated > Plants > Roots > Rhizosphere ...
CCAAGCCGCGGTAATGTGATGGCTGTGCCCACACGCGGATCCCATGCGTGCTCGCTGAAGCTCCCGTCAAAGTACGTGAAGCGCAAACCACCGTTCACCGACCACCATGGCATCACCTTCCACTGCTCCTCCACGAATGCTGCATCCACCTGCCCGTGAGGCGCAATACTCTGGTTAAACGATGTAATGGTGGGATCGGTCGACGTGACGGCGAAACTTCGGTCGTCCTGCTGGGCAAAAGCGTAGACACCCGCCCGAAAATTGCTGGGCCCTTTGACCTGGGAGAACACCGTCTGGCCGCCTTCGTAGTAGGAGATCCGGTCATCCGTCGTGCTAAGCGGATCATCGGGCCCGCCAACATACGCGGCACGGTTCGCGTGAAAGAAGGGAGACACCGTGAGCAGTGTGCCCTGACCGACGGAGTGGGTCCAGGATCCGATCGCAAAGCCGTCCTGCTCGCGATCACGGTCGCCAATGCCCGCAGCTTGTTGATCGGGGTCATTCGGTACTTGATAAAAGTCGGCGCGAAAACCACCGTCCAAACGGAACTGATCCTGCGCTGTCTTGTTGAAGATGAGCGATGTGAAACCTCCGCCGCCATCGCCCGTGTTATGCAGGTTCTGGTACGTGGGCGGTGCAAGCGCATAATCCGTACGGTTTCCGTTGCCGCTCGCATACCATGCCAAACGCTCGGAATGGTCGCCCATGCTGATCTGATCATTGGTCGTGTTGTAAGTCCCGTAGCTGGCGACCAGTTCTCCCTGCCGGTCGCGCTCAAAGCCAGTGCGGGTCGCGACATTGAAGACTCCGTAGGTGCGGTCGCCATAGTCCGCCGGGTAGCCGGCGGTACTCGCCTCCAGGTAGTCCATGTCCTTGGGATCGAACTGCGGCCCTACGTTGGTGGCAATGTTTGTGTTTGGCAAGGGAACCCCATCGATGGCCCATGTAACCTGATGACCTCCGCGCACGTGGAGCTGGTCATGCACAACATAGGAGCCAGGAACAAACTGTGTAATAACCCGCAGGCTATTGCTCTGGTCCATTCCCGCATAGCTCTCGATCTGCTGGCGCGCGATCGTTGTCTCCACCGTGGAAGTTGTGGTCTCAAGCGGAATCTCCTGATCACTGACCTCAACGGTCTCGTGCGGGCCGGCGGGAAGCAGCTCAAAGTGCAGCACCGGCGCGCTTCCGCTGCGCACGAGCAATTGCTCCTGATGCGTTGCGAATCCCGCCGCAGTGACAGTCAGCCGATACTCGCCAATAGGAAGTGAATTGACTTCAAATGTTCCTGTTGCATCGCTTTCGACCTTGATGCTGTATTGCGATGCAACCGCAGCGATCACGACACTGGCTCCCGAGATCGGTCGGTGTGATGTATCGTGCACCACACCCCGCACTGTGGCTATCACGATGGCGTTTGCAGTCTGCATCATGTAGCACACTGCAGACAGCAGCGCCATCAAAGCCGTGGTTCTTACGTCCCTTCGTCGCAACACGTCGCTCTCCCTCTTCGCATTGGTCTGCTCAGAAACGCGCATGGGTGCTTGCCTCGACGATGCGATGAGGCAGCGACAATCAGCGCGAAACGAGTGTCAGGCGACTGAGGGAGGAGCGCGGGATCCTGGAAGGCCGGCGAGGAAGGTAGAAAGCGCCGCGTGCTCCGCAGAAGGAGTATCTGCGACTTCCGGGGTTCGGACAATTGCCGTGCCCGTAGAGGGCAGATAAAGGGCCGGCAGGACCGCCGCATGCGTCATGTTTGCGAATGGACAGCCTTCTGCACGCCAGGCAGGAGCACTGCCTTGACGTGCTGTGCCCATGCAATGATGTGCGCCGTGAACGCGGCAGCAAACAGGCAGCAGTACCTGCGGTTGAACCAGATCGAGCGCTGTTGCGCCAGGAACAAGCAGCAGCATCCAGTACATCAACAGGTTGGCAATGAGACGCTGCACCTCTGCAGTTTAGAGCATTTCTGGCGGAGGGTGAGCGGCTTCACGCTGAAAATCAGCCTCTTGATCCAGCATGCTGCGTGCCAGCCGCCATTACACTGAAGGGCGTGACGGGCCTACGCGGAACTGGATTGTCGGTAGAAATGCGTCAGTTGCTGGACCGGGGCGGCGTGATCCTGACTGCGAACGCGCGCGCCGCCCGCGCGCTGCACCTTCGCTATGCAGAGAGCAGGCTGACAGAGGGAGTGGTCGCCTGGCTGACACCTCAAATCATCGACCTTCATTCGTGGCTGAGTGAACAATGGAAATCCCTGCTCCTCACGGGAACGGAAGATCGCGTGTTGCTGAACGAGTTGCAGGAACTCGTGTTATGGCAGCGCATCATGACGCCGACGCTTGCCGACCGCACCCTCATCGAACCGGCGCACATGGCCAAGCTGGCCCAGGAGGCATATTCCCTCCTCGCTACACACAACGCCCTTGCACGTGTCAACGATCCGCTGTGGATGGCAGAGCAGTCCGCCGAGCCCGAGGTGTTCCGTCAATGGGCTCGCAGCTTTCAGCAGGAGTGCACGCGCCATCGCTGGATCGCGCGCTGTGAACTGACAGAGGCTGTGACCTATGCATTGCGATTCGGGGCGATGGCACCCCCAAAGGAAATGGGATGGCTCGGTTTCGATCGCCCAACTCCTGCCGAACAAGGGCTACAGGCAGCACTCATAGCGCGTGGAACCACGCAACAGATGTTGGCGTGGAGAATGGAACAACGTGTGCTGCCCGCGCTCTACGCTGCAAAAAACGACAAAGACGAGACAATAGCATGCGCTACCTGGGTCCGAAATCGACTGGAGGCGAACCCCAAAGCGCGTATCGGCATCCTTTTGCCTGACCTCGCGAACCGTCGATCACAGCTCGAGCGTGACCTGTCTACCCTGCTGAACCCGCAGCAATTTGCCATTACAGCAGGAGCGGCGCCGGCGCTGTCCTTTGAGTTCTCGCTCGGACAGCCTCTTGCACAAGTGCCTTTGATACATGCGGCTCTGCTGTTGCTGCGCTGGCTACGCCAACCGCTAACGCAGCAAGAGGTCTCCTGGCTATTGCTCTCCAGCACACTTGGCGCGGCGCAAGGCGATGCCTCAAGAGACGCACTGGCGCATCTGGACACGAAACTGCGAAACGCGAGATGTGCGCCGCCAGAGATAACTCTGGAAGCATTCTTGCATCGCCCGCAGACGGGTGTCCTCGCAGCTCGTTCACTGCATCACAACTTGACCGCTATGCTTCAGGAGCATCGCCGTGCTGCGCGTCGCGCCACCGCTGGCCAATGGGTGCGCCACATTACAAGCTTGCTGCTAACGGCACGATGGAGCGACCACTCCAATAGGTCAAGCCTCTTATTTCAGGGGCGCGAAACATGGGACCGAATGCTCGACAACGTCGCTTCACTTGATTTCGCGAATAGTCTCTTTTCTTACCAGGACTTCCTCAAGACCCTGGAGCGGGCGGCGCAGGAAATGATCTTTGCACCAGAGTCAGAGGACGCACCTGTCCAGGTGATGGGAGCCTACGCCGCCTCCGGACAGTCATTTGACTGTGCCTGGTTTCTCGGGGCGACCGATACCGCATGGCCCACCTGCAGCCGGCCCAATCCACTCTTACCTATTGCGCTGCAGCGCGAGTTCGGCATGCCCCATGCATCTGCGGCGGACGACCATGCGGTGGCTCGACGTGCAATGGAACGCATCGTGGAGGGTTGCGGCGAGATTGTCTGCTCTTATGCGCAGATGTCCGACGATGCTTTACAGCGTCCTTCTGCGCTAGTGAGCGACTTTGCGCCCGCAGAGATCGCGAGCGAAGCTGAAACGTCGGTTCCGATACCACTCGAGACTGTCGGCGACGATCATTGGATCCCTTTTACGCATACCGCCGTTGTACCGGGTGGTCATATGCCGTTAAAACGACAGGCAGACTGCCCGTTCCAGGCATTCATCTTTCACCGACTGCACGCGCGCGAGCTGGCCATCGCCGGCCGTGGATTGTCACCAGGGGATCGCGGCACACTCGTCCACAAAATAGTGGAGGGAATCTGGTCGAAGGACCTTGGCGGCTACACGCACCTCACCAGTCAGGCGGATCTGCACAGAGCAACGTCCGCGGGAACGCTTCGACCGCTCGTTGCAGAACATGCGGCGGCAGCGATTCGTTCCATAGGCGCGGAAAATACAGAACGGTGGCAGCGCGCATACCTCAAAGCAGAAGAGGAACGCGCCATCGATCTGGTGATGGACTGGCTTGCGGTGGAGTGCGCCCGTCAACCGTTCGAGGTGCTTACTGTGGAAGAGAAAGCTACGATCCAGGTCGGCGATCTCGCGCTGAACGTGCGGGCAGATCGCATCGACCGGATTCCGGGCGGTAAGTTGCTGGTCGACTACAAAACCGGCGAGGTTTCGACAGCAAGCTGGGAAGGCGCACGCCCCGAGCAGCCGCAGTTGCCGCTCTATGCCGCGTTTGGCGATGCGAAGGGGCTCATTGGTGCGGTCTTCGCGCAGGTGCGCTGGCCGAAACCACAGTTCAAGGGACGAGTGAGCAATGCGCGCGCAAACCTGTCAGACGTGCTCGATGCCAAGGACCCGCTGGTCGCAGCGCCGTACACCGAAGATGTGGTCGAAGAATGGCGCGGCACCTTGCTGAATCTTGCGGAAAGCTTCGTGCGTGGCGAGGCGCGGGTAGACCCGCATGTATATCCGAAGAGCTGCCAGTACTGCCCTCTGGCGGGAGTCTGTCGTGTGGCCGAATGTCGCGGCACCCCTGTGCGCGGAGATTCCGTCGAGGAAGAAGAAGCGGAATGAGCACAGCACATACGCAGCCTTCAGTTACCGACGCAGCGGAACGGGCGCGGGCACTCGATCCCGGCGCTTCGTTCCTGGTGCAGGCACCTGCGGGCTCCGGCAAAACCGAGCTACTTGCGCTTCGCTATCTCGCCCTGTTGCCCCACGTGGATGAGCCCGAACAGGTGCTCGCGATTACCTTTACACGCAAAGCAACGGCAGAGATGCGCATCCGCGTTCTTCATGCGTTGGAGAAAGCCAGCCACGGCGAAGATCCATCACAAAATGAGCACGAGCAGGAAGTTCGTCGACTGGCAAAAGCTGCGTTGGCTCATGCGCAAACGCGCGGCTGGCGGATTACCGAGCAGCCACAGCGACTTAATATCCAGACGATCGACTCTCTCGCACTCTCTATCGCCTATCAGACACCCTTGTTGTCTCGGCTGGGTGGGCAGCTGACTCCTGTCGAAGACGCAATGCCGCTCTATGCGGTGGCCGCGGAGCGTACGTTGGCGCATCTTGGTGACACAACGGAGGTGGAACTTGCCGAGGCTCTGGCCGATATCCTCAAGCTGCGCGACGCAAACCTGCGCGATTGCGAATCGCTGATCGCAGGAATGCTGGCGCGTCGGGACCAATGGCTGCTCCTGCTTCCCGGCATTGTCCGGGAACATCCGCCTTGGGAGGAACTACGAGCAAGACTCGAGGAGCCCTTCCAGCGGGAGCATGCAACTTTGACTCATGCTGTTCGGGCAGAGTTCGCGCGCACCCCCGATGTGCTGCCAGAGATGCTCGCCCTCGCATCTCTCGCTTGCGACTGCGGTGTGGATGAGGCCCATCCGCTACGAGAGGCGCGCACACCAGACGACCTTTGCGATGCCGCGCATTGGCAAGCTTTGTGCTGTCTGCTCCTCACAAAATCAAATGATTGGCGAAAGCGCAGCATCATTCCAGCCAGGCAATACCCTAACCATGCAGCGCGTATGACCGCACTGGTCAATCGATTAAACGGGAACGACACCCTTCTGGCCCTGCTCTCGAGTATCAGAACAATCCCACCCAGTACCTACAGTGCTCAGGAATGGCATACCGTCCGCAATATTTTCATCGTCCTCCGTCATGCCATCGCGCAGTTACGCGTGGTCTTCGCGGAAGAAAACGTCATCGACTTTGCCGAGGCTGGCATCGCGGCGCATGGGGCAATTGAAAATCCCAGCGTGTTGATGCGGTTGGAAGATCGCGTGCAGCATTTGCTTATAGACGAATTTCAGGACACGTCACGTCCGCATTTCGCTCTTCTTCGCTCTCTCATTCAGGACTGGTATCCGGGCGATGGTCGTACCTGTTTCCTAGTAGGCGATCCGATGCAATCGATCTACCTCTTCCGGGACGCGGAGTCGCGACTTTTCCACCAGGTCCGCGAGCATGGAATGGAAATCGGAACATCGCATCTCGCATTGACGCCACTACAACTCTCGACAAACTTCCGCTCCGTCCCGGCGATCGTTCAGCCTGTGAATGAAGTCTTCCAGCGCGTGCTCGGATCAGAAAGCGACGATGAGGTGCAATACGCCGCTTCCACATCAAGCCGGCCTAGAGCCGTCGACGACGACGCCATGCATCTGCATGTACAGACCTTCGAAAGAGACCGGCAATCTCTGGATGAGCTGGATGCTGCCGAGGCTGATGCGATGATTGCGGTGATCCGCTCTCACATGCGCGGCATGGAAGAAGCCCAGCGCCTGGGGTGCAAGTATCGAGTTGCAGTGCTGGCTCGCGCCCGTCCCCATCTGATCGAGATCATCCGGAGATTACGGCAGGAGCGGATTCCCTTTCGCGGGGTCAAAATCGATCTGCTGCGTGACCGGCAGGAGATTCTCGATCTGCTTTCCCTGTTTCGCGCGCTGCTGCATCCAGGGGATCGAATTGCGTGGCTTGCGGTGTTACGCGCGCCATGGTGCGGGCTGACCATACCAGCGCTGCATGCGATCTGCGGCGATTCTGAAGACGCAGTGGGTGAGCGAACGATCCCCGCTCTCATTCGCTCACACGAAGACCGCCTAGACCCGGAAAGCCGCAGGCGAGTGCTACACGTGCTGTCCATCTTGGAGCACGCACAAGCCAGCTACGCTGCGGGAGCGCTCGCCGCTTCTCCTGCTGGACTGGCGCTGTGGCTCGAGCGAACATGGTCCGCTCTCCGTGCACCGCAGTTTCTCGACGCCGAATCAGTTGCTAACTGCCAGGCGTTTTTTGCAACTCTTGCGCAGATGCCGGCCAGTTGTTTCGGAACGCTGGATGAAAGCCTGAACCAACGGCTCGAAGAGCTATACGCACAGCCGGATCCCAATACTTCGGAAGATTGCGGAGTGCAGCTCATGACCATTCACAGTGCGAAGGGTTTGGAGTTTGAAGTAGTCCTTGTGCCCCAGCTTCAGAGATCTGGGAAACGGGATGATCCACCGCTTTTTCAGTGGCTGGTACGGAAGCAGCCCGAGGGCACAGAAGACGAACTCCTGCTTGCTCCGATCGGGTACAAGCACGGTGACAATCCCCGCCTTTACGATTGGGTGAGCAAGATGTCCTCGCGCCGTCTGCATCAGGAGGAGAAGCGACTGCTCTACGTAGCGTGCTCCCGCGCAATCAATGAATTGCATCTCTTCGCTACCATCGGGCGCAAACCAACAGGCGAACTTGCACGACCTCGGAAAGGTACTTTGCTCGCGGCAGGGTGGCCCGGATTGGAGCAGCGCATTGCAGAGGCGACACAAGCGGTATCGGATTCCAATGTCCTGGTGATGCCTCGCGCTTCCCTATCGCCCTTACACGCCGGAAATGGCACGGTGAAAGCGCTGGCCGCCGCGGCGCATGAACCACTGCAGGTACTTCATCGGTTGCCGTTGGACTTTTTCTCCGATCCCAAGCCGGAGATGAGGCAGCCCCCTGCGGCAGATGCGAGCACGATCAGCGCAAAGGAGGAGGGCGGCAGGGACAGCCGACTCGCCCGCGTCCAGGGAATCGTTCTTCATGCTCTGCTGGAGCGACTGGCCGTGGGCACCAGCGGTGATCATCCTGACTGGGGTCGGCTTGCGCACTCACTTCTGCGACAGCATGGACTTAGCCGTGCAGACACGCAGTCGGCGCACGATGCCGTCATTCGTGGGCTGCACAACGCTCTCGGGCATGACGAGGGCCGATGGCTGCTGGTGGCGCGGAGCGTCATCCCGGTCGAGCAATCCCGGGATGAAAGATCGTGGCATGCGACGTCCTGGAATGAAACATCGTGGACCAGTGCCAGCAAAGGACGCATGCTGCGCCAACGGCCGGACCGGGTCTTTTTCGGTGGCAGGTCGCCCGGCGCACCCGGCGCTGATTGTCTTTGGATTGTCGACTACAAGACCAGTCCGCTTCCCGAAGGTACGTCTCGCGAGAGCTTTCTTGCGGCGAGCCGAGAGCAGTATCGCAGCCAGTTGGAATCGTATAGCGAACTCTTCCGCAAATTGTCAGACTTGGATCCGGCGGCAGCGCATCGAGCGCACTGTCTGGCGATCTACCATCCTATGCTGCCATGGCTCGATTGGTGGGCTACCTAGCGCAGCGACTCGAGGGCTTCAGGATGCGGCGTTTTGCGACTGGCTTTGATGGTGGCGGACATCTGCACCGCGCACCCAGAATATGACATCCTCAGCGATGTTCGTGGCATGGTCCGCGACCCGTTCCAGGTTACGCGAAATCACCAGTGCATTCAGTGCCTGTGCGGTAAGAGCAGGTTGGTCTTTGATGAGGAGAGAGAGCGAATAGTATGCTGCCTCATTCATCTTGTCCACCTGGTCGTCCATCGCGAGCACGGACTCCGCGAGTTCCGCATCGCCTTCAATGAAGGCTTGCAGGGCCTTGCGCACCATGGCAGATGCTACGGAAGCCATGTGGGGAATATCGATCGGCATCTCAGCCGCGGCAAATGCATTGAGGTCACATACGCGTTCAGCGATGTTTACTGCCTGATCGCCGACGCGCTCCAGGTCGGCATTGATCTTGATGACGGCAAGAATAAATCGGAGATCGATCGCCATGGGCTGCTCCATTGCCAACAGGTCGAGCGCCATCTGATCAATCTCGCGCTCGAGCTTGTTGATCGCCAGCTCGCCGTGCATCACGAGATCGCAGATCGACGTATCCCGTGTGCGATAGGCTTCGATAGCGCGCTGGATCGCCTGCTCGGCCATTCCGGCCATGACGAGCAGTCTCTCTTTCAGATCATCCAGGCTTTGGTGGAAGCGTATCCGCATCAATCCGTTTCTCCTGACGACGTGGCCCAGTTCTGACGAGGTGAGGGGCAGCCTCTCTTGACGGAAAAGCTGCGCTCGCCTTCTCTCTGTGGTCGGGATGGATAGGAGAAACGCATCATCCGAACCGTCCAGTGATGTAATCTTCCGTGCGCTTGTCACGGGGATTGGTAAAGATCTTGTGAGTGGAGTCGAATTCAACCAGTTTCCCCATCAGGAAGAAACCAGTGTTCTCCGCCACGCGTGCCGCCTGCTGCATATTATGGGTCACGATCACAATCGTGTACTGCGATTTCAATTCGAAGATCAGATCCTCAATCTTCGCAGTCGATACAGGGTCGAGGGCCGATGCGGGCTCATCCATCAACAGAACTTCCGGATCGACCGCGAGTGCGCGAGCAATGCAGAGCCGTTGCTGCTGCCCGCCAGAAAGACTGGCTCCTGACTTCTTCTTCAGGTCGTCCTTCACCTCATCCCACAGAGCAGACTGGCGCAGAGATCGCTCCACCACCTCATCGAGTACGCGCCGGCTGCGGAAGCCATTGAGCTTCAATCCGGAAGCGACGTTGTCGTAAATCGACATCGTGGGAAAAGGATTCGGTCGCTGGAAGACCATGCCGACCCGGCGCCGGATCTCTACCGGCGATGCTTCCGCATAGATATCGATGTCGTTGATCAGCACCTTTCCGGTGACGCGGGCACTGGGGTTGGTCTCGTGCATGCGGTTCAGGCAACGCACGAACGTCGATTTGCCGCAGCCGGAAGGACCGATCAGCGCCGTCGCGTGATTCGCCGGGATGTTCAGTTGAATGTCCTTAAGCGTGTGATTGCTGCCATACCACGCATTCAGGTCGCTGACTTCGATGCCGACGCCCAAGCTAACTGGCTCCCTTCAAGGTACCGCGGCTGACGACATAACGTACCAGCGCAACTGAAGCGATGATGAGGACGATGAGCACAAGCGCACCGGCCCATGCCAGACGGTGCCATTCATCGTAAGGCGAAACGGCATACACAAAGATTTGCAGTGGCAGAGCGGCGATAGGTTCGTTGAGACTGGTGCTCTGAAACGCGTTGCCGAAGGCGGTGAAGAGGAGTGGTGCGGTCTCCCCCGCCACCCGGGCGAAGGCGAGCATGCAGCCGGTGACGATGCCCGCAGATGCCGTGCGCACCGTGATGGTGAGCACCGAGCGCCATGCGGGCACGCCAAGTCCAAGGGCCGCCTCGCGAATGGCGTGGGGCACCATGCGCAGCATCTCTTCGGTGGTGCGGGTCACCGTCGGCACCATCATGACACCAAGCACGACACCGCCGGCGAAGGCGGAGAAGTGCTTCTGCGGCAGTACGATCAGCGCATAGATGGCAATGCCCATAACGATCGACGGCACGCCGTTCAGCACATCTGCTGTAAACCGCACCAGGTTGCCCATGCGAGTGCTTCCGGCATACTCCGCGAGATAGATCCCGGCACCGATGCCAAGCGGAATACCAATGAGACTGGCCAGCGCGAGGACTACGCCGGATCCGACGATGGCGTTCTCCATGCCGCCACCGCTTTCGCCGGCCGGCACGGGGATCTTGGTGAAGAAGTCCCAGTTCAGCGAGGTCACGCCCTGCTTCAGGAGGTAAAGCAGAATCGCGACCAGCGGGGCGATGACAATAATCGTAGCCAATACGGCCAGTCCACTCACGATGCCGCTCTTGATCCGGCGGGTGTGGATGTTGACTTTCGACGCCCGCAGCGGCTGACGGAGGGATTGGGTTGCCATCTCAGGCCACCCTTGCCGGCGCGCCACGCGTGACCGCCCACACCAGCATGCGGGCGCAGGCATTGACCACGATGGTGACCAGGAAGAGCGCGAGCCCGATCTCGATGAGGGCGCTCAGATACATGTCGCCGGTCGCTTCGCTGAACTCGTTGGCGAGGACGCTGGCCATGGTGTACCCGGGGGCCAGGAAGGACTTCACGATCTCAGGGCGGTTGCCAATCACCATGGTGACAGCCATGGTCTCGCCCAGGGCGCGGCCCAGGCCGAGGATGATGGCGCCCACGATACCGATGCGCGCGTTGCGCAGCACTCCGATACGGATCATCTCCCAGCGGGTCGCGCCCAGGGCCAGCACGCCTTCGCGCTGCACCATCGGGACGGAGGTCATGACCTCCCGGGCGAGCGAGGAGATGATGGGCAGGATCATGATGGCGAGGACGACGCCAGCGGCCAGCATGCTATAGCCGGCATTGGGCCCGGTGAAGAAGCCCGTCCAGCCGAGAGTGAACATCAGCTTCGGGTTCACGTAGTCCCGGAGCAGGGGGATAAGGACGAATATGGCCCAGAGTCCGTAGACAACGCTGGGAATCGCGGCCAGGAGTTCAGTAAGGAACGAGAGCGGCGCGCGGAGCCACTTGGGGCACATCTCAGTGAGAAAGATTGCTACCCCGAGGGCAAAAGGCACGGAGATGAGAAGAGCCAGGAACGACGATACGAGTGTGCCGTAGATGAACGGGAACGCGCCGAAGTCGTTGTTAACCGGGTCCCACGCGGAGCGGAAGAAGAAGCCGAGGCCGAACTTTGCCAGCGTGAGGTGCGAGCGCGAGATCAGCTCCCATGCGATCAGGATCACGATGCCGAAGATGCTGAGCGCGCAGAGAAAAACCAGAGCCTTAAAGGTGCCGTCGGCAATCGCAGAGTTGCCCCGGCCGCGGAGAAAGGTACGCACCACGGAGGGTTTTACCGGTTGCTTGGCGTCAGGCGGCGGGGTACTGGATTCAGACACAAATATCTTCGCAGGCTGCGTCACAGCAGAATCCTGTAGTCGTTCAGGCACTTCTCCGCAGAGTACCCAGCCATAATGAATAGAAGATGAAACGACTTAGCGCGATGGATGCAGATCAGAGCCCGGGCAGTCGGACGGCATTGCCCGATTTTTGCGGATTTTCAGTACAGGGTACCCCCTCCCCCCTCCGGTACCGGAGGCCCGGTAGTAAGTTTATTCAAATCAATGCCTTACGCGCCTTCCCGAGGCCTAAATATGTCCATCCAAAAGAGTTATCCGTAAATATTTCCAAATAAACCACTTACCTCGAGCCTAAGAGTCAAAAGCCCATTCCGGCCGGAATGGGCTTTGGGGCGTGGTCTCTGCTTGAGAGACCCTCTATTTCCAGTGTAGCGAATCCAGCGAATTGGCTTGCCAACTTTTCATTAAGGCCGGTCCCGAAGTGGAACCGACCCTACTTCGCGCACCTACTTCAACTGGCTGATCGTCGCCTTTACTTTCGCCGCCACGGTTTCGGGAAGCGGCGCATAGTTCAAGCTGGTCACCTCGGATTCGTGATCGAGCATCCAGGTCAGGAAGTCCTTGATCACTTTGCTTTTCGCGCCGTCCGGACCGGGATTGGGAATCAATAACCAAGTAAAGCTGGAGATGGGATACGCGTCCTTGCCGGGAGCATTCGTGACTGAAACGCGATAATCAGCCGGCATCTGCTTGCTGCTCGCAGCGGCAGCAGTCACAGAGTCGATCGTTGCCTTCGTGAAAACTCCACTCGCATTCTTCACCAGGCCGGTGTCGATCTTGTTCTGCAGCGCGTAGATCAATTCGACGTAGCCCAGCGCTCCGGGAGTCTGACGGACCATGCCGGCCACACCTTCATTGCCCTTGGCGCCAATGCCCTTGGGCCAACTTACCGAGGTGCCCTTCCCGGGACCGCCCTTCCAATCAGCGCTCACCTTCGAAAGATAGTCGGTGAAGATGTAGCTGGTGCCGCTGCCGTCGGAGCGATGCACGATGAAGATCTCCGAATTCGGGAGATTCACACCAGGATTGTCCTTCCCGATACGCGCATCATTCCAATTCGTAATCTTGCTGAGGTAGATGTCAGCCAGCACATCCGGGGAAAACTTCAATCCACCGCCAACGCCGGGCAGATTGTAGATCGGAACCACCGCTCCCAGCACGGTCGGAATGTGCTGGATCTTGACCTTCGAGGTTGCGATCTGCTCGTCGGTCATGGGGCCGTCGCTAGCGCCGAAGTCTACCGTGCCGGAGGTTACCTGACGAATGCCGGCGCCGGATCCGACGGGCTGATAGTTGATCTGCACGCCATGGCTGGCACTGTATTCACTGAACCACTTGGAATAGATGGGATACGGAAACGTTGCGCCGGCGGCATTCAGCTTCTGCGCAGTTGCCACACTTGCTGACGCGCACACTACGAGCCCCGCTGCTAACGCTAGAAATCTTTTCACGGACTTGCCCCCTCGGAAAATGGATTGCAGCCGCGATTGTTTCGGGGTTCTGTGAATGCCGGTTTACGCGTCGGTGAATAACCGAAGAATGAGGCGCCTGTTCCGGAAAGGGAGGCCGCGCCGATTCTCAGGTGATCGCCGCCTAGCAACCCGTGGTGAAAACGCTGACTGAGCTGATCCGTTCGATCAGCATCTCTCCGCCGGCCCTGGAACGTCGTACTCGTCCTGCCTGTGTCCACGGTCCACTTCCCTATCCGCCCTGCGCCAGGCCCTGGATATGAGTTCGTTGCACCATTTCTGCGCTCAGGCCTTTAGAATCGGGCGGGCGCGCAGCGGAAAAACCATGGCCCGCTCACAAGCAGAGAGACCAATTGCTTTTGATCTGGTGAGAGGATGACGAGAAAGCGATGAGGCTAACGAAGCGTAAAGCCAGCCTGTATCTCCGGATGCTGATCGCTGTGAGTCTGACAGCCGGATTCGTGCTTCAGGCGCAGGATCAGGATTATGTGCGCGATTCGTCGCCCCAACTTTTCTCCTACGACGAGCTTGTCCAGCTCGGCCAGAAGAATTTAGCTCCTCAGTTGGCCGAAAAGCTCAAAGTCGTCACCACCACGCCTTTCATCAACAATGAGGCCTACTACAGCGGGGCGAGGCCGGCGGCGCTCGACGTACCCGGGCTTGGGCCTACTCTGCGAGTCGCGTTCTGGAACATTGAGCGGGGCCTGGAACTCGACTATATCCAGCTGTTTCTCACTGACAAAGACGCGTTCATGGCCAAGGTCGAAGCCGAGCGGAAGAAGGCCAAGGAGAGCAGCAAGCGCGTCCGGAACGTGGATATGGAGAAGATCCCGCAGGAAATCGAAATCTTGCAGGCTTCCGATATTTGGGTCGTGAACGAGGTGGACTGGGGCGTAAAGCGGACCCGCTACCGCGAAGTTGTGCGGGAACTGGCGAAAACTCTGAATATGAATTGGGCATATGGCGTGGAGTTCATCGAGATCGACCCAAAGCAACTCGGAACGGATCAGTTTGATGACGGAGAAGATAAAGCGTCAGAGGAACAACTCCAGAAAGAGTTCAGTGTCGATAAGGAGCGGCTGAGAGCATTGCACGGGACCGCGGTCCTCTCGCGGTATCCCATTCGAAGTGCCCGCATTGTGCCTTTCACCGTAGGTTATGACTGGTTCAAGGAGAACAAGATCCGGCCGCTCGAAAAGGGAAAGCGGCAAGCATCCAAACTGGTCGGCGAAGATCTGATGCGGGAACTCCGGCGGGGCCAGCGGATGACCTTGTACGTCGATCTGGACGTACCGGAAGCGCCGGGACGTCGCGTTACGATTGCCGCGACTCATCTTGAGAACCGCACCAAGCCGAAGAACCGGCGCAAGCAACTGGAGCAGTTACTCAAACAGGTGCATGATGTGCAGAATCCGGTGATCGTTGCCGGGGACATGAACACGACCGGGTCGGATGCAACGCCTACCAGCGCCGAAAACTTTCTGTATAAGCGGTACGGGGACTGGGATTTTTGGGCCACGGAGGGCGTTCAGTGGACCACCGGCTTCGGACTGATTTACAAAGGCGCCAAAACGGTTCGAAACCTTGCCGGCATTGAATACCGTGTCGATCCTACATCTGCGAATATCCCTGGTGCATCTCCCAACCTCGAAAGCGGCTTCTTCAAAAACTTGGAAAAATACCGCTTTGCCGATGGGACGGCGATCGATTTTCGAGGTGTGGAAGCGCGCACCATCAATGACACAGCCGGTACGCTGGCAGACTCGAATCAAAGACAGAGCATGGGATTTACGCCGACATACATTACGGAGCTGATTTGGGGAAACGTCGGAATCGCAAGATTCAAGCTTGATTGGATCTTCGTAAAGCCTGGCATCAAACAACCGCGTGACGAAAAGGAATCCTACGTATTTGCACCGCACTTCGCCCGAACCCTGGCAGACCTAAACAATTGCCCGCCGGAACCGATTTCCGACCACAGTCCGATTACGATCGATTTGCCGTTCCACGAACCCCATATCGTGAGTGCGAAGTCCGTAGGTAAGTGAGGGACGGCGCCGCGCTATCTCCGCGAAGATGCGAGAGCGAACGAGTCGGGTGCTCAAGCTTGAGACGGAGTTAGAAGAAGGCGCCTGCAAACTCTGCTGTTGTCTTCGTGAGTCTAGAAGCCTATCCGGCGACGGTATCCGGCTTTGCGTCCTCGGGCCGTGTGGAATCTTCAGGAAGAGCGGCAATAGGGAGAGTGAAGACGAATGTTGCCCCGCGGCCGAGTTCACTTTCGACGCGGATCTCGCCGCCATGCGCGTTCACGACATGGCGCGCGATAGAGAGACCGAGGCCAGTACCGCCGGATTCGCGCGACCGCGCCTTGTCCACGCGGTAGAAGCGCTCAAAGATGCGGCGTTGATGCTCAAACGGGACACCGGGACCGAAGTCCTGCACGTAGAACTCAATCCGGTCATCACGACGCCGCGCGCCAAGGCGAAGTTTGCCGCCACTACGGCCATATTTGGTAGCGTTCTCGACCAGATTGCCGAAGACCTGCTGCAGCGCATCGGAATCGGCCAGGACAGTATCGCTGACGGTGCTTCCGATCTCCATTGTCATGCCGGCGTCCTGCACGACAGGCATCAAAGAATTGGCGGCGTCTTTCACCAATGTGCCGGCGGCGAGCGGCCGGAGTGTCAACTTGAAGTCCGCCGACTCGACCTGTGCCAGGGTCAGCAGGTCTTCTGTAAGCCGGGTCATGCGGGTGGCGTTTTTCAGAATGATGCCGAGAAACTCGCGCGGCGTCGGATCGATGGATGGCATGTCGAGCATGGCTTCGACATATCCGGAGATGGAAGTGAGGGGCGTGCGAAGCTCGTGGGAGACATTGGCGACGAAGTCGCGGCGCGTGGTCTCGGCGCGCTCGATCTCTGTGACATCGGAGAGCACGCAGACTGCACCGCCGCCGGGCATGGCTGTGGCATGCACTTCGAAGACGCGCCCCGGCGCGACAGCGGTGGCGCGGCCGCGGGACATGGTGCGTTCGCGCAGTGCAGTGGCCACGCAGAGCAGCACGTCGGGATCGCGGATGGTCTGGACCAGAGCACGGCCTTCACGGATGGGTTGTTGGGTGAGTCGCGCAATCGAGGCGTTCGACCAACTGACGAGGCCGGTTGCCGTAACGGCGATGACGCCCTCCTGCATGCTGTCCAGCAGCGCTGTCAGCTCGCGACGGCTGCTCTCCAGAGAATGGAAGGTGGATTCGAGACGGCTGGCAGTCATGTCAAGGGCGCGCACGACCGCGGAGAGCTCGTCGAAGTCGCCCTCCTCGATGCGGGCCGAAAGATCGCCCGCGGCGATGCGCTTCGCAAAGGCGACGATGCG
>Ga0207647_10001738_pt1 | contig 16687 bp, 10 predicted proteins | sample KBSCornC2_FD_184295 | JGI IMG/M metagenome (GOLD analysis project Ga0207647, IMG submission 184295) | Corn rhizosphere microbial communities from Kellogg Biological Station, Michigan, USA - C2 (SPAdes) (version 2) | ecosystem: Host-associated > Plants > Roots > Rhizosphere ...
CGGCGCTCGTGGCGCCGGTAACGGTCGGCAAAGACGCGACCATCGGAGCCGGATCGACGGTCAGCGCGAATGCGCCGCCCGGCGAGTTGACCGTCGCGCGTGCGAAGCAGACGACCGTGCACGGCTGGCAGCGCCCGCAAAAACACCCGAAATAACCCCGCCCAGCGCCGCCAAGCGGCTAAAATACGCTTCTGCCATCGAGGGTTTGCTCATGTGTGGAATCGTCGGCGCCGCCGCGCGGCGCGATGTGGTCGGCACGCTGATCGCCGGCCTGAAAGCGCTCGAATATCGCGGCTACGATTCAGCCGGTATCGCCCTGCTCACCGAGCGCGGCCTGGAACGCGTGCGCACCAAGGGCAAGGTGCAGGAGCTGGAAACCTTGCACGCGACGCAGCCGATTGCCGGCCATACCGGCATCGCGCACACGCGCTGGGCCACGCACGGCGCGCCGAACACGATGAATGCGCATCCGATCGACTCGCGCGGCAATGTCGCCGTGGTGCACAACGGCATCATCGAGAATCACGAAGAGTTGCGCGTCGAACTCAAGGCGCTCGGTTATGCGTTCGCCTCGGAAACCGACACCGAAGTCATTGCGCATCTGATCGACCGCTATCAGAACGAAGGCGCTGATTTGCTCGCCGCTGTGCAAAAAACCCTGCCGCGCCTGCGTGGCGCTTATGCAATCGCAGTGATCAGCAAGCGCGAGCCCGGGCGCGTCATCGGCGCGCGCCGCGGCAGCCCGATGGTCGCGGGGCTCGCCGACGGCGAACAGTTCATCGCATCGGATATCCACGCGCTGCTGCCGGTGACGCGACGATTCATTTATCTGGCCGAAGGCGATATCGCCGACGCGACGATCGACGGTATACAAATTTATGACGAACACGGCGCACGCGTGACCCGGCCGGTCAAGCAGGCGCATTTCGGCGCCGATGCGGTCGAACGCGGCGAATACCGCCATTACATGCTCAAGGAAATCCATGAGCAGCCGCAGGCGATCGCCGATACGCTCGAAGGGCGCATCAGCGGTGGGCGCATCCTCACCGAAATATTCGGCGTTGGCGCGCGGGAGTTGCTGACGAAGACGCGCAGCGTGCACTTGATCGCGTGTGGCTCGAGCTATCACGCCGCACTCGTGGCGCGCTACTGGATCGAAAGCCTCGCCGGCATTCCGTGCAACGTCGAAATCGCTTCCGAATATCGCTATCGCGACGCGGTGGTGCCGGCTGACACGCTGTTCGTGACGATCAGCCAATCCGGCGAAACCGCCGACACGCTCGCTGCGCTCAAACTGGCGAAAACACGCGGATATCTGACCACACTGGCCATCTGCAACGTGCCGGAATCCTCGATCGTGCGCGAGTCGGCGCTCACGTTGATGACGCGCGCGGGTCCGGAGATCGGCGTCGCTTCGACCAAGGCGTTCACGACTCAGCTGGCGGCACTTGCGCTGTTCGCGCTGGAACTTGCGCGCCATCACGGATTGGATGCGCTGCGCTACGAAAAGCTCGTGCAACAACTGGAAACACTGCCCGGCGCCGTGCGCGATGCGCTCGCGCTCGATCCGAGCATCAAACGCATGGCCGAGCGTTTCGTCGACAAGGATCACACCTTGTTCCTCGGCCGCGGCACGCAGTTCCCGATTGCGATGGAAGGCGCGCTCAAGCTCAAGGAAATCTCCTACATTCACGCCGAAGCGTACCCGGCCGGCGAGCTCAAGCACGGCCCGCTCGCGCTGGTCGACGAGAACATGCCGGTGATCGCGGTCGCGCCCAACGATCATCTACTGGAAAAACTCAAATCGAACCTGGAAGAGGTACGCGCACGCGGCGGCGAACTCTACGTGCTCGCCGACGCCGAAGTCGCCAAGCACATGCCGCAACGCGACGACCATCTGCTCGCGCTGCCGGCGTGCGGCGAACTGATCGCGCCGATCGTGTTCACGGTCCCGCTGCAGCTGCTCGCGTACCACGTCGCTGTACTGCGCGGCACCGATGTCGATCAGCCACGCAACCTGGCGAAAAGCGTCACCGTCGAGTAGTTCGCATCGTTTGACCAGGATCTGGCAAGAGTGAATAAGCCGTACAACTCGGCAATAAAGCGTACGACTAACGGCCTCAATTGCTCGACTGCGGCGAAATAAATCGTACAACTGACCAGATGGCGCGACCTGCTGATCCAGAGTAGGAAAGTCTGTAATTACTTCCGCGTCGGCTTTCACGTTCTTGCACTTCGGATTGCTTTGCGCAAACCACCCGAGATGCATCACAACGGTCGCCAATCCGTTTGATGTGAATGACCGCGCTGGCTCCGCACGCGTCGGCGGCGTATGTACGAAAGCCCGTGTCGAGGCAGAGCAGATCGACATCACTCACGCCTCGGATGTGCACATGAGCACCCAGCTCGAACGCTGAACAGGCGATTGGGCTATGCTCGCGTCATTCCGCTGCACCCATCCGTCCGGTGCCCACGCTGGCGGTCCCGCCACGAAATCAATTCCTCAGGGGACATTCCATGCGTGATGTCACACGGTTTTTATTGCGTGTCGCCGCCTTGCTGCTCACTCTCGCACCCATGGTTGCGCTTGCACAAATCTGCACAGGCCTGTGTCTGCAGCAGGTCATCTGTCCAAATCCTGCGGTGACGACGACGATCAGCGGCACGGTCTATGCGCCGAACGGCGTGGATCCGCTGCCGGGCGTGCTGGTCTACATTCCCAACGGACCCGTTGACCCACTTCCTCTCGGGGCGACTTGTCGAAATGGGGGCACGCCGCCATCCTCGCCGCTCGTGCAAGCGATCAGCGGAATCGATGGGAAATTCACGGTGAACAACATGCCGGTCGGCACCAGCATTCCACTGGTCATCCAATCCGGAAAATGGCGAAGGCAAAGTGTCATCCCCAATGTACCTTCATGCACGAACACACCGATAGCGGCTGCCAAGACACGTTTTCCGACAAGACAAAGCGAAGGCGATATGCCCAATCTCGCCGTCGTTACCGGCGCCAACGACGCGCAGGAGTGCATTCTGCGCAAGATCGGCATCGTCGATTCGGAGTTCACCAATTCGAACGGCGCGGGGCGCGTCAAACTCTTTGGCGGTGCCAACAGTCCGGGAGCGACCTATAGCGCCGCAAGTGCTTCCGAAACGGTACTTGAGGCGAGTTTCGCCACGCTCGACAGCTACGACATGGTGATGTTTTCCTGCCAAGGCGACCAATACGCGCAAACACCCGCCGCGCAGCAAAATCTCATCAACTATGCCAATGCCGGCGGCCGAGTGATGGCCACCCACTATGCCTACACGTGGCTCTATAACGATGCGCCTTTCTCGAGCACGGCAACGTGGGTACCGGACCAGCTTGATATCACCGCCGATCCCCAGACGGGTTACATCAACACGACGTTTCCCGACGGGTATCAACTCGCCCAATGGTTGCAATATGTTGGTGCAACTACCACCCAGGGGGAGTTGCAGCTCGGCACCCTTCGCCATGACGTCAACGCAGTAGTTGCGCCATCGCTGCTCTGGATCGACGTGCACGACACTCCTTCGGGCAGCGTGCCGATGCAATACACGTTTGATACACCGGTCGGTAACGCGGCCGCCAATCAATGCGGACGGGTCCAGTTCAACGACTATCACCCGGTGGATGCTTTTTCGGCGGGTTTGACTTTTCCGCAGGAATGCACGGCAGGCGCGATGACGCCACAGGAAAAGTTGTTCGAGTACATGCTGTTCAACCTGACCAACAACACGGAGCCAGCATTGACGTTGACTATCGACGATGGGCGTCAATTCGCGCGCTACGGCAACATCGCCAATTACACGGTAAATCTCGTCAACAACTCACCCACAGCGGTGAGCAATATTGCTGTACCCAGCTCGTTGTCACCCGGGCTGGATACCGCCAATGCCTTGTGCGTTGGCAGCGGCGGTGCGACCTGCACGACGAGTTCGCTGGGCGGCCTGACCGCCAGCGCCACCGTGGCAGGCAACAGCACGGCGACCTGGGTGATCAGCGTGCCCGTGCTGGTCAGCACCAGCGATACGACGGTGGAAATGGATGTCAGCACACCGGGACTACCACTCGCCACGGACGTAAACACGCTGGTGATCTTCCGCGATGGCTACGATGTGGCGAACGCCGATGGTACGCAATAGTGGTCCTCACTCGTGGACACGGCGATTGCCCGCGCGCTGCGTGCCGATACGGATGAGGACTGGTATCACGCTCCACGCAAACGCTTAAATCGATCGGCGCTTTCTTGCGGGAACGACTGAACCCGGCGCGCGAGTTCCGAAAGTGCGTGCGACCTTGTCGGCCAATTCGCATCGTTCCCCGTCGCGCCTGGGCTCCTGTTTCCATCTCGACCGCCGCCGCCATCGCCGGTAATTGAGACTCCTGCGTCTGCGTCGTTGCCAGCGCACTGGGTTGCGCCCTGCAGACAAGTCAATCCCAAGAGCAGGCTGACGCGACCGACCGGATGGCTCGACACGGGGCGCGACAAATCTTCTGCGCAGGGAACCAGTCTCAGAACAAGGCCGGACAGCCCTCAAAGCTCGTGTTGAAGATGATGTCGGCCTGTTGTGCTTCGTAAGAACCGATATCCGGTGCAATGCCGGACTGGCGCGAATACGGATAGGGATTGTTCGGATCCACGAAAGGCCTGCCGCGCTGATCCTCGTTGAGATTCGCGTTGTTGTTTCCGGTATCGATGGCGGGGCTGAAACTCAGCAGCGCATGCGTCAGCGTCGGTCCGCCGTTGTCGCGCAACGGACCGAGCAGCGGACATGCCGTGCTCACCGTCGCCGGACGAATCGAGCCGGGTGCTGCGCGGATGAGGTTGTTGTTGCTGGTGATGCTGAAACCGCCGCCGCCCGCATTACGTGCGCCGAAGTCGTTCTCGGTGGTCCCATAGGTGTTGTTTGACAGAATCGAGCTTTGCAGATTTACCGTTAACGCGGCGGCTGTCGCGCCGAAGATATACATGCCCGGCCCATTGTCGGGTGTCGCATTCGCGGCGGTATTGAACGCGATCGTACTGTTCTGGATAGTCGTGCTGTGCGAAGCGGTGGCAAGGCCTCCCATGTAACCGCTCGAATGGTTGCCGGATATCGTGCTGTTGGTGACCGTCAGGTTCGCGCCAGTGACGAAGACTCCAGCTGCGGATCCCGCCGTGTTGCCCGAGATCGTCGAGCTGCTGATGGTCGTGCTTGAACTGGATTCGGCAACAAAAATTCCGCCGCCGTTGCCGAACTGCGCGTTGTTGTCATCGATCGTACTGTAGGACGCAGAAAGAATCCCGCCAACATAGACGCCGCCGCCAGCGGGTGCGAATGCGCCTGCCATCGGCGCCACCGAGTTTCCCGTTATGCGACTGTATTTCATCGTCAAGTTGCCCTGCGCATACACTGCGCCGCCTTTTGCGTGCGTGCCGGACGCGCTGGAACTGGCCTGGCAATGAAAGAGCAGCACGTTGTCGAGATTCACGCTGCCGGCCGAATAGATGCAGGCTCCCTTCGCATCACCGGCAGCGGGTGAAAACTTGCTGTACTCGAAATTGAGATTATTCACGTACAGCGTGCTACTGGGCATCGTGTGGTTGATCAGGCGATCGTTCTGATAGGCGCCGTTGTAGTAACCGCTGATGGTGATGCGGCGGTTCGGCGGTAGCGGCCCGGCCAGCGTCAGCTTTTCCCCGATCGTGATTGCGCCCGTGGTCAGACTGATCGTACTGCTCGGGCAGTTGGTCGAATTCAACTGCGAAAAGTCCACCGTATCGCCGGAGGACGCGTTATTGACGATGATGCTGCGCAAGCTGCCGGCGCCGCTATCGGCGCAGCTCGTCACGTGCCACGTGGCGGCAAATGCCTGCGGCGCAGCGAGCGCAAACAGCGTTGCGACACTGGCGGCAAGCGGTCGGCGCCGCGCGCCGGACAAAGCGGTTTTGACTGGATTGTTCATGCGCAGACTCCGAGTGATCGTGGATACCCACGCGTGGAGAATGCAGCGCTGCGCAGAACCGAACAGATTTCAGCACTCGTTGCTTAGCAGAGCTATCGCGGCCGGTCACCGGATTTGTTCGTTCCCACCCGGATAAGCATTCCACGTCAGTGCCGGGTTGTCCGGCTATTACGACGGAGGCCATCATGTACATGCGATTGTTGCTGCGCGATTTGGCTTGTGTTCTCGCCATTTGCTTGTGCGCTGTCGCCGCAAGCAGCGCTCGCGCCATCGCCCAAGATTTGTCGACGCGAGAAGACCCGGATTTGCAGCAGGTCGCGGTTGCCTATTACGTCGAGAAATATCGGGTCGAACCAGAAGAGGCGCTGCGCAGGCTGGCGATACAGGATCGCGCCGCTGGTATCGAAGACGAACTGACGCGGCTGCTCGGCGATCAGTATGCCGGGATCTGGTACGACCACGCCGACCGCGGACGCATGAAGATCGGCTTGACCCGGCGGGCTGAGGTGCACGCCGGCGCTGTGCGTGCTCTGCTGGATCGTTACGGACTCGGCGCGGAAGCGGACTTGGTCCCTACCGAGTTCAGCGTGGCCGAGCTGGAACGCAGGCAGGGCGCGATCCGCCATGAAATCGCCGACCTGATCGAAACGGCGCATGCGCTGACGAGTTACGACACGCGTCTGAACAAAGTCGTCGTCACGGTTCTCGCAGCGCTGCCGGCGCGCGAAGCAGCGCGGCTGAAATCGTTGAGCTCGCTGTCCTGGGTATTCATTCGCCGCATCGACATACCAACGCTCGCGGGTGAGCCGATCTCGTGCAATGTCACGTTTTGCAATTCACCACTGCGTGGCGGCAGAGAGATGAGCGGCGCTCACGGCGTATGCACGATCGCCTTTATGGCTCGCGACCGCATCAATCCCGATCAGTTTTGGGCGCTGACAGCCGGACACTGCATCTCTCTCACGGGCGACACGACGTGGTCTGCCAGAAACGAAGCGGGTCAGGTCATGGTGTTTGGCAGTACGGCTTATTTCACCGACGCGGACACCTCCGGTTCCGGTGGCGACGCAGGGATCGTCAGCATCGACCCTTGGCGTTCTTGGGCCGCGCCGGCGCCGATTCCAGCAGTCGTGGTCAAAGGTTCGGCGCAGACGACGTACAACCCGAATTACCAAATTCGTGCGACATCCTTCAGTTCTATCGGGCAGATCCTGTGTCGCACCGGCAGAACTACGGGCACCGAGTGCGGCGAAGTGTTCAATCTCGGCGCGGACGAAACGACTTGGTACGACGGCGTGTTCTACCACACGCGCAACATGGGTGAAGTCGATATGTGCGGCAGCCGAAGCGGCGACAGCGGCGGCCCGTTCTACAAGAACGGTCGAGCTTATGGAATCCTGTCGTCCTACGTCTCCATCGGACCGGCATGGTGTTATGAGGGCTACCAAGGCGTGCGCGGTGCCGAAAACCTGATGGGCGTCGACGTTCTGCTGAGCCAGTGAATGCCAATGTCGCGAATTCGGCGACGATTCGCGGCTTGCCTTCGATAAATTTTCTGTTCGATTCGCCGCTTCGCTGCATTCCTTTCCGGGAGCGTCATCAAGCCCGCGTCAGGAGTGAACAATGAGAGTGCACGAATTGTCTTCGCGTCCCAAGCCGCTGGTTGCGGTGATGTCCGGCATCCTCGGCTTGGGACTGGCGAATACCTTGTTCGCTGCCACGATTCCAGTGACGAGCTGCGCCGACGACGGCGGCTTCGGCACGTTGCGTCATGCGGTGTTGATCGCTTCCGGCAACGACACGGTGGATATGAGCGCGCTGGGCTGCAGCACAATTACGTTGACGAGCGGGGCGATCCATGTCGACGTCGATCCGCTGACGATACTCGGCCCCGGCGAAGGGAAATTGACGATCGATGGCGCCAACGCGGATCGTGTCTTCTTTCACTCCGGTACACAGTCGCTGACGCTGTCTGACGTGACCGTCGCGCACGGCCAGACCAGCGGAACGAAGGCTTACGGCGGATGCATTTATTCCAAGGGCAGCGTTTATCTGGATCATGCAACCGTCACCGCGTGCGCCGCGCATGGTGCTGCGGTGGGCGCAGCCGGCGGTGTGCTCGCGTTCGGCACAGTGCACATGTACGCCAGTACAGTGATTGAGAATCAGGCGACCGCGAGTGACGTTACGGGCGCTGTCGCCGAATGCGGCGGTGTACTTGGCGTGCAGGGTGCGTACATTCGCAACAGCCTCGTGTCGGGCAATATCGCGCAAGCCGCACATGGGAAAGCTCGCGGCGGCGGCGTCGGCGTCGATGCAAGCCTCACGGTCAAATACAGCACGATCACAGGGAATCAGGCGATCGGCGCAGCACCCGACTACGGCGCCGCCGGTGGAATCTACGGTGTCACATTGAATTCGGTGTCGATCAAGAACTCGACCATCGACCACAACCAAGCCGATGTGGCAGCCGGTCTGTCTCTCGCTGGGAGCGCGACCGCGTCCATTACGCAAAGCACGATCTCCAGCAACACTGCGAATATCGGCGCGGGCGGGCTCGACACCAGCATGAACCTGACGCTGGATAACAGCACGATTGCCTTCAACCAGGCCGGATCGGCCGGCGCGGCCGGCATGTTCGTCAGCGGTGGTGCGACCATCGACTTGGAAAGCTCGATCATCGCCGACAATTCGCCAAGCGGAACCTCCGGCGGTGCCGACCTTGGCGGCGGAGGGACGATCACCGGCGCCCACAACCTGATAAAAATATCCAGCACGCCAGTTCCCGCGGACACGATCACCGCCGATCCCGCGCTAGGGCCGCTGGCATGCAATGGCGGACACACACGCACGCACGCGCTGATGCCGGGCAGCCCGGCCATCGATGCCGGCAGTGCGTCGTCCGCGCTGGATTTCGATCAACGCGGCAATGGATTTCCACGTGATATCGGCGTCGCGCCGGACATCGGCGCTTACGAATGGGATCCCGATCGGATATTCATCAGCGGGTTCGACTGCTGACATTGGGAAATCCTGGGATCAACGCCGCGCAGGCGCGGGAAGCGGTGCGGACTCCTCGACGCAGACATAACGGTATGCGATTCAACGCGCAGCGGCGTGGGCAAAAGTATACTGCCATACGCGCACGTGCTCCCGATCGCGGCTCAGTGTTGCGAGAATCCGGCGCAGGTGTTCACCTTGTATCTGCGGCGCTGGCATGTTGACGATGGCGCCGACCGCGCGCGTGTCGTCGGCGGCTTGCAGGTGTTTCCAGGCCGCAAGTTCCGGGTCGAGCGCCGTGAGCGAAGAGATTACGACGAATTCCTCGCGCGCGGAATCGGCAGTGACTTCCCAAGCCAGCGTCGAACCTTCGCCGCCGGGCAGCCGCAGCGTCGCGTTGCCTCTCTGCGCATGCGGCGCTTCGCTGCCGAGCGGGAACAACACCGTCGCATTGCCGGCGGCGTCCTCGTTGAGTACATAGACATACACGTCGCGCGAACTGCGTAGCGTCAGGCGCAGTCGATCGCCAACCGTCAACGTGGCATTCGGCGGCAGTTCGGCATCGCCGCCGGGATCGACGCGCAAAAACTTCACATCGGTTTCCCACAACGGCGGCGCGAAACGCGGCCAAAGCGCCATCCCGCCCACCGCAGCCAGTGCACCGAGCGCGATCGCGAGCGCTGCGATCGGCAGACGCCGACCGGCGGGGTGTGGCGGATGCAGCAATCTGTTGAGTCTCTCGCTCAATGCCTGCGCGCTGGCCGGGCGCTGCGCCGGGTCATTGCCGAGACAGCTCTCCACGATCGCACACAACTGCGGATCGGCTGCCGGACACAGCGCCGGCAAGCCGGGGCGCTCACCACGACGCTGTTGTTCGCGCAGACTCGGTGCATCGACGGACGTGTAGGGCAGGCGGCCGCTGAGCAACAGGAACATCAACACGCCGAACGCATAGATATCGCTCGACGCGCTCAGCGGCGCGCCGTCGAGCACTTCCGGCGGCAGATAACGCGGCGTGCCGGAAATTAGACGCTGACTTGCGAGCAAGCGCGCATCGCCGCCGGCGCCGAAATCCATCAGCACGACGCGTCCGCCGCTCTCACGCATGACGTTTTCGGCTTTCACGTCACCGTGCACGAGGCCCGCCGCGTGCACGACCGCGAGCGCCTGGGCCAGGTCGCGGCCTACGCGCAGCGCTTCTTCGCCGCTGAACGCGCCTTCGGCTGCGATGGCGGCGGCAAGCGTGCGTCCTTCGATCAATTCGCTCCACAAGCCGGCACGACCATCATGCACGCCGCAGCCATACACACTGAGTACATTGCGATGACGCAGGCGCGCCAGGCGTCGCGCTTCATCGAGTCCGCCGCTGCGCTCGCCGTGGAACAGCTTGAGCGCAACGTAGCGGCCGAGCCAAGGATCGAACGCGCGGTATACGTCCCCGTAGCTGCCGGAGCCAAGCAATTCCTCCGCTTCCAGTGCGCCCCAACGCAGCACGACGTCACGGCGCTGCGCGGCGGCGTTCGCATTGGCGCGATAGGCCGCGGCAATATCATCGAGCAGATGCAGCGCTTCGATTTCGTCCGGATCAGTGAGCGCCGTGTCGAGTCCGTGCCACGCTGGCGGAGTGCCATCCGCGATCGCCTGATAGGCCTCGCTGGCGGCAGCGGTTTGGTCGCGGGCGTTCGACACGGTCACTCCTGTTGCGCGGCGATGTGGCCCGCAACCGTCTTTAATGCACGCGCGACCCGCATCCGAACAGCATCCGGCGTGGCCGCCAGTTCCAGGGCGATTTCTTGATAGCTCAAACCGAATTCCATGCGCATGACGATCAGTTCCTGATCGCTGCGATCGAGTGTCGCGAGCGCATTTTCGTAGGCGCGCAATCGCTCCTCGCCAACCAGATGTTCGACCACCGACGCGCTTTCGTCGGCGAGCACGAGCGACTCGATATCGACCTTGACGATGCCGCGTTGGCGCTTGCGCAACTCGGCGCGTACCTCGTTGAGCAGGATCTGCCGCAGATACGCCAGGAAACTGCCGCTGCCGTTGGCCTCGAATTCCTCCAGGTGATTGAGCGCGCGCAACAGCGTGACTTGCACCAGATCATCGGTATCGGCGATGTCGCGCACGCGTGCCGGCAAGCGACCGTGTGCCCAGCGCTGCAACAGCGGCAGGCAGCGTTCGTACAGCGCTTGCCGGGCGGCGGATTCGCCCTCGCGGATGCGCCGCAGCAATTGCTCGGTGGGCACGCTCATCGGAGCGCAATGTGGCAGAGCCGTGATATTTGCACAACCGGCAGGGATCACGTCTCGCACGGGCAATGGAAGGCCCCATAGATTCCGTTAACCCGCGTTTGCTAGGCTGGCGCGCTCGTGTGAGGGAGGATCGTTGGCCGTGCTACGCCGCTGCTGTCTTGCCGCCATATTGCTCGGTATGCTCGGTTCCGCCGTGGCCGCTGAGAGCGCGGCCGCCCTCGCCTCACTGCCGCAACGCCTCCAGGCGGCGCGCGCGCAACTGGTCGCAGCGAACGCAAAGCAACCGCCACATCCCGACCAGCAAGCCGCGGCGGCGGAACGTCTATTCGATTTGCTCGATGAAGGCGGTCAGCTCGAAACCGATGAAGCCAAGCAGATCGTCGATCGCGATCTCGAATTGCATCGCGCGGATGCGCCAAATGGATCGACGGACTACGCACTGACTCTGGATCGGCAGGCGCGTCTGTTTTCCGCGCGCAGCAAGTTGGCGGACGTTGAGGCGACTTCGCGCCGCGCCCTCTCCATGCTGCAGCAGCAGACACCCGAGGACTCCGTTGCCGAAGCGTACCCACGTATCACGCTTGGACTCGTCCTGCTACAGCGTACCAAACTCGACGAGGGGATGGCGCTGCTGCAAACGGCAATTGCCGATTTCGACGCGCATCGCGTGATCAACTTGCGTCTGATCTATGCCCTGCGCGGCCGGGCGCTCGCGCATGCGCTCGCCGGCGAATTCGATCTGGCGCAAGCCGACACCGATCGTGCAGTCGCGCTGGCGACGCAACTGACCGGCGCTGACAGCGGCGTGGTTGGCGAAGTCATCGCGAGCGGCTCGTATACGCAGCGCATGCGTGGCGATGTCGCCGGTTCGATCGCGCTGCTCGATCGCGCCATGCCGCTGCTGCGCGACGCCAAACCACCGCGCCAAGGCACATACACGAATGCGCTCGTCGCACTCGGCCAGGTGTTACAACAGATCGGCGACTGTCATCGCGCGGAGCAGGTTTTTGGTGAAGGTATCGCGCTCGAAGAACCGCATCCGAGCCGCGGTGGCATGGTGCTGCCCGCGCTGTTGAACGGCATCGCCAGTTGCGTGCGTCAGGATGGCCGGTTTGCCGAGGCCGCCGCATACCATGAGCGTGCGGTCGCGCAGTTCCTGAAGCTCTACGGCGCCGATTCGCCGTACACGACCAATGCGCAGCAAAGCCTGGCAACAGATTACATGGCATTGCATCGCTATGAGGAAACCAAGGCGTTGCTGGAGGAGGTACTCGACGTGGCCAGTCGCGCTCCAGAATCGCAAAGAGGATATTACGAGGACGTCGTGCTGCAACTCGGTATGCTCGACCTATGGCAAGGTCAGCACGCCGAGGCGGAAAAAAAATTCCGCAGCTACCTTGCGCGCTCGGGCAATCTGCACCTGTTCGGCTTAGGCGATCCGCGCGATGCCATGGCAGGCGTTGCCGTCAGTCTGTTCGCGCAGGGTCGGAATCAAGAAGCCTTCGCTGAAGCCGTCGCCGTCGAGCAGTCGCGCCAGCAGTTTGTGCGCACGGCCGGCGCCGACTTGAGCGAGCACAGCACGATCAGCATGCACGACAAAATCCGCAGTGGTCAGGAATGGGTACTGGCTATTGCGGCAAAAACGAAGCGGGCCGATCAGGCACGCGAGGCTTGGTCGCTGGAACTGCAGTTCCGTGGTCTAGCGACGACCATGAGCGCGCGTCGCCTGGCCGTCGCGCGTGCCGCATCCGATTCCAGTCTGAGCGCGGTGTGGAATGAATGGAAACGACGCGATGAAGCGTTGGTGAAGGCGCGCGTCGACGCCGCGCACGATCCTTCCGAGAAAACCGACGCCGCCATCGACGCAGCCGAAGTCGAATTCGACAAAGCCGAGCGCGCGTTGGCGCGCGCCAGCGGCACAAACGGCAAGCTATTGGGTCAAGCCCATCAGGGGCTGACCGATGTGCTGGATGCGTTGCCTGCCGAAACGGTGCTGGTGAGTTATGCCGAAGGCGATGCCAGCGAGCCTGCTGACTTAGATCGTGCGCCGGCCGATTTGCACCCACGCCTGTATGCTTTCGCCGCCACGCGCGGCAAGGCGCCGCAGCTCATCGAGCTCGGGCCGCGGCCTGCTGCGGAATCCTCCGTGCGAGCGTGGCTCGATCTCGTGGTCGACCGCACAGCAGAATCACAAGCGCGTACGCGTGCCGGCCAGCGCGTGCGCGAGTTGATCTGGGATCCCATTGCCAAACGGTGGCCGCAGAAACGCGTGCTGGTCGTGCCATCGGCGGTAGTCGAACGCGTACCATTCGCGGCATTGCCGGAGGACGATGCCCGCTATCTGGTCGAAGTCGGCTACGCGTTCCATTTGCTGGATCACGAACGCGACTTGCTGATCCCAGCGACGAAACTCCATTCGAATGCCACTCTGAGCTTGATCGGCGCACCGGATTTTTCCGTCGACACGCACGTGGCCGAAAACGGCGTGCGCGGCGTATGCGCCGGCCTGCGCGGTGCGACATTTACCGCGCTGCCTCAGTCTGCGCGCGAGATTGACGAACTGCGCGCCCTCTGGTCGAAACAACAAGGCGCCATCGCGCCGACCGTGCTCGTCGGCGCGGACGCCACCGAAGCGCGCGCGCGCTCGACGCTGCATGGCAGCCGTATTGTCCATTTCGCCACGCATGGAATTTTTCTCGGTGATCAGTGCCAGGCCGCGGCGGATACACGCGGCATCAAGAGCGTCGATACGGCACGGAAGCCGGAACAAATACAGGAGCTTTCCGCCCTCGTTCTGAGTGGTGCAAATCGTCCCGCCACGAACACCGAAGATGATGGACTGCTCACGAGCGAGGAAATCGCTGCGCTAGACCTGACGGGGACCGACTGGGCCGTGCTTTCAGCTTGCGATACCGGCATCGGCAAGCACGTCAGCGGAGAAGGAGTGTTCGGCTTGCGTCGCGCTTTCCGTCTTGCGGGTGCGAACAGCGTTGTCATGAGCCTCTGGCCAGTCAGCGACGCCGCGAGCGCGGACTGGATGCTCGCGCTGTATCGCGCGCGCCTTCAACACCACGCGACCACGATCGATGCGGTGCGCACCGCTGATCTCGCCTTGATCAAGCAGCGCCGCGATATGGGGCTCGATCCGGCACCGTATTATTGGGCCGCGTTCGTGGCTGCGGGCGATTGGCACTAAATGGCATGATGCGAGAATTGATAGAAGGCCGTCATGTCGTGGAGCATGGCCTTCTTTTTGATTTCAAAGCTGCCGGTTGTCAGTGACCGCTTCGGGTCGATCGAGGTCAGTCAATCACTGAGAGCACGCAGGCGCTGGATGAACACGGTAGCCCCGCTTTCGAACCGAAGTTTTAGCTGCGATCCATCATGTTCATTGGAGATCACTTTAACCGGCCCTTTGGCTTGCGCGGCTGCGACATCACACGCATGAAATTGCTCTGGAGTGCCAACAGGATTCAGCACAAGCGGGGGACTCATCGGCTCGTAACCACTAAAGGTACTACCTGACGCTGAGCCGCCCCCCGACATCGGGAAACGTTGCATCCACATGAACATTTTGCCGTCGTGCGGAATCCAAAATTGGTTCGCCGCGTGGCCGGTCTGATCAAGTGGCCCGTTTCTGGTCCATACCTGCAGAATATGGCCTTGTGTACAGTCCGATGACACGCATTCCTGAAGGACGAAGTACTCATCGTCCGCCATCCGGACTGTCCTGAAATCGAAAATATCACCTTTGCTGAAAGGCTCTGCGGGATAAATCACCGCAGACATCCTGGAGTCGACAATGAAGTTACTGGAGATCGTATAGCCGCCTCGACGGGTTTCCCATTCTTTCGCGGCGACATCGACTTTTGGTAGCACCGTTTGGGCGATGGCACCGATTCCAAAAACGCTGGAAGCGATGGCGATTGCCAACGCAAGTATAGATGCCAGTGAGAAACCCTCGAGTTCGCCAAGTGTTCTTCTTTCCATAGCTCCAACGTTGGCCCGCGAAAGTTAGAGTTTACCGCCCGCTGGTGAGCCAACAGCCATGGCTTGCGCCGATTCCGGTTCCTCGACCACGTAGCCCTGCGCACGTAGCCTGGACAAATACCCCTCAGCGTCGAGCAGGTGACTGATCGGAAGCATTGCAAACGTCATGTCGTTCTTGTCCAGTGCGGTAGTCGCAGCAACGAGCCAGGTCCGCTCGACGCGCGCATCTACATCGTCCATGCCATGCTTGCTGGCAATGCTCGCTTCGGAGACCGCTGATCGGCAGGCGATCATCTGGTCTGTGTAAGGCAACTGGCGTAATCCGTCTAGATCACCCGTTGCCCAGGCGTTCGCGCGCGCGATCATGGCACCGAGATCCGTGTCAATGCGGTCGAGCGTCTTACGAAAACAATCAAGGTCGTCCAGCGACGTGCTCTTGAAGTCCTTGATCGTTGCCTTCGCGTCGTCGAGCGCCAGTTCGACGCGCGGCACGGTTGTCTTGACACGAGCGTGTTTGGCGGCGGTCTTCACTTTGTTCTGGACAAGCTTTGAATCAACAAGGCCGCTCTTTTCGATTGCGGCATCGTAAAGGTCGAGCGCCGCGAATATCGGTCGCCACGTCTCGACTTTGCTGCTGCGACCAATGTATCGAGCCTTCAGCACTGTCCAGCGTGCATAGAGATCGACAGACACGACATCTTTCAGCATTGCGTCATCCGGGTTCTTGCGTACGCCGATCAGCGACGGCAAAACGCCCAGCATGCCGAAAAACCCGACCTTTGCGCTTATGACGACTTCGGGAGGGAGTATTACTTCCTGTGATTTCGCAATTGTTGACTCCACGTCGTGCGACTGCCAGCTAATATGCTTGGGCAGCGGTGCCAGAGTGCCGAGCACCCACAACACATGCTCTCCCTTGGATATCTTCCACATGCCGGGTCCCGGCTGTACGCCGGTAACCAATACAGTTTCAAGCTCGGGTACGATTGTCGCTGATGGTGGCGCGTTTTGCGCCGATGCCTGGGTCACATACAACAATGTCAGCACGCCGGCGAGTGAAACAACGCGCATTTCTCCATACCTCTTTGAAAATCGCTGGAAGCGTATCGACCTTTTCACGCGCCGCGCCTCAACCATCACAAGCAGCCGCCGCGGCAGCCTTTCGGCGCGCGGCACGACTTTCGATCCCTTGCGTATCGGCTAGGCCGATCCATACCAAGTATTTGCTTGCGATGTGGTCACCGAGGTTCTCATCGCGTGCATAACCTTGCGCGAACGTGGTCTGACGGCAATGGATCATGTTGTGGCCGCGCTGGCGCAATTCCGCCGCTCGCTGTTCAGGGGTCGAAGCTTGGGGTTTCTCGGCGGGCAGCTGGATCGAACCATCGGGATTGAACAACCGCAGTTCGGTAGCTCTCTCGGCCGGCGCGATTGCCGTCCTCAGCGGCGGCAAAAGCTGCAACGCGGG
>Ga0207647_10001739_pt1 | contig 16681 bp, 14 predicted proteins | sample KBSCornC2_FD_184295 | JGI IMG/M metagenome (GOLD analysis project Ga0207647, IMG submission 184295) | Corn rhizosphere microbial communities from Kellogg Biological Station, Michigan, USA - C2 (SPAdes) (version 2) | ecosystem: Host-associated > Plants > Roots > Rhizosphere ...
TCAGCGCTCGAAAGATTATTCGGAGGTCGCGGGCGCCTATCGGCCCGGCCACGAGTGCACCGACGACGACCGCAGCAGCCGAGTACATGATTTTCTTCATTTAATTCTCCCAGACGTGTGCTGACCAATGGCTAAACACCCCATACGCGCTCAAATTCCATGTTGATACCTGATTCGAATATCTTATCGTTTCCGCACGAATTGGCCCGGCATCGAACGTTTTTATGGGCCGGATGGGTGGTCGTGGCTGGGTACGATTCTGATGAAATAGGAACCGTACGCAGTCGATCAAGCGGAGCGCGGTGGCACGCCGTAGAAGGCTTCGGCTTCCTGTTCCCTGACGTGGCGCAAATAGCTCGGAAACATTTCATTTCGCGGTGAGAATTCCTTCAGCACCTCGCGCGCCACGGTCACCTTGTGCACTTCGGTCGGTCCGTCGGCGAGTCCCACATGATAACTGTTGATCAGCGCATCGCTGAACGGCATCTGCGTCGAGAGGCCGAGAGACCCGTGCAGTTGCAGGGCCCGCTCTGAAATATCGTGCAGCACCTTCGGCATGGTCGCCTTGACGGCGGCGACGTTCTTGCGGATTTCCTTCCAGTGCTTGCCCTGGTCGGCAAGCCAGGCGGTTTCCAAAATCAGCAGCCTGAACTGCCGCAACTGCACCCAGCTGTCGGCAATCTTCTCCTGTACCATCTGCTTCTTGGCGAGTTGTTCGCCCTTGGTGAATCGCGAGACCACGCGCTCGCACATCATCTCGAAGCACTTGGTCGCTTCCGCCAAGGTGCGCATCGCGTGATGCATACGGCCGCCGCTGAGGCGGACCTGCGCCACGACAAAGCCGTCGCCGCGGCCACCAAGCATATTCTCATCGGGCACGCGCACATTGTTCCAGCGCATATGGGCGTGGACCTCCTCGGGCTCGCCGTAGAAGCCGTAGTTCCGGATGATCTCGAGCCCCTTGGTCTCGGCAGGCACGATGAACATCGACATCCGGCGATGCGGTTCGGCGTCCGGATCGGTCACCACCATGACAATGATAAAGCTTGCATAGCGCGCGTTCGAGGCGAACCATTTTTCGCCGTTAATTACCCACTGGTTACCGTCCTTCACCGCTTTGGCCTGGATCAGAAGCGGATCGGCGCCTCCTTGCGGCTCGGTCATCGAGAAGCAGGAAACGATCTCGTTGTTGAGCAGGGGTTCGAGATATTTCTTCTTCTGCGCCGGCGAACCATAATGCGCCAAAATTTCACTATTGCCGGTATCGGGGGCCTGCGAGCCGAACACGATCGGCCCGAAGCGGGAGCGACCGAACTGTTCGTTCATCAACGCCAGTTTCAATTGTCCGTAGCCCTTGCCGCCGAGTTCGGGGCCAAGGTGGCAAGCCCAGAGGCCACGCTCCTTCACCTTAGCCTGTAGCGGGCGCACCAGCTTCTTGAAATTCTGCGCGTGGATATCCCACTGGCTGCCAAGAATATGGTCGAGCGGCTCGACCTCCTTCTGGACGAAGGTCCTGATCCAGTCGAGTTCGCGCTGGAATTCGGGATCGGTGCTGAAGTCCCACATCGGGTGCTCCCTGTGATTGACGGCTGCTTTGGGGAAAGCGGCTCACAACGGTGAAGAGGATCGCAATCTGCGCTGCTCGGCCACTCCTAGGGTCGAACTGTGTGCGTTGTCCAATGCGAAAGGCTGCGGCCAGCTATCAGCTTTCCTTATAGATGCCGGCCGACGCTGATGAAAGTTCCGCTCCGCGAGGCCCGGCGGGCCTCAGGCAAACACGCTCGGCATCCCGCCGTAGGCGCAATCGCCGTGGCTCGTTCGTTCTTGGTAAACCAAATATTGAGACAGCATGAGCACCGGACGGCACCCAAAAGCAGCCAGAAGCGTCACATTTAGCGGCCATTTGGCCTGAAATTCTTTGGCCATTATCGGAAAGTGTCTGCTGAACCGCTGCCAATCTTATCGAGATACCGCCACTTTCAATGATCTGGCAGTCCAACTTAACCGTTTGTGCAGCCAAGTGGCGGGATAGTCGGAAGATGGACCCCATACATTCCTCCGCCATGTCAAATCCCGCTCACCAGTCCCCGTTTGGACGCATCATCTCGGTACGCGGCTCGCTTGCACGCGTCGGATTGTTTCTGACCAGCCGCACCGCCCGTTCCGAAATCCGCGCCACGGTGGGCCGTTTTGTCAGCATCCACTGCCTGAATTCGACAATCGTGGCGATGATCACCGAGGTCTCCCGCGAAAATCTTCCATCGACGGACAATTACATTGCCACGGCCTCGGTCGATCTGCTCGGAGAAATTCTCGGAGGGGCGGAGCGCCCCAAATTCCAGCGTGGTGTCACCAACTATCCGACCATCGGCGACCAGGTCGAGCTGATAAACAACCAGGAACTGCGCACCGTCTATGCACCGACGGGATCGGATCAGATCAATGTCGGCGCGCTGCAGCAGGACCCTTCGGTCGCTGCCTATGTCGACGTCGACGAAATGCTGAGCAAGCACTTCGCGGTGTTAGGCTCGACCGGGGTCGGCAAATCCACCGGCGTGTCGCTCCTGCTCAACGAGATTCTCAAAAGCCGCCCCACCCTGCGAATCTTCCTGCTCGACGTGCACAACGAATATGGCCGCTGCTTCGGCGAGCGCGCGTTGGTCCTCAACCCGCGCAATCTGAAGCTGCCGTTCTGGCTGTTCAACTTCGAGGAAATCGTCGACGTATTGTTTGGCGGCCGCCCCGGCGTTCCCGAGGAAATGGACATCCTCGCCGAGGTCATTCCGGTCGCCAAAAGCGTCTACACCCAGTACCAGAACTCCGATCGCCTGGGGCTGAAGCGGGCCGATCAGAAAATGACCGGGTTTACGCTCGACACTCCCGTTCCCTATCGGCTGATTGATCTGATCTCGCTGATCGACGAACGGATGGGCAAGCTCGAAAACCGCTCCTCTCGGATCATTTATCACAAGCTGATCTCGCGGATCGAAGCGGTCCGCAACGATCCGCGTTATGCCTTCATGTTTGATAACGCCAACGTCGGTGGCGACACGATGGCCGAGGTGATCAGCCACCTGTTCCGCCTGCCGGCGCACGGTAAGCCGATGACCATCATGCAGCTGGCGGGTTTTCCAACCGAGGTCGTGGATTCCGTGGTCTCGGTGCTGTGCCGCATGGCTTTCGACTTCGGGCTATGGAGCGACGGCGTTTCTCCCCTGCTCTTCGTCTGCGAGGAAGCGCATCGCTATGCCTCCGCCGATCGTAATATCGGCTTCGGTCCGACGCGGAAGGCGGTATCGCGCATTGCCAAGGAAGGCCGCAAATACGGCGTCTACCTCGGTCTGGTTACCCAGCGCCCCGCGGAACTCGACGCTACCATCATCTCTCAGTGCAATACGCTATTCACCATGCGGCTGGCCAACGACCGCGACCAGGCGCTATTGCGCTCGGCGGTGTCCGACGCTGCCGCCAATTTGCTGTCCTTCGTTCCCTCCCTCGGAACGCGTGAAGTGCTGGCCTTCGGCGAAGGCGTCGCACTACCGACCCGCTTGCGCTTCAAGGAAGTACCGCCACACCAGTTGCCCCGCAGCGAAGCGACCATTGCCGCCGTGCCGTCGGTTGCCGCCGGTCACGACCTGCACTTCGTCGGCGCGGTGCTGGAGCGGTGGCGAGGCGCCACCTCGCACCGCGAGGTCCCCGGCGACCTCACTTCCAACCCGCGGACGGTCGAGGCTCCCATGCTGCAGCCGTCGCAGGGGCTTGATCCCGACCGCTTCTCGGTTTTGAAGAAGCCGCTTCGCTAGCGTCCCGAATTCGATCGGCAACGGGTTTGCGGGGCTCGCGCGACCGCGCTTGCGCCCCCGTCGCACTCGACTATGGTTTGGCCTTCCCGGTTTCCGCGAGGCCTTCCATGAGCAAACCGATCGTCGACCGTTTTCCGGCGCCGGCCTTGAACACCCTGCCGGCGGATATCCGCGAGCGACTGCTGGCTACCCAGGAAAAGGCCGGCTTCATTCCGAACGTGATGATGATCCTGGCCCGTCGGCCTGAAGAATTCCGCGCATTCTTCGCCTATCACGACACGCTCATGGAGAAGGAAATCGGGCTCAGCAAGGCGGAGCGCGAGATGATCGTGGTGGCGACCTCGGCCGCCAACCAGTGCCATTATTGCGTCATCGCGCATGGCGCGATCCTGCGAATTCGCGCCAAGAACCCGCTGGTGGCCGATCAGGTAGCCATCAACTATCTCAAGGCGGACATTACCGCGAGGCAGAAGGCCATGCTCGACTTCGCGATGAAAGTCTGCCTCGAGGCGCATCGTATTTCGGAAGCCGATTTCGACGTCCTCGCCGGCCATGGTTTCAGCGACGAGGACATCTGGGACATCATCTCGATCACCGGCCTGTTTGCCCTGTCCAACCGGCTCGCCAATGGCACGGCGATGCGGGCCAATGACGAATATTATCTGATGGGACGCCTGCCGAAATAGCCGGCCGGCTCGACATCAGTCCAGCGACGGTCCGCACCAGCCGGGCAAGTAAACGGCCTGCTTGCTTCGGGCGAGCACAAGGGCCTTCTCCAGCGCCTTGTCAAAATCGTCTTCGACGTTTTTGCGCGCGAGGTGCCGGCGGAGAAAATCGGCCCACAGAAATTCGCTGAACGGCGTGGTGTCCTTGGCGAAACCGCCGAGGCGCCTCAGCTCTCCGGCCAGACTTCGAAATGGATCGTCTTTCAGCTCCGCCACCGTCTTCGGCACCTCGCTGAAATGGCGCCGCTCACCCTTGGCGTCATAGGGATAGGCCCAGCGCTTATTATCCAGCACGCCCCAGAACGCGTCGCGATCCACCATGCTAAGGTCGGCGATCACGTTCACCAGAACGTCCTTGACGCCTTCATCATGCAGCGCGCGCGCCAGATGATGATGGTCGATTACGTAATGCCGCTCGTTTGGCCCAAGCACGACCGGGATCATGTGCTTGCCCAGGAGTTCCGATTGCTTTTTCTTCTTGTGTTCACGCCAGCGTTTGCGTTTTTCCTTTACCTCCCTCATCCCGACCGTGAGCTGGGTGGGATGCAGCGATAAAATCGCCACGGGCTTCAGCATAGGCTCGCGCACATTCGACATGGATCGGAGCTCCCAATTCGACCGGCAAGGCTGTGAAAAACCAAAGCAACTATGGCATGATGGTCACAGGCCTCCAATGCCCTGGCGGCTTGCGCTCTCCCAGGTTCTGACATGCTCAGGAAAAACGCCACGCAAACCCGCATCATCCGGCTCGCCGGCCGTGAGGTGATCGCCGAGGGGGCGCGCCTGAATTTCTGGACCGATATCAGCCACCGCTGCATGACCGCCTCGTGGCCGGCCTTCATCGGCGGCGCGGCCGGGGTATTTGCGATCTTCAACGCCTTCTTCGCCGTGCTCTACTGGTTCGGGGATCAGCCGATCTCCAACGTGCCCGGCGGCGCCTATATCGACTACCTCTACTTCAGCATCGAGACCCTATCGACCGCCGGCTATGGCGACATGCATCCGCAGACCCATTACGGGCACCTGATCGCGACGGTGGAGCTGTTCACGGGCATCTTTTCGATGTCGTTGATGACAGGCCTGATTTTCAGCCGCTTTTCGCGACCGCAGGCGCGGCTGCTATTTGCCGACAACCCGGTGATTGCCAGCCATGACGGGCAGCCGACCCTGATGCTTCGTCTCGCCAATGAGCGTCACGACCTGATCGGAAACGCTACCGCGAGGCTTTGGCTGTTCAAGAACATTGTCAGCCTCGAGGGTGAGCAGTTTCGTCGCTTTTACGAATTGCCGCTGGAGCGGAACGAAAGCCCGGCGCTGGCGCTGAGCTGGACGCTCTATCACAGGATTGACGAGCAAAGCCCGCTTTACGGCCTGAATGCCAGCGATCTGGAACGGATGAATGCATCCCTCGTCGTGGTGGTGTCAGGCTATGACGTGGTCGCCGCCCAAACCGTTCATGCCCGCAGGTCCTATGACCATCCGGATATTTTGTTTGGGCATCGTTATGCGAGCGTGATCGACACTTCGCCCGACGGCCGGGTTCGAATAGACTACGGCAAGTTCCATCGGACCACGCAGGAATAGAACCTGCGCGCGCTTGCAATATCACGCGGGCAAGCCGACATTCCCTGGAGACAATTTGTCTTCATCCCTCGCAGGCATCCCGTGACGCATCAGCAGCCGGCCCCACCGCCAGACGAGCACCGCGTCCTGGAATTTCGGCGCCGCGCCACGGGCCAGCCACCGAAGCAGCCGCAAACGATCGAAACGCCGCCGGCTGATGATCTCTCGCGATATCAGGTGCCCCGGGATCCCGATGATTTCCGCCCCCGGATGCTGGCCAACATCGCCGCCTTCGCTTTCACCATCGCCCTGATTGCGGTCGGGATCTGGCTGGCAGCAAGCATCGCCGACATGCGCCGGACACAGGATTGCGTGCTGATGGGCCGGCGTGACTGCGCCCGAATTTCCACTCCGTAAGTCACCCCGTGCGGCACCTCGGGGCCGCCCGGGATAGGTCCTGGCGCCGATCCCAAAGGCAGGTCCAGGGCCGGCTCCATTGAACTCCGGGCGGCGCTCCGATATACGGGCACTCGACTCCCGCGCGACAGATGGACATTCCGGGCGCCGCGCCGGGCTGGCAGGCCCACTTAGAATTTACCCATGACATATCAAAGGCTTAGTGATGTCCTCTACATTCGATCAGGTCGCCACGATTATCGCCGAAACCTGCGACATCCCGCGCGACACGATCACGCCGGACAGCCATGCGATTGATGATCTCGGAATCGATAGCCTCGATTTTCTCGATATCGCCTTCGCCATCGACAAGGCGTTCGGCATCAAGCTGCCGCTGGAAAAATGGACCCAGGAAGTCAATGACGGCAAGGCCAGCACCGAGCAGTACTTTGTGTTGAAAAATCTGAGCGCCCGCATCGACGAACTGGTCGCGGCTAAGGGCGCGTAAGCGCACAATGCGTCTCGAATACTTTCAGATGGTTGACCGGATCATCGCGCTCGACATCGAGGCGCGTACGATTGTGGTCGAGGCCTCCGTTCCTGACCAGAGTCCCGTTTTCGAAGGTCACTTTCCCGGTTACCCGCTGATGCCCGGCGTGCTTCTGATCGAGGCAATGGCGCAGGCTTCGGGGTGGCTCCAGATTGCGCTGACGAAATTCGAGCGCATGCCTTTTCTGGCGATGGTCAAGGAAGCCAAGATGCGGAGCTTCGTCACGCCGGGCGAGACGTTGCGGATCGAAGCTCACATCGAGCATGAAGGGTCGGGCTTCATGGTGACTTCGGCCAAGATCAAAGTCGCCGGAGCCGTCAAATGCAACGCGACGCTCACCTTCCGCGACGTTCCCTTCCCCAATCCGGATTTTCGCAGCCATATGGACGCCGTGGCCGAACGCATCGGCCTCACGCGACAGGCACCCCATGACTGATACCAACTCCCCCGCTAATGCCGGTTCGCGCACGAATGCCGAAGTCTGGATCACCGGGATAGGTCTTGCGACTTCGCTTGGTGAAGGGCTGGATGCGACCTGGGACGCTCTGGGTGAACGGCGCGTCCACGTCGACGAAAGAACTTTCGCGCCCTACATCGTGCATCCCTGGGCGGCGGTTAATCTCGACACGCAAATCCCCAAGAAAGGCGATCAGCGCCAGATGGAAGCCTGGCAGCGGATCGGCACCTATGCCGCAGGTCTGGCGCTGGATTCAGCGGGAGTCAAAGGCAACAAGGAAATCCTTGGCCGTATGGATATGGTGGTGGCCGCCGGCGGTGGCGAGCGTGACATCGCTCTCGACGTCGCCATCCTGAGCGACGAAGCCAAGGGAAATTCCGCGCCGGGTTTTCTCAACGAACGCCTGATGAACGGACTTCGCCCGACGCTGTTCCTGGCCCAGCTCTCGAACCTGCTTGCTGGCAATATCGCCATCGTCCACGGCGTCACCGGTTCGTCGCGCACTTTCATGGGCGAGGAAGCCGCCGGCGTGGACGCCGTGCGGATCGCGCTCGCCCGCATCGCGGCGGGCCAGAGCGACATCGCTCTCGTCGGCGGCTCGCAAAATGGCGAACGCAAGGACCTTCTGGTCCTCTACGAGTTCGGCGATTGCAATCTGAAAAACGAATATGCCCCGGTTTGGGCGCGCGACAAACCTAACGGGTTCGCACTGGGCTCGGCAGGCGCATTTCTGGTCATCGAGTCCCGTGCCCATGCCGAAGCGCGCGGTGCCAAGCCATTTGCGCGCCTGACCAACGTGGTCGCCGATCTGGCGCGACGTAAAGAGCCCGGCCAGATCAAGGCGGCCCTGAAGTCGCTGTGGTCCAAGCTCGGCGTCCGCGGCCAACAAGGCGCAATCATCACCGGCGCCACCGGGGCGGAGCCAGTGACATCGGAGGAACGCGCCTTCCTTGCCGAGCACCGCGATTTTCCGGTACGCGCGACCGGCACGATGTTCGGTCACACGATGGAAACCCAATTCCCGTTGGGTCTGGCACTGGCGGCCCTCACCCTCTCGCGCGGGGCGCTGTTTCCGGCAAACGATCCGACCGGATTCGAAGTTGAAATGACGTCAGCCCCGACCCAGATTGTGGTCATTGGAGCCGGCCATTGGCAGGGCGAAGGAATGGCGCTGGTCGAAGCCATCAGGTAGACCTGCAAAGGCGGGGAAAGAACATGACAGCACCACGCGATAAGTTCGGCAGGCCGGTCGTCGTCGTCACCGGCATGGGCGTGGTCACCTCGCTCGGCGCCGGCAAGGCTGACAATTGGAAAAAGCTGACCGCAGGAGAGTCCGGTATCCGGACCATCACCCGCTTTCCAACCGAAGGCCTGAAAACCACCATGGCGGGAACGATCGATTTCGTGAAGGTCGAGCCGTTTTCCTCGACCGACCTTTCCGAGCGACTGGCCGATATGGCCGCAGAAGAAGCCATTGCCCAATCCGGAATCGGCGTTCGCCGTGATTTCCCGGGCCCGCTATTTCTCGCGGTCGCCCCCGTGGAAGTGGAATGGCCGCAGCGGCTTGAACTTGGGCACGCCACCGGCGCAACCGAATTCAACTATGATGATTTGCTGCGGGTTTCTGGCGGCGGTCGTTTCACTCGTTACCATCGGCGCTTTCTGTTCGGCTCGGTCGCCGGCCATCTCGCCGAGACCTTCGGAACCAAGGGATCGCCGATCTCGCTCTCGACCGCTTGTGCCTCGGGCGCGAGCGCCATTCAGCTCGGCGTGGAGGCGATCCGCCGGGGCGAAGCCGATGCTGCGCTCTGCGTGGCAACCGACGGGTCGGTCAACCCGGAGGCGTTGATCCGGTTTTCGCTGCTCTCGGCACTTTCGACCCAGAATGAGCCGCCGCAAGCGGCCGCTCGGCCGTTTTCCAAGAACCGCGATGGCTTCGTGATGGCGGAAGGTGCCGGCGCCCTGGTGCTGGAAAGCTACGAGGCAGCACAGGCGCGTGGTGCGAGGATTCTCGGCGTTCTCGCCGGCTGCGGCGAACTCGCCGATTCCTTTCACCGCACCCGTTCCAGTCCGGACGGTAAACCGATTATCGGTTGCGTGCGCAACGCGCTCGCCGATGCGGGCCTGGCGGCCGAAGAGATCGACTACATCAATGCGCACGGCACCGGCACGCCCGAGAACGACAAGATGGAATATCTCGGTATCTCCAGTGTGTTCGGCGAACTTGCCCAGAAAATCCCGGTCTCGTCTAACAAATCGATGGTCGGACACACGCTCTCGGCTGCCGGAGCCGTCGAAGCCGTGTTCTCGCTCCTGACTATTGAACATCAGCGCATCCCGCCGACGATCAATTACGACGTTCCCGATCCGGCGATCCCCTTTGATGTCGTGCCGAACCAGGCCCGAGATGCCAAGGTCACGGCGGTGATGTCGAATTCATTCGGCTTTGGTGGCCAGAATGCCTCGCTGATCCTTACGCGGGAGCCGGTCGAGTGACATCACAGCGACCGCCATCTCGGCCTAACGCCGCCGCTTGCTGATGCCGCGCTGGTTGTTGCGTATCAGGGCCTTGATCCGAGAGGCTTTGAAGCCGCTCGGCGGCGCGGTCGTGGGTAATCTGACGATCGCGCTGTTGCGCACCACCCGCTTTTTCGATCCGGTCAAGACATCCAACGTCTTTGCGCGCATCACGCGTCTGATTGGTCCCCGCTTGCGCGAGCACAGGATCGGCCGGGCCAACCTCACCGCCGCGTTCCCAGAGAAATCACCCGAAGAGATCGAAAAAATCCTGATGGGCACCTGGGACAATCTCGGCCGCGTCGGTGCGGAATTCGCCCATATCGACAGTGTATGGGACTATGATCGCGCCCATCCGGAACGCAGCCGTATCGAACTGCCGCCGCGCACGATCGAGCTGTTCGACCACATCAGGGATGATGGCAAGCCGGCGCTGATCTTCGCCTCGCATCTCGCCAATTGGGAATTGCCGGCACTCGCCGCGGTCGCCCATGGACTCGATACCGCGATCCTCTATCGCCGGCCGAACATCGCCTCCGCCGATCGCATTATCGAGGAGATGCGTCAGGTGAACATGGGTACCCTCGTCCCCGCCGGCCGTGACGCGCCATTACGGCTGGCCGAAGCGCTCCGGAAGGGACAGCACGTTGCCATGCTGGTCGACCAATATCTGACCAGCGGCGTCGAGGTCACCTTCTTTGGCCGCAAGACCAAGGCCAATCCGATGCTGGCGCGCCTGGTCCGGCAGATCGAATGCCCGATCCACGGCGTTCGGATCATCCGGCTTCCCGGCTATCGCTTCCGCGCGGAACTGACCGAAGAGATCAAGCCGGCGCGAGGTGACGACGGCCAGATCGATATCCAGGGCACCACGCAGGCCATCAGCGCTGTGGTGGAGGGCTGGATCCGCGAATACCCGGAACAATGGTTGTGGCTGCACCGCCGCTGGCGGTGAAAGCCTGGCGCCCTATTGCCCGGTCTTGACCCGGGTCCACAGCCTGTTGATCAGACGCTGGGTCGCCGGATCACGCGCCGTGATCACGAACAGCTTTTTCAAGATCGCATCGTCCGGATAAATATTCTTGTCGTTGAGGATCTTTGGATCGACCAACTTCTGGCTCGCCAGATTGCCGTTAGCATAAGACAGATAATCGGAATTCCGCGCCGCGACCTCGGGCCGATAGAAATAATTGATCAGCTCATAGGCCTCCGAAACATTCTTCGCGTCCGCCGGTATCGCCAGATTGTCGAAGAACATCTGGGCGCCCTCCTTCGGTATGGCGTAGCCGATCTGAATGCCGTTCTTGGCTTCATCCGCGCGGCTGCGTGCCTGCATGATGTCGCCGGACCAGCCGACGACGAGACAGATTTCACCGGTGGCGAGCGCGCTCAGATATTCCGAGGAATGAAATTTGCGAACGTAGGGCCTGACTTGCGCTACGAGTGCGGCGGCTTTTTCCAAATCGGCCGGTTTGGTCGAATTGGGATCAAGGCCGAGATAGCCCAATGCCGCGGGAAAAATGTCATCGGCGGAATCCAGCATGTGGACGCCGCACGCGGCGAATTTGGCAAGGTTCTCCGGTTTGAACACGATGTCCCAGCTGTCGATCCGCACGCCGGCGCCTAAGATTGCCTCGACTGATTTGACGTTATAGCCGATGCCGGTGGTGCCCCACATGTAATTGGCCGCGTAGAGATTGCCTGGATCGTAGGCGGCGAGCCGCGCCGTCACCACCGGCCAGGCAGTGGCAAGATTCGGCAGCTTGGACTTGTCGAGCTTCTGGAAGATATTGGCCTTGATCTGCCGCTGCAGGAAGTAGGCTGTGGGAACGACGACATCGTAGCCAGACTTTCCCGCCAGGAGCCGCGTCTCCAGCGTCTCGTTGGCATCGAACGTGTCGTAAACCACCTTTATTCCGGTTTCCTTGGTGAAGTCCTCCAGCACACCGGGCGCGATATAATTCGACCAGTTGTAGAAGTTGACAGTCCGCTCTTCGGCTCTCGAAGGTGTCGACAATAACCCAATTTGCGCAACAGCCGCCAACGCCGAAGCGAAAAAAATCCGCCCAAAGGCCATTATCAAAATCCCTATCGCCGATGCACGGCATCCGACAGCCGCTCCAGCGCGGAGTCGAGCGTTGCATCCTTCTTCGCAAAACAAAAACGTACTACCGACGTCACCGCCTCCTCTTCATAGAAAGCCGACACCGGAATGGCGGCAACCTTATAGTTGGTCACGATCCGACGACAGAATGCTTCATCGGTTTCGTTAAGCCCAAGCGGCGACAGGTCGACGGTCAGAAAATAGGTACCCTGCGAGGGCAACACGGGAAAGCCGATCTGGCGTAATCCGTCAGTCAATCGGTCGCGACTACGCGCGAGCGATTGGCGCATATTAACGAAATAATCCGCGGGCTTGCCGAGGCCATAGGCCACCGCCGCCTGCAGATTGGGCGGGGTGGTGAAGGTGAGAAACTGGTGCACCTTCGCCACCACACGCAGCAAGGCAGGCGCTGCGCAAACAAAGCCCACCTTCCAGCCAGTAAGCGAAAAAATTTTTCCCGCCGATCCGACCTTGATGGTGCGCTCGCGCATGCCGGGAAGCGTAATCAGCGGAATGTGCGCGCGGCCGTCGAAAACCACGTGCTCCCAGACCTCGTCGCAAATCGCGACGGCGTCGTATTCCCCGCAGAACCGTGCCAGTAGTTCGAGATCCTCGCGCGGATAGACCACCGCCGCCGGATTGAGCGGATTGTTGAACAACACCGCCTTGGTCTTGGAGCTGAATGCCTTGCGCAGCGCCTCTTCGCTCAAACGCCAATGCGGCGGCTCCAGCCGCACCAGCCGCGGAATGCCTCCGGCCTGCCGGATCATCGGCAGATAGGAATCGTAGACCGGCTGGAAGACGATCACCTCATCTCCCGGCTGAACCACCGCCAGAATGGCGCTGGTCAATGCCTCGGTCCCGCCCGAGGTCACCATGACCTCGCTGATGGGATCAAGAGCTAGGCGGTGCCATGTCTGGTAGTGGGCAGCGATCGCCTGCCGCAACTCCGGAATACCCATCATGGAGGGGTATTGATTGTAACCATTGAGCACCGCATCTGCCGCAGCCTGACGGATGTCCTCCGGACCGGGATCATCAGGAAAACCCTGACCGAGGTTGATCGCCTCATGGTCACGGGCAAGTTGCGACATCACCTCGAAGATCGTGACTGGCAACCTTGCGAAAACGTCGTTCATGGCACGCATGAAGGCGTTAGCCTCGCTTGATCGGCAATCCGGCATCCTTCCACGCCAATATGCCGCCCGCCAAATGTTTGTCGTAGGAAAGCCCGGCCGCCTGCGCGGCGAGCGAAGCCGTCACCGACCTTTTCCCCGAACGGCAAGCAAACACCACTTCCCTGCCTGCCGGGTCTGGCAACGCCTTCGGATCGAAGGTGGAGAGCGGAAAAACCACCGCATCCGGATAGGCCTCGGCGGCGACCTCGTTGGGCTCGCGGACGTCAATAAGCAGGTAACGCCCCTCGGCGATACCCTTGGACACTTCCGGCGGCGTCAAATCGTGAACCTGCTGACCCACTCGTTTTCTCCTTGAGATCAATTGGCCGAACGACCTTCGTGACGGCCGAAGTCGGCTGCAACCTCTCCCCTTACGCGGCGGAAATCAAGCGCGGCGAGCGCGAGATGGCGCCACCGGCGCCTCGGGTCAGATCGTGACTAGACCGTAACTTGGGTTCCGACCTCGACCACGCGACCGCTGGGGATCTGGAAATAGTCGGTGGCATCGTTGGCGGTGCGGCTGAGCGAAATGAACAAATGATCCTGCCAGCGAGGCATCCCGGAATGGGCGGCCGGCTTGAGCGCACGGCGAGAAAGAAAAAACGAAGTGGACATGATGTCGAACTGCCAGCCGAGCTTTCGCGCGATCCCGAGCGCCTTGGGCACGTTCGGCGTTTCCATGAAGCCAAATTTCAACGTCACTTTGGAGAAGGTCGGACTGACCTGTTCCAGCCGCACCCGCTCAGCCGGGTCGATCCGCGGGCTCGGCGCGGTTTCGATCGTGAGAATGACGTTCTTCTCGTGCAGGACCTTGTAGTGTTTCAGGCTGTGCATCAATGCCGTCGGCGCGCTGACGGGATCGCTGGTGAGGAACACAGCCGTTCCCGGCACCCGCTGAGGCGGCCGTTTTTCCAGCATGGCGACGAGATCGGCGAGCGGAAACTCCAGCTTGCGCGATTTCTCGAACAGAAGGCGGCTGCCGCGCCTCCAGGTATACATGAGCAAAATGACCACACCGCCGAGCGCCAGCGGTACCCAGCCGCCCTCGAACACCTTCAACAGGTTCGCCGCCAGGAAGGTGAGATCAAGAAACAGAAACGGTGCGATCAGCGCGGCGGCTGCCAGTGGTGACCATTTCCACACCTTCCAGATGACGACAAAACCCATCATCGCCGTCACCACCATGGTTCCGGTCACGGAAATACCGTAGGCGGAAGCCAAGGCGCTTGAGGAACGGAACATCAGCACCAGCAGAACGACGCTCACCAAAAGCAGCTTATTGATGCGGGGAATGTAGATCTGCCCCGAATGCGCTTCAGACGTGTGGCGGATCTCAAAGCGCGGCAACAGGCCGAGCTGGATGGCCTGGCGGGTCAGCGAGTACGCGCCGGTGATCACGGCCTGGCTTGCGATCACGGTCGCGACCGTGGCCAGACAGACCATCGGCAACACCGCCCAATCCGGGAACATGAGAAAGAACGGGTTTTCCAGCGCCTTGGGATCGGCGATCAACAGCGCACCCTGCCCGAGATAATTGAGCGCCAGCGAGGGCAGCACCACAAACAACCAGGCCGTTTGGATGGGACGTTTGCCGAAATGTCCGAGATCGGCGTAAAGCGCTTCCGCGCCGGTGACGGCCAGGAACACCGCACCGAGCGTGACGAAGCCGATCACTCCATGATGCAGCATGAACGAGACGGCATAAAATGGATTCAGGGCGGCGAAGACCTGCGGATGCTGCATAATCGGCGGAATCGCCGCGATCGCGATCACCGCAAACCAGAGGCACATGATGGGTCCGAAAAACGCCGCCACCCGCGCCGTGCCGCGCGACTGCACGGCGAACAGCGCTGCCAGGATGATGACCGTCAGCGGCACCACATAGGGGTCGAATGCAGCGGTAACGAGCTTGAGACCCTCGATTGCGGACAGCACGGACAAGGCCGGCGTAATCACGGCGTCGCCATAGAACAATGCCCCGCTGATGATGCCGAGCAGGACAATAATCGCGGCGCCACGAACCACCGCGCGTTGGGCCAGCGCCATGAGCGCCAGGGTCCCGCCCTCGCCGTGGTTATCGGCGCGAAGCAGGATCACCACATATTTCAGCGTCACCACGATGATCAGTGCCCACAGGATCAGTGACAACACCCCAAGTACAGCCTGCGACAGCAGGGCCCCCGAAGTTCCGGAAGCCGCAACCACCGCCTCGCGAAGGGCATAGAGGGGGCTCGTGCCGATATCGCCATAGACCACGCCGATACTGCCGAGCATGAGAGCCTTGAAGCTCGCGGTCGAATGCGTATCGCCATGGCTGCCGGGCACCGCGTTTTCCGCGGCGGGAGCTACAACATCGCTGGTCATGGAATAACGGCCTCAAAAATCCTTCGCGCTGCACCATAGCAAAGGCGGCGCGGGTTATAGCCCTGCGCCGGGGGCATAGCGTAGACGGTTTGAGGAGTAAAGCCATGCAAAAATGCATGGGTTGACGCTTGCATTTAGATTGGGACTTAGATCGTGACCTGAGTTCCCACCTCGACCACCCGGCCCGTCGGGATTTGAAAATAGTCGGTGGCATCGTTGGCGGAACGGCTAAGCGCAATGAACAGCTGATCTTGCCATTGCGGCATGCCGGACTGGGCCGAGGGTTTCAACGAGCGACGGGAGACGAAAAACGACGTGGCCATGATGTCGAATTGCCACCCGAGCTTGCGGGCGATCGCCAGCGCCTTCGGCACATTGGGCGATTCCATGAATCCGAAGCGAAGCCGGACGGCGGCAAACCTGTCGCTGATAGTTTCCATCTGGACCCGTTCGAAGGGCTCGACCCGAGGGGTTTGCGCGGTCTCGATGGTCAGAATGACGTTGTGCTCGTGCAGCACCTTGTTGTGCTTGAGGTTGTGCAGAAGGGCCGTCGGAACAAAGCTTGGATCGCTGGTGAGAAATACCGCCGTTCCCTTGACGATATGCGGCGGGCGTTTTTCAAGGCTCTGGATCAATTCCTTGAGCGGTACCTCGATGCGCCGGGTCTTGGCAGTCAGGATCCCCGAGCCGCGCCGCCAGGTCCAGATCACGACCGCCATCAAAAGGCCGAACAGCAGCGGGACCCAGGCCCCTTCAAATAGTTTCAACAGATTGGCACTGAAGAAACTCATATCCACGACAACGAGTGGGAAGATCAAAGCGGCCGCGGCGGCTGCCCGCCAGTTCCACAGCTTCCAGATCACCACAAAACCCATAATGCCATCCGCGACCATGGTGGTGGAGACCGCGATGCCATAGGCGGATGCCAGACCACTGGAGGTGCGAAATAGCAACACCAGGAGCAGCACGCCGATCAGCAGCAATCGATTGACCCGGGGCAGATAGATCTGACCGGCATGGGCTT
>Ga0207647_10001741_pt1 | contig 16680 bp, 19 predicted proteins | sample KBSCornC2_FD_184295 | JGI IMG/M metagenome (GOLD analysis project Ga0207647, IMG submission 184295) | Corn rhizosphere microbial communities from Kellogg Biological Station, Michigan, USA - C2 (SPAdes) (version 2) | ecosystem: Host-associated > Plants > Roots > Rhizosphere ...
CCGTCGTTCAGCACCTCGATGGTGCCCGAACCCATGATCTCGACGCCGTTTTCGGCCTGGACCTTGAGGATCGAGAACATGAGATCCTGCTTGCGCATCGTCGATGCGCCTTCGACACCCATCTCCTCGGCCATCGCGACCAGCTCGGCGGGTGTCTTTTTCTTCAATTCTTTCAAATGCATGAGTTGATTCTTTTCTTGGGAGTTTGGGCTCGAGCTTCTGAGAACGGGTCGAAAGCTGAGGCGCGGCAGGACGCCGCGTATGGGAAGGAACGGCCGCCGACAGAATAGGAACTGGCCGGAACCGCTCGCGAATCAGAGCTATGTCTGGCCTTGTCGGAAGTCAATCAGCGCTAAGCGCTCCGAGCGCCGAATCGACTAGAACGGCCGGACGATCACCAGGACAACGATCAGGGCCGCCGCGATCCCCGGAATTTCGTTGATCATGCGCACCGCCTTCCCCGAAAGCGGCCGCTGCCCATTCGCCAGCTTCCGGCCATAGGAGACCAGCCATCCCTGATACGCACTGAGGCCGACGACCAACGCCAGCTTGGCGTGAAACCAGCCGTCGGTCCACGCGCCAATGTCGAACGCCAGCATCAGGCCGAGAATCCAGACGACGATCATGGCTGGCGTGAGAATGATCGATCGGACCCGCCCCTCCCGCTCAATCCAGGCGCGATCCTCGGGCGAGCCAATCGGCGCTTCCTGGTGATAGACGTAGAATCGTGGAAGCAGGAACAGCCCTGCCATCCAGAAGATCACGAAGGTGACGTGCGCCGCCAGCACCCAGTTATGCGCAGGGCCGAGCCAACCGATATAGTTGTTCACCTGGTCCCCTTCACGACAGCGATCAGCTGCTCGACGTTCGCGATCGGCGTGTCCTGCAGGATGCCGTGCCCGAGATTGAAGATGTGAGGCCGGCCGGCCAGTGCGTCAAGGATTCGCCGGGCGTCAGCTTTAAGATGCTTGCCGCCGGCAACCAGTGCGAGCGGGTCGAGATTCCCCTGGACCGGCAGATCTTCCGGCAGCTCCCCGGCCGCCCACACCGGATCGACTGTCTCGTCGAGGCCGATGGCGGCGACGCCCGTTTCGCGAGCATAGGCGCGGAGCTTGCCGCCGGCTCCCTTGGGAAATCCGATCACAGGCACATCGGGATGACGCTCCTTCAGGGCCGACACCAGCCGCGCCGTCGGTGCAACCACCCATTGCTCGAACTGCGCGGGGGACAGGCTGCCCGACCAGCTGTCGAACAATTGCAGCGCCTCGGCGCCGCCCTGGACTTGGCCGGAGAGATATTCGAGCGTCACTTTCTCGATGCGCGCGATGATTTCCCCGAACCGGCCGGTGTCTGCGTAAGCGAGCCTCCGCGCTTCGGACTGATCGCGGCTACCTTCGCCGGCCACCATGTAGGTGGCGACGGTCCACGGGCTTCCAGCGAACCCAATCAGCGTCTTTCCTGGCTCCAGCGCGCTTTTGACCTTGCGAACCGTTTCGTAAATCGGCTCCAGCCTTGTCAGAAAAGGAGTCAGATCATCGAGGCTTGCGCTAACCAGAGGCGGAGTGAGCCGCGGCCCTTCGCCGGTCACCAGCGTCAGATGCTGGCCGATCGCGAACGGCACGATCAAAATGTCCGAGAACAAGATCGCCGCATCGAGCGCGGGAAAGCGCTTCACCGGCTGAAGCGTGATCTCGGCAGCCGCGTCACTGTCATAGACGAGATCGAGGAAACTGCCCTTCTCGGACCGGAGCTGCCGGTATTCGGGCAAGTAGCGGCCCGCCTGGCGCATCATCCACATCGGCACCGGGTCGCGTCGGTCGCCCCGGAGCACGCCCAGCAAGGGCTTGCCCGCCTGCGTCGACGACGAAACCGCAGGCTTGGACACCACCCTTCTTCTCTCCTTTATATATTTAGAATCTAAGATTGATGTTGTGGTTGGGGCTGGGGTTGCGGGGTTTAGGCGGCGCTTCCCAAATTGCCAACAAGCTGCCGGTGCCGCGTCTCTCGGGAAGCTCGCGAGTCGTGTCGATTCCATCCCATGATTCACAGGCTGGGGATCGAAACTGTCCCCGTGGATGAATCTTCGAACGACTCTCGAGTGAGCGCGGAGAAATGCGCGGTTGAGCGCGTCCCCAGCTCCGCGCTAGCGTCTGGCCGCCTCTTTTCCACAAGGTTGTTCTGTTTGGCTCTCATCCTTGCCTCGTCGAGCGCAATCCGCCGCCACATGCTGGAAGCCGCCGGCGTAGAGTTCGAAGTGGTGCCGTCGAATGTCGATGAAGACCGCATCAAATCACGGCTCACCGGGCCGGAAGAGCTTCCGAGCACGCTCGCTGCAGCGAAAGCCGAGGCGGTGAGCGCGGCTCGACCGGACGACTGGGTGATCGGGAGCGATAGCGTGGTCGCGGTTGAGGGGCGGCTTTTCGGCAAACCCCGGGACCGCGAAGAAGCCGCTGAGCACTTGCGCTTCTTCTCGGGAAAGGAACTGCATCTCTCCAGCGCAGTCGCGCTTGCCCGCGGCGGTGTGGCTGACTGGCGCCATCTGGAGACCGCCCGACTGGAGGTTCGGCGGCTCTCCGAAGCCTTCATTTGCGACTATCTCGATGCCGAATGGCCCGAGGTCGGTTACACTGTCGGCGTGTTCCGGCTGGAGGCCCGCGGCGTGCAGTTGTTCGAAGCAATCGACGGCGACCATTTCACGATTCTCGGAATGCCTCTGATCCCCTTGCTCGGCGCGCTTCGCGACAGGGGTCTGCTCCTCGCATGATCCGCATTGCGCTCACCGGCTCGATCGGCATGGGCAAGTCGACCGTCGCGACCATGTTCGAGCGCGCCGGCGTCCCGGTGTTCGATGCGGACGCGGTGGTGCGCAAGCTGCAGGCGCCGGGCGGGGGCCTGATCAACCGAATCGGCGAGCAATTTCCCGGAACCGTTCGCTGCGGAACGCTGGATCGCGAGTGCCTCGCCCACATCGTCCTGGCCGATCCCGAAAAGCTCGCCGCCCTCGAGCGCATCGTTCACCCTGCGGTACGTGAGGCACGCGAGGAATTCATCGTCGAGCACGGCCAAGCGCCCGCACTCCTGTTCGAGATCCCTCTGCTGTTCGAGACGGAAAGTGAAAAGGACTTCGACAAGGTCGTCGTCGTGTCCGCGCCCCGCGACGTCCAGCGTGACCGCGTGCTCGCCCGTCCCGGCATGAGCCAAGCCAAGCTCGACTCGATCCTCGAGCGCCAGATGCCGGACGAAGAGAAGCGCCGCCGCGCGGATTTCGTGGTCGACACCGGCGTCGACCTATCCACAACTGAAAGCCAGGTCGGAGAAATCCTCGCTTGTCTCGGAATCACGCCGGCGCGATAGATTCGAGGGCATGCGTGAAATCGTCTTCGACACGGAAACGACGGGTCTCAATCCAATGGGTGGGGACCGGATGGTCGAGATCGGCTGCATCGAGATCGTCAACCGCGTCGAGACGGGCCGACACTTTCACTGCTATTTCAATCCCCAGCGCGACATGCCGCTCGAGGCCGAGGCGGTGCATGGGCTCTCGAGCATTTTTCTTTCGGACAAGCCGCTGTTCGATGAGAAAGCCGAGGAGTTGCTCGATTTCATCGAGGAATCTCCGTTGGTCGCTCACAATGCGAGCTTCGATTTTGGTTTCCTGAACTTCGAGCTCGAGCGCTGCGGACGCCGAACGGTGTCGATGCACCGGATGGTCGACACGCTCTCGCTCGCCCGTTCGAAGCACCCTGGAGCCAAGCACAGCCTCGACGCCTTGTGCATGCGCTTCGGAATCGACCGCAGCCATCGGGTAAAGCACGGCGCGCTGCTCGACGCGCAGCTGCTTGCGCAGGTTTATGTTGAGCTGACCGGCGGCCGGCAGATCGGACTTGGCCTGGTAGCCGACGCGGGCACCGTCGCCGTCCGACCGGCGGAAGGTCCGATCATTGTGCGCGAGCCGCGTCCGCCGCGTCCGCACAGCCCTCTCGCGGAGGAACTCGAACGCCATCGCGCGTTTATTGCCAAGCTGGTCAATCCGCTTTGGGAGCGCGTCCTCGGCGCCGGTTGACGGCTGGTTCGGGCCGGTCCTAAGCGGCCCGCCAAGCACAAAGGAGCCAGACACAGTGGACGTACGGGTCGCGGGTCATCAGGTCGATACCGGCGAGTCGTTGCGCGAGCATGCTCAGCAGCGAATCGCGGAAATCACCGAAAAATATTTCTCCAGGTCAGTGGGAGCCAACGTCACTTTTGGCCGGGGCCCGAACAACGACTTTACCTGCGACATTGTCGCGCCGGTCATGCAAGGCGTCGTCCTTAAGGCGTCGCACAATGCGCGCGAGCCGCAGATGGCGCTGAACGGCGCCGCCGACCGCATCGAAAAGCAGCTTCGCCGCTACATGCGCCGCCTCAAGGACCACAAGATCGACGAAGAGGCGCAGGCCTATGTCGAAAATGCCGGCTACACGATCTTCTCGTCGTCGCCGCAAGACGAAGCGGAAGAGGCCGATCACCCGGCGATCGTCGCCGAGACTCGCGTCGACATCCCCGAGGCGAGCGTCTCCGACGCGGTGATGCTGATGGACCTTCGCAACACGCCCGCGCTGATGTTCAAGAACAGCGGGACGGGCGAATTCAACATGATCTATCGCCGGGAGGACGGGAACATCGGCTGGGTTGAGCCCCAGGCCCGCTGATCCCATCTGACCCGTGCCGGGCCTGGTGCCGAGGCCGCACCTGGGTACGAAAAGACGATGCAGCTTGCCGATTTTCTCGACTGCGACGCGATCAAGACCGCTCTTCCGGGCGGCAACAAACGTTCGCTCATGCAGCAGCTGGCTAACCTTGCCGCCCAGCGGCTGGAGCTGGATCCGTCGACGATTCTCGCCAGTCTGAACGAGCGCGAGCAGCTCGGATCGACCGGATTCGGCCAGGGAGTGGCAATTCCTCACGCGCGGATCGACGGGCTCGATCGAATCTATGGCCTGTTCGTGAGGCTCGGTGAGCCGGTCGAATATAAGGCCATCGACGGACGACCGGTCGATCTCGTCTTTCTGCTCCTCTCCCCGATGAACGCGGGTGCGGAACATTTGAAAGCGCTCGCGTCGATCAGCCGGATCACGCGCGATGCCGCGACGCTCGAGCGCCTCCGCGGAGCACGCACCAGGGACGCGCTTGCCGCGCTGCTGATGGGCGCCGACGAATTGGACGCAGCCTGACCAGAGATCGGCTAGCGACGCACCTGGAGGTCGGCGGAATCCTCCGCCGCGCCACCGTGCAAGGCGGTTTCGCGACAGTAATGAAGCGCGGCGACACCGAGCGCGGATCCTTGCTCCTGTTCGTGAGTAGCCGCGGCGCGCATGTGGCGTGTCTCGAGCGGATCCTCGATCTCGACGGGACCTATCGATGGCAGCGGGTTGGGCCTGGCGAATCGGCCGGTTCCGCGGAAATCGCGGATTTCCTCGCCCGCCGCGCACGGTTCGACGAGGATTTGTGGGCGATTGAACTGGATATCGCGGAGCCTGAACGGTTCATCGCTGAAACGACCTCCGCGGGTTGACCCTTTCGACGGGGCGGGGGAAACCGGGCTCAACAACAAGAGCGGGGGGCATTTCCTGCGCAGCAATTGCCGGGAATGCCACGCGAGACGGGGAGTCACCAACAGCGCTGGCGATGTATTCGCAAAGTATTGGCGCATGTATTCGGTCGGCTAACCGCACGTTTTAGGCTCACATGTTGGCTTCTTTTCGCTCAGCGCTGCTGTTGATTGCAGCGCTCACCGCGACTGTTATTGCACCGGCTGAAGCCGGTCCTGCCGCCGAGGCTGTGGTTCCGGCGGCAAGTCCTGACCTTCCCAAGGCAACCATTCCCGCTCTGCTCGATCCGAGCGGCGAGCCGACGCTGTCCCAGCCCCAGGCGCCCGACAGCTCACCTCAGGCGGACACCGACGAGACTTCCGCCAGGCCGACCGGCGACCTGTCCGAAATGGTCGCGCAGCTGCGGGCTCCTGAAACCGGCAGCCACCAGCTCGATTGCCTCGCCACCGGCATTTATTTCGAATCGAAGAGCGAGCCGCTCGCCGGCCAGCTCGCGGTGGGCCAGGTGATCGCAAATCGTACCCAAAGCGGCGGCCGCTTCCCGGACAGCTATTGCGGCGTATTGTTTCAGCGCGGGCAATTCTCGTTCATTCACGGCCGCTCGTTGCCCAGCGTCAACCACTCGAACAAGCAGTGGCAGACGGCAGTCGCGATCGCCAAGATCGTCGACGAGGGGCTCCAGACTTCGGCTGCGGGCAACGCCCTTTTCTTCCACGCCCGCTACGTCTCGCCAGGCTGGCACATGAAGCGGGTCGCATCGATCGGCAATCACGTATTTTTCCGTTGATTTAGGGAAGATTGCTGCGTGCAGCGGGCGGGCTTGGCTCGCCCGCTTTCATTTTCGGCCTGTTCGATTCTCGCCAATCCGCCGGATTGGCTGCGTTCTCACATTGTTCTAACTAACCTGCATGGCCACCCTGCCCGAGTCTCTCTGCTTCACCGACGCGCCGATCGCATCTGAAGTCGCGCGCGGTGTCACCCGTCTCTTCTGCCGCCAGGATCTGTTCGCGGTATGCGAGATGCCGCTGCCCAATGGCCGGCGCGCCGACCTGATGGCGATCGACGGCAAGGGCAGCTTCACCATCGTCGAGATCAAGGTCGCAAAGACCGACCTGGTGAATGACGGCAAGTGGCTCGATTATCTCGATTATTGCGACCGTTTCTTCTGGGCGGTGCCGCCGCACCTCGCGCGGATCCTCGAAGAGGAGCGCTACCTTCCGGGCGAAGCGGGACTGATTGTCGCCGACCGCTACGACGCGGCCGTCGTCCGCGACGCTGCCCATCGGCCGCTGGCGCCAGCTCGGCGCAAGGCCGAGCTTCTACGCTTCGCCCGCCGCGCCGCCAGACGGCTGTCGGCGCAAGTCGATCCTTCGCTCGGCGAGGCTAGTTAGAAGCTGCGGCAGTTCCGGCCTTCGGCTTCTTGTCCTCGATCATCTTGAGGATCTCTCGCGCGCGGTTGTCGCGCGTCGCATAGTCCCGTGCAGAGTAGCCGGCGGCTGAATCGGTCTTGTCTGGGTTGGCTCCATGGTCGAGCAGCAATTTCACCAGTGGCGCGTCGCGCCGCTGCACCGCCACGATCAGCGGCGTCTCGCCCATTTTATTGTCGGCATCGACCTTGGCGCCCATGCCGAGCAACCATTGCGCCGCCTCGACGAAGTCCACGCGCGCAGCGGCGATTAACGGTGTATCCCCACCTTTCCCGGGCAGGTTCGGGTCGGCGCCCTTGTTGAGCAGGAAGCCCGTCCAATTGTCATCGCTGCGCGCAATGGCGATGATCAGCGCCGTGTTGCCGTCGCCGTCCTTCGTGTCGACCAGGCCGCTGGGATGCTGTGACAGCAGATCGATCGCCTTGTTGCCGTCGCTCTTCTTCACGGCGTCGATGAAGTCGTATCCGGCGGTGGTTAGCGCTTGAGCAACTGCGGGCGCCGGCACCAGCGCGGCAGCAACGAACAATGCAAAACCCAGTCGTTTCACGGCCTTATGCCCCATGATCCCGCTTGATCAGCCCGGCTTAGCAGAGCAAGGTTCGACTTGAAATGAACGGCAGCGCGCGATTTTGGGAAAAGCCGCTCCGCGAACTCGATCGCGGCGAATGGGAGGCATTGTGTGACGGTTGTGGGCGCTGCTGCGTCCACAAGCTGGAAGACGAGGAAACCGGCCTGCTCTACGCGACCAATGTCGCGTGCAAGCTGCTCGACCGCCGGAACGGCCGCTGCCTGGACTACAAGCACCGGATGAAGCTGGTTTCAGACTGCGTGAAGCTCGATCGCAAGAATCTCAGCGGCCTCGACTGGCTGCCGGACACCTGCGCATACCGGCTGCGCAGTGCGGGAAAGCCCCTGCCCGATTGGCACTATCTGATCTCGGGTCGCCGCGAGACGGTGCATGAAGCGGGCCAGTCAACGCGCGGCTGGACGGTCAGCGAAGAGGATGCCGGCGAGCTCGAATATCATGTGGTCGACAAGCCGCTCTGAAGCCGCCTTGGAGGCGGCGCTTCCAGCTCCGATCGAAATTCGTCCTTTGAGAAACGCGAGGCGACTGCGGCTACGGTTCGATGAAGCGACCGGCACGCTCAAGCTGACGTGCCCGTTGCGGACTAGCCGTCGCGCGGCGCTCGCTTGGGCGCTCGACCAGCGCGCGTGGATCGAAGCGCAGCTCACCCGAAGAGAACCCGGCGAGCCATTCGGCGCAGGGGCAACCATCCCCTTCGAAGGGGTGCCGGTAAAGATCCTCTGGGATCCGGCCGCACCCCGCACGCCGGTTCTGATCGACGGCGAGCTCCGCTGCGGCGGTCCGCAAGCCGCCCTGCCGCGGCGCATCGAGAAATTCCTGAAACAGCGCGCCCTGGACGTCATGTCGCGCGAGGTCGCCGAATATGCCGCGGCCGCCGGTGTGTCGGCTCGCTCGGTCAGCGTCGCGGACGCAGGGACCCGGTGGGGCAGCTGCTCTTCCCAGGGGCGGATTCGGCTCAGTTGGCGGCTGATCCTCGCGTCGCCGCGAGTGCGGCGATATGTTGTGGCGCACGAGGTCGCTCATTTGAAGCACCTCGATCACAGCGCCGCTTTCAAAGCGCTGGAGGCCCGGCTCTACGGTCCAGGACTGAGCGAAGCGAAAGCCGCGCTACGCCGCTCCGGGCCGCGGCTGAAGCGGGTCGGGCGGGGGCGTTGATTCGGGCTGCGGCTGCGGCTGGCGTTGCGGCGGATAGGGCTGCGGTTGGCGCGGACGCGGCGGATAGGCCGGTTGGCGCTGCTGCTGTTGCTGCTGCGGCGGGAACGCTTGGTCGAGCTCCTGCTGTGAAGGCTCTCCAGTGCCGTCGGGTCGCACCATCGGCTGCTGCTGCGGATAGCCCTGCTCCTGCGGCGGCGGGTTACCCAATGGCATTCCGTTCTCGTCGACCATCGGCTGCATCTCGTTCGCGTCGACCGGCTGATCCCCGTACATTTCCTCCTCCGGGGTAAGCTGCCAGTCGGGCATCGGCACCTGTGTCTCGAACTGCTCGACAGGCCGGTTGGCGACGGCAACGCTCATGAAATCGTGGAACGCCCGCGCCGGCGCAGTGCCGCCCTGCAGGCCCCCAACCGGCTTGGCGTCATCCCGGCCCATCCAGACGCCGGTCGTGAGGCCGCTCGAGAAGCCGATGAACCAGCCGTCCTTGTTGGATGTGGTCGTACCCGTCTTGCCGGCGACCGGACGGCCGATCTGTGCCGCGCGGCCGGTGCCCGACAGCACCGCCGACTGCAGGAGATCGGTCATTTCGGCGGCTACCCATGGCGCGACAAGGACTCGCTGCTCGTCGGCGTCATGGTTGTAGAGCATCCGCCCGTCGGCGGTCACGACCCGGCGGATGCCGTACGGCGTCAACGCGACGCCCTTGTTCTCGATCGATGCGAAGGCGCGAGTCATTTCGATCAGGCGGACGTCGCTGCTCCCGAGCACCATCGACGGATAGGTCGAGATCTGCGTGGTGATTCCGAAGCGCCGGGCCATGTCGGCGATGGTCGAGAAGCCGACCTGGGCGCCGATCTTCGCGCTCACCGTATTGATCGACCGAGAGAAGGCCTCGCGCAGGCTGACCGGGCCGAGATTCTCGCGCTCGGCATTGCGCGGGGTCCAGCCATCGATCGTCACCGGCTCGTCGACAATCGTGTCGGTTGGCTTCATCCCCGATTCGAGGGCCGTCAGGTAGACGAACAGCTTGAACGCGGAGCCGGGCTGGCGCTCGGCCTGCGTCGCGCGATTGTAGATCGACGAGACGTAGTCCTTTCCGCCGACCATCGCGCGGACGGCGCCATCGCGGTCGATCGCGACCAATGCGCCCTGCGCCCCATCCGGAGCATTGGCGCGGATCGCCTTGTCGGCGGCCGCCTGCATTCCGGGATCGAGCGTGGTCCACACGTCGATCGGGTCATTGGTCTGGTCGATCAACGTATCGAGCTGCGGCAGCGCCCAGTCGGTGAAATAGCGGACACTGTTGTTGCTGGTCGTCTGCTGGATCCGGATTGTTGCCGGATTTACCGATGCCGCCGTTTCGGGCGTGATGAAGCCGTTCCGGGCCATCGTCTCGAGGACGACATGCGAACGGTCGCGCGCAGCTTCGACGTCCGCCGACGGTGAATAGCTCGATGGCGCCTTGACCAGGCCGGCGATGATTGCCGCCTCCCCGAGGCTCAGGTGATCGGCGCTATGGCCGAAGAATTTCGTCGAAGCCGCGTCGATTCCGTAGGCGCCGCCGCCGAAATAGACGCGGTTGAGGTAGAGCTCGAGGATCTGGTCTTTGCTGAACTTGCGCTCGAGGGCGAGGGCGAGAATCCCTTCCTTGAACTTCCTCGCGAAGCTCCGGTTGTTGGTGAGGAAGATGTTGCGCGCGAGCTGCTGCGTGATCGTCGATGTGGCACGGACGCGATGACCTTCGAGCACCGCCGATCCGACTGCCCGGACCAGCCCGATGGGATCGACGCCGATATGGCTCCTGAAGCGCCGGTCTTCGGTCGAGATCATTGCCGCGCGCATCTCGGGCGGGATCTGGTCGTAGGTGAGCCAGTGGCCGAAGCTGGGGCCCATCGACAGCAGGACCTGCCCGTTTGCCGCGCGCACCCGGATCATCTGGCCGAGATCGGATCTCTTGGTCAGCTCGGAATAGCTCGGCAGGTAAGCCGCGGCGACGGCAACGGCGACGATGAGCGCCAGCACCGAAAGCAGCGCCGCATAAGCAAGGCCTTTGAGGATACCCCGGAAGGTCGATCGGCCGGATCGGTCGGGACGCTTGGATGCCATTCAGTGTGTCGGGATAGAAAGCTGCGGGCGGGCCGACAATAGCGGCAAGGCATCTCCTGTGGGAGACAAGGTTAGCCGCGCCTTAACCCTGTCTTAGGCAGCGCTCCGATAGAGGTGCCGCAATGGCCGGCTCAAGGACTCTCCCGCTGTTCGTCGCTGGTGTCGTCGCAGCCGCCGCGGCTTCGACGCAGGCAAGTGCACAATGCCGGCTGTGCGACCAGCCGGCGACCGCGATTCCCGTGGCCGGGCCTGATGGGGACGTGCAGCTGCAGGTCGAAACAAAGCTCGACTTCGATCGGCTGATCCTCTCGGGCACCGGCTCCGGCGCGGCGACGATCCGTCCCGACGGCTCGCAGCTCGCCGAAGGCTCGGTCATCGATGTCGGTCCGCGAGCGATGGTCGGAACCGTACTGGTGCACGGCGAGGCGGGACGCACCGTGCGGGTCGAGCTGCCGCACCGCATCGATCTTTATTCCGTCGGCGGTGGCCGGATCACCCTCGACGAGGTCACGACCGATCTTCCGTCGATCCCGAGGCTCGATCCCGCCGGCAATTTGAGCTTCCGCTTCGGCGGGCGGCTCATCCTCTCCGGGGATTCGGACGGCCAGTTCCGCGGCGATCTGCCGATCACCGTCGAATATAACTGAGAAGCCTCCAGTCCGGCGCAAATCCTAAGCGCGCATTAACCACGAGCTTGAGGGAAGCCGTAAGCGCCAAGGGTTAATTGGACGAACACGGTAACCGGCGTGTGGCCCGGCCGCCGCACAAATAACCAGTGGGGATTAGACATGAAGAAGTTTCTTGCGACTGCCGGCGCGATTGCGACGCTGGCGCTGACCGGCACTCCGGCCGCTGCGGTGACTCCGGCCACCCAGGCGACCGCGACTGCCAAGATCTTCAAGCCGCTGACGATCACCGCGGTTCAGAACCTCGACTTCGGGACGATCGTGCTGACCGGTGCCAGCTTCTCGGGTGAGGTCGTGTCGATGAGCCAGGCCGGCGCCGTCACCTGCGGCAGCAATCCTGGCGTCCTGCTCACCTGCTCGGGTGCGCCGACCGCCGCTCAGTACAAGCTTGTCGGCACCAACAACGCCGTCGTGACGATCAGCTCGCCTGCATTCAACCTGACTGGCCCGGGCACGCTCGCGTTCACGCCGAACGCGCCAGCGACGGTGAACCTCGGCGCGAACGGTTCGACGACCGGCTTCACCTTCGGCATCGGCGGCTCGATCAGCCTCGATTCGACGACTCCTGACGGTGTCTACACCGGCACCTTCGCGGTGACTGCCGACTATCAGTAAGTTCTTTGGTTAGCGGCAGATCTCAGCCGCTGAAGTGGGGAAGGGGCTGCCTCGGCGGCCCCTTTTTCGTTGGCTTGCCCCTCATGGTTGACCGAAAATCAACCAGTTCGGTTGTAGCGGAAGCTCAAACCCTTGCGTCCGAGGAACAGCTTCAGTTTGAAACCGCGCGTCCCGACCTTTGCGCTTCTGATTGCCGTTCCGGGCATCGCTCTCGGCATGGGAGCGCCCGCGCGAGCGGCGACGGTGAACGCAGCTGTCAACGCGACCGTCAACAAGCCGCTGGTGCTGACGAAGGTGCAGGACCTCGATCTCGGGACGGTGACGCTCGGGCCAGGCGTCTGGAGCAACGCCACGATCTCCATCTCGCAGGCGGGGGCGCTCACCTGCGGCAGCTCGAACGTGGTCTGCAGCGGCGTTCCGATGGTCGCCAAATACAACGTCCAGGGCTCGAAGCAGCAGGCGGTGCGGATCAGCGTCCCCAACGTCACTCTCGTCAACCAGAATGATTCGACGCAGACCCTCACGCTGGCTGTCGACGCCCCGTCGACGATCACGCTGGCCAATTCGGGATTCCCTGGATCCAACTTTTCGGTCGGCGGCTCGATCACGCTGAATTCGAGCACGGTCGCCGGGACCTACGTCGGGACGATGAACGTCACGGTCGATTATTGACTGAAGCCAAGGCTAACCCACGGCTTTCCTCGCTTTTTCGCGTCATGGTTGACCGAAAATAAACCATTCCGGACCAAAGTGGCGGCGATCGCTCCGATCCGGAGCCAAGTGAGGAATCGCCGTCATGAACACGTGGACTGGGACCATCATCGCCGCGAGCCTGTGTGCGGCTCCGTTCGTCGCGCTGCCGAGCGCAGCCAATGCCGGCGTCGGCGATCTCCTGGTCGCTCCGACCCGACTGGTGCTCGACGGCCGCAAGGGCGCGGAGGTCATCCTCAACAATATCGGCGATCAGCCGGCGACGTACCGTGTGTCGGTCGAGTTCCGGCGGATGACCGAAAGTGGCGACCTGGTCGACGTGGCAACGCCGAGCGCGACCGACAAAACCGCCGAGGACATGATCATCTATGCGCCGCGCAAGGTCACGCTCGCGCCGCACGAGCCGCAGGCGATCCGCGTTGCAGTCCGCGCGCCCGAAGGTCTCGCCGACGGCGAATATCGCGTGCACATGCTGTTCCGGGCCATCCCGCCCGCGACGCCGGTCGTTCAGACCCCCGGCGAACAGCCGAAGGGCGTGCAGTTCAAGCTCACTCCGGTTTACGGCGTCACGATTCCCGTGATCGTGCGCCTTGGCAATCTCCAGGCTGCTGCGGGAATCGCCAATGTGCATCTCGAGAAGAAGGCGGACGGCGAGGCCGTCGGTTTCGACATCACGCGCACCGGCTCGCGTTCGACCTACGGCGAGGTGCGGGTACTGAAAGCGGGCGTCAAGGATCCGATCGCCTTCGAGAAGGGCATCGCCGTCTATACCGAGATCGGCACGCGCCACGTCAGCGTTCCGGTCCCCGAGAGCTACAAGGGCGATCTCAGCGGTCCGGTGACTGTCGAATATATCGAAACGACGGACGACGGCTCGCACCTCCTCGCCCAGACTCGGGCGGTGCTGCGCTAGGGCTCGACGGCAAAGCGCTGGGCCAGGCCAAATGGCGGGCGGCCGTTCCTGGCTGCGCAAGACAGCGGTGCTGCTGGCGCTCTGCGCCGGCAGCATTGCCGCATCTGCGCCCGCGCCCGGTCCTGTCGTGCCGATCAAGGCCGCTCCAGCCTGGACACCCGATCCCGACGAGCAGTTCATCCTCGATGTGAACATCCGCCAGCTCCGACTCGGCGACACGGTGCGCGCGTACAACCCACCCGAGGGCACATGTGTCGTCTTAGGCGACTTTGTGAAGGCGCTCGACGTGCCGGTCCGAATCGACTTGGTTGCGAAGAAGGCGACAGGTTGGGCGTTCAAGGAAGCCAACCGGATCAACATCGACCTCGCGGGTCAGACGGTGGGCTACGGCACCAAGACGGAGGCGCTCGCACCGGGCACGATCCGGCAGACGCCGGAAGGCTGGTGCGTGCAGACGACTGCGCTCGGCCGCTGGTTCGGGATCGGAGTCAGTCCGCTCACGGCGGGCTCCGTGCTTCTGCTGCAGTCGGATACGAAACTCCCGATCGAGCTCGCGATGGAACGGCAGGAGAGGGCCGCCCACATTCACCGCGCGAGCTTCGACCTGAATAGCCTGCCGCAGGTGCGGATTCCGTACCGCATGTGGCGCGCGCCGGCGCTCGACTTCGTGGTCAGCGGCGGAATGACATATCGCGCCGGCGACGGCGTCCAGGTCGATCGCCAAAGCTCGATCTACGCCGCGGGCGAAATCGCGCACATGTCCTATGACGCCCAGGTCACCACGACCTCGAAGGGCAAGCCCAATCTGCTGCGGGTGCGCGCCTTCCGCTCGGATCCGGACGCGACCCTGCTGGGACCGCTTCACGCGACCCACTTCGGTGTCGGCGACGTCGAGGGATTCGACAGCGCGCTCACCGGCTCCGTTGCCGCCGGGCGCGGCGCAGTGGTCACCAACCGTCCGCTGACCGCGCGGACCGCGTTCGACCGCACTCGGATCGAAGGCGATTTGCCGACCGGCTGGGAGGCCGAGCTCTACCGCAACGGAGAGCTGCTCGGCTTTGCCAAGTCGGACGGGACGCAGCGCTATGTCTTTGACGATGTTCAACTTCTCTACGGCGAGAACCGGGTTCGCGTGGTCCTTTATGGCCCGCAGGGACAAGTGCGCGAACGCGACGAGCTGCTCGATGTAGGCCAGGACAATGTTCCTAAGGGCAAGACCTGGTACTGGGTGGGCGCGAACGAACCAGGCCGCGACCTGGTCACGCTCGAAAAGCCTCCGGATGCGGCGACGCTGCCTAAGGCACAGGCGACCGCATCGCTGGAACATGGGCTCGACTCCCGCACGTCGATCGGCGTGCTGGCTCGGGCAATGCTTATTGGCGACCAGCACCTGACCTTCGTCGAGGGTACCGTCCGCCGTTCGGTCGGCGCTGCGATGCTCGAGGTCAGCGCAGCCCGCGAATCCAATGGCGGGATGGCCGCCCATGCGCAGCTTCTGGGCAAATTCGGTCCCGTTTACGTCAATGCCGAAGCGCTTATCGCAAACGATTTTCATTTGCGGGGAGGCGTCGCCGAAACCGAACGCGACGGCCGGCTGTCGCTCGATGTGCCGGTAAAGCTCGGCAAGACCCTCATGCCTGCACATGCGGAGGTTCACATCGTCGATCGGCCCGACGGCTCACGAACGCTGGAGGCTGCAAGCCGGCTGTCGGTCGCCTTCGATCGCTTCGATCTCGGTGCCACAACGACCTATCAAAAGGATTATGTGCCCGCGGGGCCGGCGGCGCCCGGTCAGCTCCAGGTCGGGCTGCTCGGCAGCGGGAGGATCGGCAGCGTCCGACTCCGTGGCTCGGCGGATTTCGATGTGAACCCCAGCGCGAGATTCAGGGACGCCGAGCTGTCGGCCTATTGGTCGTCTTCCGAAAATAGCGATTGGGAAGGCGATCTCGCTTATGACGGCCTCGAGCACCGCTTGAGGGCGCGGATCAGCCATATCCTGCGCATCGACACGATGGCGATCGCCCTGACGGGCGAAGCGGACACACACGGCGACCTTGCCGCAGGATTCAACCTCAACTTCTCGCTCGACCCGCGGCACGGCTTGACGCTCTCGCGCCGGCCGCTCGCGCAGGGGGGGATGGTGCATGCGACGGTCTATCGCGATCTCAACGACAATGGCCTGCACGATGCAGGCGAGCCGTTCGAGAAAGGGGCGCTGATCACCACTGGCACTCTCCAGGCTGAGAAAAAGACCGATTCGAACGGCTCGGTCACAATCGGCGGTCTCACCGCTTATGTGCCGCTGCCGGTCGGGGTCGACGTGACCAGCCTCGACGACCCGATGCTGGTTCCTGAAAAGGCGCTGCAGGTCGTCACGCCGCGGCCCGGTGTGCCGGCCGAGGTCCAGATCGGTCTCGTGGGGGGTGGCGACGTCGAAGGCGCTTTGATCAAGAGCGGCGAGCTCGGCTTCGAGGGCGTCGATCTCGAGCTCGTCGATTCCAAGGGCAAGGTGGTCGGCACGGCGCGAACCGACTTCGACGGCTTCTTCCTGTTCGACCGCGTCGCCTACGGCAGCTACACGTTGCGGGTGAATGCCGCCTCGGCGGCGGCAGCAAAAATCGCATCCGATCTGGGCACTAAAGTCGAGGTCTCGGGCAAGCGGCCGGTAGCGCGCCTCGGTTCGATCCAGCCGCGACCGCAGCTGCACATCGCTGCCGCAAGTGCACCCGCGATAGGATCGCCATAGGTTCGGCTTGAGCGTGAAGCCGATCAGCCCCCAGGACTGACCTTGCTCTCATGCTGGTGCGGTCGAGAAGACTCGAACTTCCACGGCCTTTCGGCCACAGCGACCTCAACGCTGCGCGTCTACCAGTTCCGCCACGACCGCACGTCA
>Ga0207647_10001743_pt1 | contig 16673 bp, 16 predicted proteins | sample KBSCornC2_FD_184295 | JGI IMG/M metagenome (GOLD analysis project Ga0207647, IMG submission 184295) | Corn rhizosphere microbial communities from Kellogg Biological Station, Michigan, USA - C2 (SPAdes) (version 2) | ecosystem: Host-associated > Plants > Roots > Rhizosphere ...
GCCTTCTTTTGAAATCAGTCCCATTGCAACACCGGCAACATGCTTCGGCATAGGAACCCCTGCGTCCATCAATGCTAATGAACCTGCACAGACGGTAGCCATTGATGAAGAACCATTCGATTCCAAAATATCACTAACCACACGAACAGTGTAAGCATAATCCCCTTTTGGCATCATTTGCTTTAATGAGCGTTGTGCAAGGTTACCATGACCTACTTCGCGGCGCCCCGGGCCTCTTAAAAACTTTACTTCACCGGTTGAAAACGGAGGGAAATTATAGTGCAGGATAAATTTTGAGTACTCTGACTTTGCGGCACTTTCGACCAGCAATTCATCTAAAGGAGTTCCTAAAGTAACTGTTGTAAGAGACTGTGTTTCACCTCTTGTGAACAAAGCGGCACCATGTGGAGTCGGTAAAATATCTACTTCCATATCCAAGGGACGGACATCTTCCAGGCCTCTTCCATCCAAACGGATCTTATCATTCAATATCATGTCACGAACCACATGATATTGTAAATCACCGATGTAAGCCTTTACCAATTTTTTTGTTTGGTCATCAATTTCTTCACCTTCAGGTAAGTTGGCTTCCCTAGTCAACGTCGTCTTAATTTCCTCGTAGAGATTCTTATAGGATTCTTTGCGCTGAGCTTTTGGCTGGTTTGCTCTTGAAAATTCTTCGATTTTTGGTTTTGCTAACTCTTCTACCCGCTTTTTCAGCGTTTCATTTACTTCGGGCTTAGGATATTGTCTTTTTGGACCTACGCCAATTAAATCCCGCAATTCTTCCTGCGCTTTAATTTGAACGCGAATAGCTTCATGTGCAACTTCCAAAGCTTTCACCAGGTCATCTTCACTACACTCTTTGGCCTCACCTTCCACCATCATAATATTTTTTTCTGTAGCAGCGATAATGAAATCCATATCAGATTGCTCCATTTGGCTTCTTGTTGGATTTACTATAAACTGCCCGTCAATTCTGCTGACTCTAACCTCAGAAATTATTTCCTGGATCGGAACAGTGGAGACAGCCAACGCGGCTGACGCTGCCAAACATGCCATCGAATCAGGCATTACTTCACCATCAGAAGAAATAAGGGTAACAATGACCTGTACCTCGCAGAAATAATCTTCTGGAAACAGTGGGCGAAGCGCCCTGTCAATCAATCTTGAAATCAATACTTCATAATCGCTGAGTTTTCCTTCCCTTTTAAAGAAAGAACCCGGGATACGACCGGCGGAAGCAAATTTTTCCATATAGTCGACGCTTAATGGAAAAAACTCCTGTCCTGGCTTTGGTTCTTCTGTAGCAACTACCGTCGCTAATAAAATCGAATTACCGCATTTCACGGTAACGGAGCCATCGGCCTGGCGGGCCAAACGGCCTGTTTCTATGGTCACATCCTGACCATTTATCTGAAATGTTTTACTGAATTTTTGTGTTAACATACTTTCATTTTGAGGGGTTGGTGACGCTTGAAAATAAAAAGCCTTAAAAGCCAAAACCCAACCGGTGAAGTTGGGAAGTTAGCTTGTAAATAGGTTATTCTTATTTTCTGATTCCTAATTTTTCGATCAATTGGCGGTAGCCCTGAAGATTGTGCTTTTGCAAATAGTTTAATAAGCGACGACGCTTACCTACTAACTGCATTAGACCGCGGTGAGTAGAAAAGTCTTTTTTGTTCTCCTGCAAATGAGAAGAGATTTGCGAAATGCGTTCCGTTAGCAATGCAATCTGACCCTCAATTGAACCTGTGTTGGCTTCTTTCCCGGCGTAATTAGCAAAAATGCTGGCCTTTTTTTCTTTTGTTACTGGCATCTTTGAGTTTTTAATTGACGTTCCATTTAAACGTCGTTTGTTTTAACTGTTATTTGGCGGCAAAGGTAAGGGAATCAGGCCTAAAAACAAGTTCATAAACAGCCTTTAGCAAGTAGTTAGGAATTTTCTGGCCCGGCAAATTACTGCTATTAAAGTTCTGTTGGTCGCACCCCCCTTTGTGCATTCCCTAATTCTATTCAACACATTGCACCCTACTTTTGCTGATATGGAACCGCTTGATGATTTAACGCTAAATACAAAATCCATTCTTGGATTGCAATTACCGACCGATCCGCGGTGGGTTAATCTTGCTGAAAAATCCATGGGAGAAATTTTAACCGACCACGCCTACTGCGAACAAAAAGCTGCCGCTTCCTGTATCTCCCTTATTCAACGCTATAATCAAAAAGAAAAACTGGTTTTGGCATTAGCTCCAGTTGTTACTGAAGAATGGGGACATTTTCGTTTAGTGCTGGCAGAACTTCAAAGGCGTGGATTAAAACTTGGCATGCAACGAAAAGATGAATATGTAAATGCATTGTTTGAGTTCACTCAAAAAGGCGGAAATGAAGAAGGAAGACTGCTGGACCAGCTTTTGATGATGGCAATGGTTGAAGCCCGCAGCTGCGAACGTTTCAAACGGTTGAGTGAAGGATTGAATGATGAATATCTCAGAAAATTTTACAGGCGATTTATGGAAAGTGAAGCAGGTCATTACACTTTGTTCATTGAACTTGCTGAAACTTATATCGATAAAGAAAAAGTGCGAAAGCGTTGGAAACAATGGCTGGATCATGAAAACCAAATCATGAAAGATCTGGAAGTTCGGGGCGACCGGATGCACTAATGAATCACATACCGCAAACGAATTGCAAAGGGGAAATAAGGTATTAAGACAGATTCATATTTATTTGGAAATCCCCAATCAACTTTTCGCAATACCATTACCTTGTAGCCAGAAGCAGGATTTACAATATTTACAAGTTTTTGCTTAACACCAACCCCTGCAGAAATTTCGATTTTCCATTTGCCATTTCCGCTTACATCATACGAGTGTCCGAAAACAACCGCTCCACCTAAAGATGTTGCATTTGCTGTATATAAAAAATTAGATAAAGTGTCTCTTGTACTTTGATCCACAAAATTTGCCTTATCTGAAAATTGAAACCTTTTCAGACGAAACTCAAGTCCAATAAAGGGGTTAAGTTTAGCGATCTTTTCTTTTGATCTCAGTCTTAGGCTTTCCCATCTTTGTAAAAAATGATAACGGTATTGTGCCAGAAACCGGATTCCTCTGAATGAGTTGATATTTTCATTGTACAGCGGGTTTTTATTCAGGTAGGATAACTCGGTAAAATATTCACTTCGCAAAGAAAATCTTTTTCCAAAGCCAAAACCGACTGCTATTTGAGGTTCCAATAATCCAAAAGGATTGAAAGAGAAATAAGTTTCATTTTGATGCCTGAGTTTTGTTTGCCTTGTTTGCAACTGCGCATTTAAATTCAAACACAAAAGACAAACAACAAACACTAAAACAATTTTCATTGTGAAAAGTATTCAATTTCTTTTTTAAGGTCTATGGAAGTAAATTTCTTTTGAAGATCAATTGCTTTTTCCAGATATTTTCTTTTGAATTCCTGGTGAGCTTCCGTCTTTTCATTGAACGGTTTGTGTTGATAAGCAAGATTGATCGAATGAATTTCTTCCATGATTTTTTTTGACTCCTGGTCTACACACGCATCAACAAATTTTTCCCAAACGTACTGGGTGGCAAAATAGTTTGGATGTACAAGATCTTCCGCATAAAAACGGTAATCACGCAAATCATCAATCACCAATTCATATGCGGGAAAATAAAAAAGCTTGTCAAATTTGTCAACCAAATGATGAACTGCCTGGATCAATACGGCCTTGCTACGATTATTTTCAATAAGCCCTTCACGCAAATGCCTGACGGGGCTAATGGTAAAAATAATTTTCAAGCCTGGATTAAAAACAAACAACCGGTGAAGAACATTATCCAAAACCTGCAACACTTCTTCAGTCGTCATCAGTCTTTTGTAAAACCAATCTGCCGGTGCTTTGTGATTGTTTGCAGCAACAGCTCCAACTTTTGCGTTTAAAGCTTTCTCTGTCAATGCATAAATCCATGATGAACCTAAGGTGATTAATAGGTAATCAGCTTCTTTTAAATAACGGTTTGCCTCTTTGGTTGATTGATTGATCCTACTCAAAGCATCTTCTGCGGTGATTGCCGAAAACCTACTGTGGTGTTTCCAGCTATGCCAGCCTTCGTTCAATTCAAATAGATCTGCCTCAGTGAAATTTGTATTATCCACATAATCAACCAACGCTTCTGCAACACTGACGGGATTAAACAGAATTCCGTTTGGGTTTTGCAGAACGGAAAACTTGTATTTCTTCAACTTCTCCCCTATGTTCTCTGTAAAACACGAACCAATCAACAGCAATTTTTGCTTATGGCTAAGAGGCTGTTGCAATTTCTTAATATCAAAATCCAAATGAAACTTCATAATGGAATTGTACAGGTTATCTGAATTACACAAAAATTTGGGAGGCCAATTGCAAACAATTTTGCAAGGCATCGGCATTTAAATTTTCGATCATTTGATTTTCTTTGAGATAAGAGATGATCAGTTCTGTATTCATATTTCCAACCAGATCATTTTGCGCCATCGGGCAACCACCAATACCTTTTAAAGCGCCATCAATTCGTTTACATCCTGCATCTACTGCAGCTTTCAACTTTGCTTTCCAGTTTTCTGGTGTTGAATGAAGATGAACACCAATGACAGCTTCAGAATATTTTGGTATCAGTGAATTTAATGCAAAAGAAATCTGTTCTGCACTAGCAACACCAACAGTATCAGCCAAAGAGATAATCTTAATTTCCCTGCTTATCATTTCATCAGCCCACTTCAATAAAATTTCCTCATTGTACTCATCGCCGTAAGGATTTCCAAATCCCATACTCAAATAAATAACCAGCTGCTTATTATTTTTCAAACACAAGTTTTGAATCTCTTCCAACCTATGTAAACTTTCTTCAATCGTACTGTTTGTATTGCGCAATTGAAATGTCGGCGAAATAGAAAAAGGAAAACCCAAATAAGTAATTTGCTCATAAGCAACTGCATCTTCAGCGCCTCTTGTGTTGGCAACAATTGCAAGCAGCTTGGACTTTGAACTTTCAACTTTTAAGTGTTGAACAACTTCCTTAGTGTCTGCCATTTGAGGAATAGCTTTCGGGGACACAAAGCTTCCGAAGTCTATTGTGTGAAACCCGACCTGAAGCAAGGCGTTGACGTATTCAACCTTTTTTTGGGTGGGAATAAAATCTTTCCATCCCTGCATTGCATCCCTGGGACATTCTATTAATTGAACTTCATTCATTTGACAAACATTCGTTGTTTCATCGCTTCATACAAAATCATTGCCGTTGCAACAGAAACATTTAATGATTCAAAACCACCAGCCATAGGAATTTTAAATTTTTCGTCGCATACTTTCATCAGCGCCGGATAAATTCCTTTTTCTTCACTGCCCATTATAATTGCAACCGGTTCTTTGAATCCGATATCAAAAACATTTTTATCTGCATTCATCTCAGTTGCCAAAACTTTAATTCCATTAAGGTGCAATTCATCAACCGCTTTCATTAATGAATTCACTCTGCAGATTGCTATTTTTTCCAATGCCCCCGCGGAAGTTAGAACAGCATCTTCATTCAATGCACCAACACCCTTGTCAGGAATGATGATAGCCTGGACACCTGTACAAAATGCAGTTCTTGCAATGCCACCAATATTTCTTATATCGGTAATCCCATCAAGAATTAAAAACAAGGGCACTTCTCCTTTTTCAACCACCCATGAGATTACCTGCTGCAAATCCTGGTAATGAACTTTTGAAACAACAGCAATCATACCTTCATGATCCTGGATATTAAAGCTGTTTATTTTTTCGACCGGTACATAATTAACAGGAATATTATTTTGCGAAGCAAGCGATTTAATTTCTTTAATGCTGTCGTTGTGAATTTTATTGCTGATGTAAATTCGATCCAGGGCTTTGCCTTCCTGTATTGCATCTGCAACAGCTTTTCTTCCTGCAATCAATGAACTCTTCTTTGGTCGTGCCTGTGGTCTGAAATGTTTCACTCTTCAAAAATAAGTTAGTGAGAAGTTTTTCTTTTAAATTTTGATGGCAATGAAATCAAAAGATACAAAACAACAATGGCTGCAAGGATGAATTTGATTGCTGCACAGTAGAAAACAATTTGCAAAACAGAAGGATCAAATCTTCCATTTAAAATTAAAATCATCAAAAAGTTTTCAAGTACATCAAAAGCTGCTGCCGATAAAGCAAGTCCCGAAAACGTATTGGTCCATTTATTATTTACGGCTTTACAGGCAGTAACCAAAAACCAGGCATAAGCAATGATGAACAAAAAATCGAGGTAGATATTTTGCAGTACGGTTTCAATGTTCCAGAATAATCTCAACTGGAAAAAACGTTCGGGCGTTTTTGCAAATTCAAGATCAATAATTCCTCTCGGACTTTGCGGTGTAATTAATCCTGTTCCCTGCCATCGTGTGGCAATGATCATTACAACAAGAAATAAAAATGAAATCAACAGATTTCTTTTCATGCAATGAAAATAAAAAACCTCTGCGAACAGAGGCTCTTAAATAAGGATAGTGACTTGTTATTTTATTCCAAAAGCTTTTTTCACCTTCGGAACATAGTCCAATTTTTCCCAGGTAAACAACTCGACTTTTTTAGTTATTGTTTTGCCGCCGGGCTGAGTGAATTGTTTTTCTACTACTTCAGATTTGCGGCCCATGTGTCCGTAGGCTGCCGTTTCGCTGTAAATAGGATTGCGCAATTTCAAACGTTGCTCAATGAAGTAGGGACGCATATCAAAAATACCTTCAACGATTTTTGCAATCTCGCCATCGTGCATATCCACTTTTGCAGTACCAAACGTATTTACGTTGATGCTTGTTGGTTGGGCTACACCAATCGCATAAGAAACCTGAACCAACACTTCATCACAAACTCCTGCCGCTACCAGGTTCTTTGCAATATGACGAGTTGCATATGCTGCAGAGCGGTCAACTTTTGAAGGATCTTTTCCACTGAATGCACCACCACCGTGAGCACCTTTTCCCCCGTATGTATCAACGATAATTTTACGACCGGTTAAACCGGTATCGCCGTGAGGTCCGCCAATGACGAACTTTCCTGTCGGGTTTACGTGATACTTGATGTTATCGTTGAAAAGCTTCGCGTATTTCCTGTATTTTGATTTTACACGTGGAATCAAAATATTGATCACATCGTCCTTGATCTTCTTCGCCATTTTAGCATCGGTGTCAAAATCATCGTGCTGGGTTGATACAACAATTGCATCAATTCTTACGGGACGATTATTATCATCGTATTCAAGTGTAACCTGGCTTTTTGCATCAGGACGCAAGTATTTGATTTGTTTATTTTCCCTGCGAAGTGCTGCAAGTTCCTGCAATAATTTATGAGCGAGATCCAATGCCAAGGGCATGTAATCTTCTGTTTCGTTTGTAGCATAACCAAACATCATTCCCTGGTCGCCAGCGCCCTGCTCTTCTTTCTTTTGTTTATCAACTCCCATGTTGATATCGGAAGATTGCTCGTGGATTGCAGAAAGAATACCGCAGGAATTGGCTTCAAACATGTATTCACTTTTTGTGTAGCCAATGCGGCGAATCACATCTCTTGCAATATCCTGAACATCGAGATAAGCTTTTGATTTTACTTCGCCTGCCAAAACAACCTGCCCTGTGGTTACAAGGGTTTCGCAGGCAACTTTAGAATTTGGATCGAAGGCAAGAAAGTTGTCAATAAGCGCATCAGAAATTTGATCGGCTACTTTGTCCGGATGGCCTTCCGATACACTTTCAGAGGTAAATAGATAAGACATAATGCTGTTTAATTAAGCAATAGTAAATTTAAATTCGCGTGCAAATATAATTGGATTACAGGTTGGAATATACAATTCGTAATCTTAGGCGGATAGCCGGATTTGTTGGATAGTTGCCCCCGGCAAGAATAACTCTTCCGTTTGCAATTTTGCTTACAACCTGAATCGGGACTTTTATACTTAGCGCCGGGTCGAACAAATAAGTGCGAAGCGGTGCATAGATTCTTAACGAATCATTTGACTCATGACGAGTAACAATTCCTTGCACATACCTGGTGATGTTGAAGCGATATTGGCCGTAACTATAGTTTCCCCCGAATGTTGTCCAATCTACAGAAAGATCACTTCCTACCGTCAAATCGTTTTGTAAAACAAAAGCGGTATCTATTGTATTTTGATGAATGCGATCCAAAATTAATCTTGCAGGCGGAGTGAACGGATCGTTTAGTGTTGAGGGAATTTGAGTGGCAATAATTTCTGCACGATGAATCACCTTATTTGAAAAAGTATCCAGGCCCGGAATTCTGATTCCTGCATAAGATCCTGAAGGAGCACTCTGAATATACACTTTATCATCATTGGCATTGTTCAATGAATTGGCCCAATTATTACCCGGCGTTACGTTCACATAATTTGATTGCCCGCTTCCTGAATGATGGTATTCTACAATAGCAGTCGTGTCTTTGCCATTATGGTTGTATTTATAATAAACAACCAATTTGGTAGCCGTATCAGAAAGGCTAAAGTAACTCAAGGCATTTCCGGTGTTTGAAGACTTAACTGAAAGACCATTGAACAAAGTATGGAAAACAGAATCGCTTTTATACCCGGTTGTATCCATTTGAATCAACTTGTTACCCAAAGAATTATTTAGTTGAACTCTAACCGTGTTTAAGGTTTTATAAGTAACTCCCGGGTTGGCAATTGTAACAGAATCTACCCCCAACCTGTTAATGGTATATGTTGCAGAACCCAGTAGCGATCCGGAAAAATCGGATGCTGGATCATTGTACCGATACAGTGTATCGGATCTCAAACCTGTTCCAGGTCCTGAATAAGGAATTTCGTAAACACTTATGGTTTGTACTCCGTTAGACATTGTATCACCATATGCGCCAGTATATCGCAATGATAAAACAACCGAATCAATAGCCGGCAAGGAATCGCGTCTTGGTAAAAAAGGATAAGAACCATAAGCAGGCGCACTCACGTTAAAATCAAAATTTGCGTGCACATGGCCGAACTCGGGATCATTAATATCGCCTAATGAAACCTGGTCCGTATATAAAACCTGAGTGCTGTCCGGAGTCAATGAATTTTTTGTAACGGCATCCAATGCAACCTCAAACGTATTTACATTATCGACCGGCGGAATCAAATCACCGCCAAGTGTAGTCGCTTCGTTTATTTTTTTGCAGGAAAAAAGAACAATTAAAAATGAGATCAGGAGAACAAACGCCGGGCTATACTTTTTCACGAATAAGATTTAAAGCAGTTTGAAATTACTTGTTCGCAAGATCGCCATACAGTTGTAAATAGTCTGTTAAATCAGATTCTGCATTATAAGGCAGGGTTTTCTTTCCACGGACTTTTGTAAACTCATCAACTAATTTCTTATCTACTTTTTCGGCACCAAATGTTATTGCATCGGCATAGGTTGCTCCACCTCTCATCATCGCAACATTGTTGACGTCTTTGTACGGTTCCAGATCTTTTTCTTTAATGGAAGGATGAATAGTTGCCTTCTCCAAAAAGTCGCTACCCAGCTTTTCTTTGAATGTTGTTGCGCCAACAGTAAAAACAATTTTGCTGTGAGAAAACACAGGCTCTTTTTTATAAAGAGTTTTTAGGTACATCGGGATCAAGCCTGTCATCCAGCCGCTGCAATGGATTACGTCAGGTGGCCATCCAAATTTCTTAACGGTCTCCAATGCACCTTTACAAAAGAACACAGTCCTTAGTCCGTTATCATCAAACCATTTTTCATTTTCGTCAGTAAAAATGTATTTTCTCTTGAAGAGGTCTTCATTGTCTAAAAAATAAACTTGCAGCCGGGCATTTGGCAAAGAAGCCACTTTAATTTGCAGCGGAAAATCTTCATTGTCGATAGAGACGTTGATACCAGATAAACGAACTACTTCATGCAAGCGATGACGGCGTTCGTTAATGGCTCCAAACCTTGGCATAATGCAACGAACTTCAAAACCACTATCATTTGATTTTACTGCCAGCCTGTTTACTATTTCGGAAAACTCAGTTAGTTCGAGATAAGGAGACATTTCATTTGCAATGAATAAAATTCTTTTCTTTGCTGACATTGTTACCGTTTTAGTTCAGAAGGCTGCAAAATTAGTTATTTCTTGCCAAAAGCAGCCACTGATAGCGGTTTAATTGACAATCATGATCATTTTTAAGAAAGCAAAACAACTCCGCGCCTACGTAAATCAGCAAAAGGCTGACAAAAAAAAGATCGGTCTAGTTCCTACAATGGGTGCTTTGCATGAGGGCCATTTATCATTAATAAAATCCTGTAAACAATCAAACAGCATTACTATTTGCAGCATTTTTGTAAATCCCACGCAATTCAACAATCCTGAAGATTTCAAGCACTACCCCATCACCATTGAAAAGGATATTGAGCAATTAGTTTTTCATAATTGCGATGTGCTGTTTCTTCCAAGTGTCGAGGAAATTTATCCCCCGGATTATGTGAAAAAAACTTATGACCTCGGTAACATCGAAAATATTTTGGAAGGGTTTTATCGTCCCGGACATTTTCAGGGTGTCTGTGAAGTAGTTGACAGATTATTGGAAATTATTCAACCCGATAATCTTTACCTGGGACAAAAAGATTTTCAACAATGCATTGTCATAAAAAAATTGATAGCGTTGCTTGGAAAAGAAAACGAGATCAAATTAAATATTGCACCAACGATAAGAGAAGCCGATGGCCTGGCGATGAGCAGCAGAAACCTCCGGCTCAATGATGAACAAAGAAAATTGGCGAGTTCAATCTTTAGAGAATTAAATTTTATCAAAGAACATTTTAAAGACCAACCTTTAAACGAATTGAAAAAATCGGCAGAAGACCATCTTTTGCAAAAAGGTTTTAAGGTTGACTACGTTGAGATTGCCAATGAGAACGATTTATCAACCGCCGCCGGCACGTCCGGGAAATTAGTAGCACTGGCAGCTGCAGCCACTGGAAATATTCGGCTTATTGACAACATTGTCTTAAATTAATTTTCACTTCACCCGCATCACTTAGCTTTGCGCCGCTATGATTATTTCGGTATTAAAATCAAAAGTTCACAGAGCCGTTATTACGGAAGCCAATTTAAATTATGTTGGCAGTTTAACACTTGATGGCGATATCATGGACGCCGCCAACATGATTGAAAATGAAAAAGTGCAAATCGTAAACGTAAACAACGGCGAACGGATAGAAACCTATCTCATTAAAGGAAAACGTGGCTCTGGTGTGTGTTGCTTAAATGGACCTGCGGCACGAAGAGGTGCAGTCGGCGACGTGGTGATCATAATCTCTTATTGTTCCTTGGAGTTCGAAGAAGCAAAAACTTTTAAGCCGTGGGTTGTTTTTCCTAAAGATGGAAACAAACTTTAGTAAACAGTTCGAAGTTTGGTTTCAACTAACTTTAATCAGCTCCTAACTATATTTTTTCTGGCTATCTTCGAATGGAATGAAGAAACGGTTTCTCACCATACTCCAGTACCTCTTTTTTTTAGGCCTTGGAATTTTATTCGTGTGGCTAACGGTCAAAGACATTAATAAGGAACAATGGCAACACATTAAGACCTCCATTGCACAGGCAAGGCATTGGTTGATCGTTCCTGCATTTGTCCTTTTGTTCCTGGCACATTACAGCCGTGCACTACGATGGAAAATTCTGATGGAACCACTTGGCTACAAACCGAGCAACTTCAACACATTTGCGGCAGTAATGATTGGATACCTGGTAAATGCCGGTGTTCCAAGATTGGGTGAAGTGGTTAAATGCACGATACTTTCCCGATACGAAAAAGTAAGAGCAGACAGGCTTGTTGGAACCATAGTCATGGAAAGAGCTGTTGATGTCGTCTGCTTGCTGTTGGTATTTATTGCTGCATTGATTTTCCAGGGAGGTTTTATTGGTGAGCATCTTGCAAATAAATTTTCGGGTTTCTTCACAGATCAAAGCGGCCATACTTCTATTCGAAAGATGATAACGGTTCTTATCATTCTTATTGGAGTAGTTGGAATTTTATTTTTTGTTCTGAAAAAATTCGGGCATATTGATGCTGTTGCAAAAATCAAAGATATACTTCAGGGTATTTTGCATGGATTGAACAGTATTCGTTTTGTTCGACACAAAGGATTGTTTCTTTTACACACGGTTTTAATCTGGACTTTGTATTTATCTGCTACTACAGTTGGGATATATGCGCTTCGCGAAACAGCACATCTTGGATTTGGTGGCGGACTAACGACCCTTGCCGTTGGCAGTGTTGGTATGATCATTACACCCGGCGGTATTGGTGCCTATCCTTTACTGGTTGCCAAATTAATGGGATGGTATGGCCTTGATGAAAAGACCATCGGCAATGCACTGGGATGGTTGTTGTGGTCGGTGCAAACCTTGATAATTTTGTTTGGCGGACTTCTGTTTTTTGCTCTCCTTTCCTATCACAATAAAAAACGACAACTTGAAACCCGGCGACAGTATACAGAACAAAATATTGACCCTGCCTGAATTGCAAAAACGTTTAGCACAATGGCGTCTGCTTGGTAAAACAATTGTTTTTACAAACGGCTGTTTTGATATTTTGCATGCCGGTCATATTGCTTCCTTAACCGAAGCGGCACAACACGGCGATATTTTAATTATTGGCTTAAATGCTGATGCATCTATCAAAGGGTTAAAGGGAAGTAACCGGCCAATCAATGATGAAGATTCAAGAGCCTTGTTGCTTGCTTCTCTTGCTGTGGTCGATGCTGTTGTTTTGTTTTCAGATCCCACCCCACGCGAATTAATTCTTACAATAAAGCCCGATGTATTGGTAAAAGGCGGTGATTATAAAGTGGAAGATATTGCAGGCGCAAAAGATGTAATTGGTTGGGGCGGAAAAGTGATCATCAATCCGATTGTTGAAGGTTTTTCAACAAGTTCTATCATCGATAAAATTCAAAATTCCTGATAACCGATCGGCTTGAGCATAGATGTTGCATATATTTAAATAGATTGAAATTGACCGGATGACCGATAAGAAACGCAAGACTATTCCAAGAGATATAAGCTGGCTGTCTTTTAATGGCCGTGTGCTGCAGGAAGCAGCCGACGATTCAGTGCCTTTGTGGGAACGCATTCGCTTTTTGGGAATTTTTTCCAACAATCTTGATGAATTTTTTCGGGTCCGCGTTGCTACGTTGAAACGCATGATTCAATTTGGCAGCAAGGCTAAAATGCATTTGGAAGAACACCCCGAAAAAATTCTGGAAGAAATTCAGATGATTGTTTTGAACCAACAAAGTGAATTCAACCGTATTTGGGAAAATATCCTGGAGGAAATGAAAGAACAGAAAATCTTTCTGGTTACCGAAAAAGATTTAAACATTGAACAGCAAGAATTTGTTACCCGGTATTATGACGAAGAAGTAAGTGCCAACATCATTCCTTTGATGATCGAATCCATTCACGACCTTCCTTTTCTGCGCGATAAATCCAATTACCTGGGAGTAGTAATGTCAAAAAAAGAAAGTGCATTAAAAAGAATGTACTCAATTATCGAGGTGCCTACACGAGTGCAAAGCCGTTTTGTCTTATTGCCTTCGCCCGATAATGAACATCACATCATTTTGCTCGAAGATGTAATTCGCTTTAATCTCCCGGAAATTTTCAGCTATTTTGGTTACGACGATTACCATTCTGCTGTTTTTAAAGTAACAAAGGATGCAGAAATTGATATCGACAATGATATTTCAACTACGCTCATTCAAAAAATTGAAAAAGGTTTAAAGAACCGGCGCAAGGGAAAAACGGTCCGATTTATTTATGATAAAGAAATGGATGCAGGTTTGCTTGAGTTTTTAATTCGCAAATTCAGTCTCACAAAAAGAGACAACATTATCCCCGGCGGACGCATCCACAACTTTCGCGAGTTCATGGATTTTCCCCGGCAAATCTTCACATATAAAAGTCAACGTCGCAGGCCTTTTTACCATCCTGCCTTGATGGAAAACCGTGTTACAGATGTCGTGCTTCAAAAAGATGTAATGCTTCATTTTCCTTACCATTCTTTTAATCCTGTAATTGATCTTTTGCGCGAAGCTGCCATCGATCCTGATGTAACATCCATAAAAATTACTTGCTATCGTTTGGCACGTCAGTCAAAAATTATAAATGCCCTGATCAATGCGGTTAGAAATGGCAAACAGGTAACCGTGATGCTTGAGCTGCGTGCAAGGTTTGATGAAGAAGCTAATTTGGAATGGAAAGAACGCCTGGAAGAGGAAGGCGTAAAAGTTTTGATTGGAATACCAAACATGAAAGTACATGCAAAACTTTGTGTGATCCGGAAAAGACTTGCTGATAAAATTGTTCAGTACGGATTTGTGAGTACCGGAAATTTAAATGAAGACACTGCTAAAATTTATGCGGACCATTGTCTTCTCACCTCTAACCGCGAAATCATGGCAGATGCCAATCGAATCTTTAATTACATCGAGCATTATAAAACGGGAAATCATTTTTTAAAGGCTTGCACCACTTTAATTCCAAGCCCCGGAATTGCACGGCAACAAATCATAAAAATGATTCACACAGAAGTAAAGAATGCATTGAGAGGCAATCCTGCAAAGATTACTGCAAAAATGAATTCACTTTCTGACGAAGAAATTATTTATGAATTGTATGATGCTGCGAAAGCCGGCGTTGAAATCAACCTGATCATTCGCGGTATTTTTTGCATGGTTACCGAGAATACACATTTCGATAAGCCGATCAAAGCCGTGAGTATTGTTGATGAATACCTGGAGCATGCAAGGGTTTGGATTTTTCACAATGGAGGAAAGGAAAAAATATTTATTTCTTCAGCCGATTGGATGGTGCGAAACTTAGATCACCGTGTTGAAGCAACCTGTCCTATTTTTGATGAATCAATCAAAAAAGAATTGAAAGATATCATCAGCATACAATTGCACGACAATGTGAAAGCAAGATGGCTCAATAATGAACTGACTAATGACTATGTTCAGACTGACGGAGTGCAAATTCGTTCGCAAGTAGAAACATACAATTACCTGCACAATAAAATAGAACAACCTCTTGAGATTAGCAGCCATTGATATCGGATCTAACGCAGCACGTCTTTTAATTAACGATGTGATTGAAGGGCCCCAAGGCAAACCTGAATTTGTGAAACTCACTTTGGTTCGCGTGCCTTTGCGTTTGGGTTTTGATGTATTTGAAAAAGGCGAGATTTCGGAAGACAGAACTGAAATGTTCATCAAAACAATCAAGGCTTACAAACTTTTACTTGATGTTTACGATGTCAAACACTTTATTGCTGCTGCAACATCAGCCATGCGGGATGCAGCCAACGCAAAACAAATTTTAGATCGAATTAAAAAAGAAGCGGGGCTTGAAATAAAGGTAATCAGCGGTGAAGAGGAGGCAAGTTATATTTATGAAAATCATTTTGCCGAAAATTTAAACACCAGCGAATCCTATTTATATATTGACGTTGGCGGAGGAAGTACCGAACTCACTTTTTTCAGCGATGGAAAATTAATTACAAAACACTCATTCAATATCGGCACCATTCGTTTATTAAAAAACCAGGTGACGGAAGAGCATTGGGATGAAATGAAAAAGTTCATCAAGCAAAGAACGAGTGGCTATCATCACATCACTGCAATCGGTTCAGGAGGCAACATCAACAAAATATTTTCTCTTTCCAAAAGAAAAGAAGGACGTCCCCTGTCATTGGAATTGTTGCGCAATTATTACAAAGAATTCAGCAGTCTTTCCCTGTCGCAAAGAATCAGTTTGTACGGACTTCGTGAAGACCGTGCTGACGTAATTGTTCCTGCCCTCCTTATTTATATTAATGTTATGCGTTGGGCAGATGCTGAAGAAATCTTTGTTCCAAAAATTGGCTTGGCAGATGGTCTTATTCACATTCTGCATGAACAGATGAAAACCGGCCCAAGAATTTGACCATGTTTATTAAATAGTTTTTAGTAATTCGGAATTATTTTGTTGCAATAAGCCGAATTACCAGTAAGATTCATTTACCACCACTTCTTTACACCATAAAATAATTCTTGCAGGTGACAACTCATCTAATTACCGTATGCAGAACTTCGTGACTTTGGTCACAGAATTATAATTTTGTTTTTGAGAATTTGCAATCATGCAAAGCAATTTGAAACAGCATTGGGAAGCAGTTTATCAAACTAAAAACGCTAATGAGGTGAGCTGGACGCAAAATGTCCCGCAAACTTCATTGAATTTTATTCATTCTTTCAATTTAGAGAAAAGTGCGAACATCATTGACGTCGGCGGCGGCGATAGCAGGCTTGTTGATTTTTTACTCAATGAAGGTTTTGAAAATATAACAGTGCTTGATATTTCCGAGCAGGCACTTGAAAAAGCAAAACAGCGACTTAGTAGAAAAGCCGACAAGGTAAAATGGATTGTCAGTGATATTATTGAATTTAAACCCCAGGAAAATTTTGATTTGTGGCATGACAGGGCAACATTTCATTTTTTTATAAATGAGGAAGAGATCAACCGGTATATTTCAATCGCCGAACACGCCATAAAACCAAATGGCTACCTGATCATAAGCACATTCTCTGAACAGGGACCA
>Ga0207647_10001744_pt1 | contig 16669 bp, 11 predicted proteins | sample KBSCornC2_FD_184295 | JGI IMG/M metagenome (GOLD analysis project Ga0207647, IMG submission 184295) | Corn rhizosphere microbial communities from Kellogg Biological Station, Michigan, USA - C2 (SPAdes) (version 2) | ecosystem: Host-associated > Plants > Roots > Rhizosphere ...
AGCCTTAATCGGACAAACTACAGCCAACCCACGGAGGGCCGCCCCTACAGTACGTCCCCAGTTGCACAGCGTTGCGTGGCAGCCGAGTTGCTTCTGATTGCTATAAATCGCCGAAAGTATTTTGAAATCGTACAAGGAAGGGTTCAATGCGTCATATTTCATTGCTTTCGATTTTTCTGCTCTTGCTTCTGACTGGCATCCCCGTACAGGCACAACAGGACTACGTCGATCAACTCATGAGGGTTGCCGAGTTAACTGATAATCAACAGTATCGCGAGGCGATCAACGGTTATAAGCGACTCGAGTCCGGAGCGCCCGACTGGCTGAAGGCGGGAGCCGAGTACGAGATCGCGGAACTCTACACGGAGCTGAACGAGACGGACGACGCCATCGCCGCTCTCAATAACGCCGTGCAACTCGGCTTCGACGACTGCCTTACCCCGCGCACCAGCAAGCGCCTGGCGAAGATTCTGAGAAACCCGAGAACGACACAGGCGCTCGCAGGGATGAAGATCACCGAAAGCGATTTCCGTGAACTGGTCTGGTTGAAGTCGGAGGTTGAGCATGCGGAACATGACGCCCGCATGATGATCACTGACAATATCAACCGCGTCGACCAGCAGGACACCGAGATTCCTCAAGCCCAAGTCCCAACACGGCCGACTCGTTCAGCCGGAGTTTTGTACTGGCGTCAGCAGCTACTCCTGATCCAAAGAGCGCAAAGACAATTTGTAACGAAGTCGGACGAGGAGCGCATGGTGCATGCGGCAACGATGGGAGTAATCAACGGTGCATCCTCATCAGCAGCGCTCGAATCCGCTCGTCTGGCGCGAGCGGCGGCCGAATCGCGGAAAGCCGAAATCCGCAAGCGTGCTTTCGTTCCAGTGACAACCTCCTCAAACGCGCCAAAGCCGTGTTCCGAGTGGCGGTGAGCCCGCTGCAATCTGTAAACTGAATAGGCCATTAGTGCCTAATTTAAAAAACGGAGAACGCAGAATCGTGAGTATTGAGACTGAATTTGCTGAGGGTTCGCCAGAATCGCGCCCGAATACTGGTGGACCCTCAAATTTTATTAGAGACATCATTATCGAGGACATTCAGAGCGGTAAACACGAAGGGCGCGTACAGACTCGATTTCCTCCCGAACCAAACGGCTATTTACACATCGGCCACGCCAAAGCCATCTGCCTCGATTTCGGACTCGCAGCGGAGTTTGGCGGCAAAACCAATTTGCGTTTCGACGATACGAATCCGTCAAAAGAGGAAACAGAGTACGTTGACGCCATCATGGAGGACGTGAAGTGGCTGGGCTTCCAGTGGGACGGCCTCTTCTACGCTTCGGATTATTTTCAACAACTCTACGATTGGGCCGTCCAGTTGATTAGAAACGGAAAGGCTTACGTCTGCGATCTCAGCGCCGATGAAATACGCGAGTATCGCGGCACGTTAACCGAGCCGGGCAGGAACAGCCCGTACCGCGACCGCTCCGTGGAAGAGAATCTCGATCTGTTTGAGCGCATGAAGAACGGGGAGTTCCCGGATGGCACGCGAACCCTGCGCGCGCGGATCGACATGAGCTCTCCGAATCTCAATCTGCGCGATCCGGTGATGTATCGAATTCTCCACATGGACCACCATCGTACGGGAAGTCAGTGGTGTATTTACCCGATGTACGATTACGCGCACGGGCAGTCAGATTCGATCGAGCGTGTAACGCACTCCATGTGTACGCTCGAGTTCGACAATAATCGTCCTTTATATAACTGGTTCATCGAACAGCTCGGGATATTTCCTTCGCGGCAGTACGAGTTTGATCGGCTGGCCCTCACCCATACGCTGCTCAGCAAACGCAAGCTCCTGAAGTTGGTTGAAGAAGGACATGTCGAGGGTTGGGACGATCCGCGCATGCCAACGCTCTCGGGCATGCGAAGGCGCGGTTATACGCCGGCAGCAATCCGCAACTTCATTGCGAGCGTTGGCGTGTCGAAGACGAATGGTATTACGCAACTACAGCAACTCGAATACTTTCTGCGCCAGGACTTGAACAAGATTGTTCCGCGGGTGATGTGTGTACAGAAACCATTACGTGTCGTGATTGAAAACTATCCCGACGATCAGGTTGAAGAAATGGATGCTATCAACAATCCTGAAGATAGCACCGCAGGAAGCAGAAAGATCCCTTTTTCAAAGACGCTCTATATTGAGGAAGACGATTTTCGTGAAGATCCGCCGAAGCAGTTTTACCGGCTCGCGCCAGGTCGTGAGGTGCGGCTCCGGTATGCTTACTTAGTCACGTGTACAGAAGTCATCAAGGATAGCAGCGGCGTGATTGTAGAACTCCGTTGCACGTACGATCCGGCAACACGCGGCGGCAACACGCCTGATGGTCGGAAAGTAAAGTCGACTATTCACTGGGTCTCAGCGGATCACGCTTTACCGGCAGAGATTCGTCTCTACGAGAACCTGTTTAGCAAAGAGGATCCGAATGACGTTGAAGAAGGACAGGAGTTCACGGCCAATCTGAATCCTGAATCGTTGCAGGTGCTGCACGACTGCAAGATCGAACCGAGTTTGAGAGACGCAGAGCCTGGCGGCAAGTATCAGTTTGAGCGTCTTGGTTATTATTGTGTCGATCGTGATTCCGGCGATAAGTTGGTGTTCAATCGAACGATCGGCCTCCGCGACACTTGGGCCAAGATCGAAAAACGCGCAAGCAGCGCGTGAGTCTTCTGTAATTGAGGTACTCGCGAGGGACCCTTTCAGGGTTCAACGGTTCTTTTGATCAATTCCCAGGGTTGTCGCTGCACTCCAACCCTGGGCTGAAATTAGCCAACGCCTTCGGCGTAATTAGCGAACGCCTTCGGCGTATTCGTCATTCTTGTGTCTGAATCCCACATTTGAAACGCCGTGTCTGAGTCCCACATTCTGAAACGCCGAAGGCGTTGGCTAACCGCAGCCCAGGGTTCGAGCGAAGCGAGAACCCTGGGGTTACAATTTAATTAAAGAGATATAAACCCTGAAGGGGTTTCTCTCGCGAGGAACCCTTTCAGGGTTTAACGGCTTTTCTGATCAGTTCCCAGGGTTGTCGCTGCGCTCCAACCCTGGGCTGAAATTAGCGAACGCCTTCGGCGTAATTAGCGAGCGCCTTCGGCGTATTCGTCATTCTTGTGTCTGAGTCCGACATTAATGCTGGTCCATGACGACGACGCCAGAACAATTCGTTGGACCATCGAGACTCGTGCAGATATGCGTCATGGTGCATCAGGAGGTACTGCGCAAACGCGCGATCGATGAGGTCCTCATAACTGCGCAGTGCGTCATCGTGGCCACTCAGGTAATCAATGATGTTTGACGCTGCATTAAATCCGCTTCCCATCGCCATGGCGATGCCGTGCGACGCAAGCGGGTCATAAGCAACCGCACTATCTCCGACAGCTAACCAGCCTTCGCCCGCTACTTTCGTTAGTCTTACTGTGTGCGCCGGCAGGATGCGTGGTTGAGATGGAGATCCACTGCCGTATTTACGTACCCGTTCTGCTGTATGCGTGGCTTGCTTTAAAAGTGCGAGCCAATGGTCTGTTGAGTGGAGTACTGCCCGGTCGAGCAGATCTCCGTCAGTCATATAAACTGCTATGAGTTTCCCACCAGGCAACCGTGATGAATACCACCACCCGGAAGAAACAGCCTCGACCAGAGTGAATGAGTCTTCCTCTGTTCCGTGAGAGACGTCTGGGAACGTTCCTGCGACACCCACTAACCGGTCATAGATGAAGCGGCGAGCACCAAGCGATCCGGCAACACGCGCAGCACGGCCTGTCGCATCAACCACAAAGTTTGATCGATACGTTTCGATTCCTTTCAAACCACGGACCGTGAGTTTGAAACGCATGTCCTTCTCTCTGGAGCAGGACATCAGACGTCGATCGTAATGCCAACGTGCACCAGCTTCTGTCGCCGCTTGCATTAGCTCATCCTCGAAGGCGGCCCGGTCGAGGCGCCAACCAGGTCCAGTTGTCCCGAAGATAAAGTCTCGCTCTTCAATGGAATTCGATCCCCAGACAAACCGGTTTCCATAGCAAGGGAGATTTCCCCTTCGCCGTAGCCGCTCCGTTAGTCCGAGATGATCTAATAGTGGATTAATCGTCGGTGGTAGACACTCTCCCACTTTCATCTGCGACTCAGAGTGTGCCTCCAGGATGATTGGAGAGATGCCGCGGCCTGCCAGTGCGAGCGCAATCGCGGCTCCTGCCGGACCTCCACCGACGATTACCACGTCTGTCGTAAACATGAGTACTCTTATAGTTCGCCGCGACCAACAATGCGTCGTCTCGCAGGTAACGGAACTTCGTCTATCTCCGCCGCTAATTTTTTAGCCGCAAGTAGAGGAACTTCAGCCATTTCCTCTGCAGGAGCCTGGATTAGTCTTTCAGCGATCCGAACCTGTTCCCACGTCGGATCAGATTTAGTGAACTCAGCTGCTAATCCAGTTTCGACCCACAAGCGCGCGGGCAGTCCGTATTCGGCGTGGTCCGCTGATCCGTCGCGAGTAGTAATTATTCCAAGCTTGTCCCACTTAGCGACGTTGTCGTTAATGCGCGTGTCGTAGTCCGGTCCAAAGTAGCGCAACCAATCAACGCGATAGAACAAATGTTTCATTCGTTGGGCCAGTGGCAGGTTTTGGTCGAGCACACGTCTATATGAGCGCTCGCTAAGGACCTGATTGGGAACCCGCGCAGCCCAGAAAGACGGAACTGACAGAAACGTTCCAATTTCATAGCCCGATAAACAACTGGCCTCATCCGTTTGCCATGGAACACCTAACCACCACGTGAGCGTGCCCGGACCGCTGGATTCGACAATACCTCCAGGGCCCATCGCCTCAACCGGCGAAAGACTTGGACCATAGTTCATGTTTGGTTCCTGACCTTCCGGTAAAACGTTCAACCGGTACGGCTCTTTCCACATAGTCGCGACACGCAACGGCCACGTTAACTCAATGCCCGGATGAAATGGACCGCCAAGACAGCTCTCGAGATTTGCTTCGTCGAGCGCATGAGGCTGCTCGGCGAGGGGATAGGCATCAAGTGTTGCTGGACGCTCTCGATGCGCGGGATCGCTATCAAAGTCGCCATCTGCCCAGTTTCGCAGCCACTCATACTGAGTCGGAGTAACCGGCAGATCGTCCATACCGAGATCGTTATAGTCTCCAAATGCATCGCCGTAAAACGGTGGCAACTTCTCAGGCTCCTGTGGTCCGGTAGCATCGGCGGGATTTCGAAACCAATTGAAATAAGAAGTGCGGAGCGGCTTGTGTTCTTCAGCAGGGCTCGACAACTTATAGAGCAACTCGGGATCGGTCAGGTCGGATGGAGAACCGGAACCGAATAGAAAACTGACACCGCTATTCACCCACTGGTTATCAACGAGGCGTTCGAAGATGGGGAAGATGTCGCGCCAGAACGAAGGACGCCGTGACTTCCCAAACTTCGGATCGCGGCTAAATAGATCGAAGACAACGTCGTACATTGTCACGACGCCGTAAAGTCCCTGACCGTAACTGGGAGGCGTGACAGCCACCATTGCCGGCTCAGCTTCGAATTCCTGGCCATCAATCTTCACGGTTGCTCGCACGGGACCGTCCGAAGTGTCATCGTGCCAGCCGTCATTGTTTGCGAAAGTTATTGCCGGTTTATTGTCGGCTGAGGCGGAGTGGCCGAATCCTCCCAGGAAAATCAGGCGTCCCGCGTCGTCAGTTCGCAGCTCTCCGAGTGGAACCTCAGTGCCCATGAATTTGCCGGTGTTAAAGTGATATGGATCTCCCTGGATGTTGCGACCGCTGATCGTACGTGGGCCAGGATCGATAATCAGTTTTTTGCGATCGGCGCCGGTGATCGATTTATTCCGTAAGGCTGTCGTCTTGGCAAATTTTCCGAGATCCATCGCATTCTCAAACTGGTACCAGCCGGCCTTGCGATTGGCGACGTGTACGCGCCATGTGATCTCGGCATCATCTGCTGTGATTTCGCGAATCGCCTCGCCTGCGTTGTTGAGTTCGTAGATGCGAAACCGTGCCGCCTGACGTTTTATCCGGCCCGCTGAATCTTTGAAACCACCCCCAGGTTGCGGAACCTCACCGGGAGCCTCGGGGCCAATGAAATATTCGTCCGGAGAATTACCAACGCGCGCGACTCCGATGCCCGGATGAATCACGTAGCGTACGATTGGATTTTCGTCAGACATAACTCTGTATGCTCCTCTGTGGTGAGTTAGATTGTAAGCTTTGGATGGCGTCCGGTTTTTGCGATGGCGCGATCAGCCGATGATCAGAACAGCGCAGAGCATACACCAGTTGCTGACAGTGAGAAAGTTTCTTGCCACCGCTTTGGGAAATACAAAGAGCCACGAAATTGGCCCTTCAAGGTGAGATGCGGTTTGAAAAATACGCCGAAGGCGTTCGCTAATTCCAGCCCAGGGTTGGAGCGCAGCGACAACCCTGGGATCGCAAACAAAACACGAAAAAACCCTGAAAGGGTTCGCCAATTGCCGAACCCTTTCAGGGTTGAATCGCTATTTTAATTTAGCCCCAGGGTTCTCGCTACGCTCGAACCCTGGGCTTAAATTAGCGAACGCCTTCGGCGTAAATTCAAACCGCATCGCGTAGAATCCAAACCGCATCACTAATTCCAAGGTGGGTGCCTATTGACGTCAAAATAAAACCCTCGCATACTCTACGTTCGCCTGCAGTCCAAGTAAGAACTCACGTTTGCCCGACATGAAAAACCTCATCCGCATTGGCATCGCTTTACTCTGTCTGATGTTGGGAATCGCCGTGGGCCGCTCGGCCTCGGCCGGCGCTGTAGTCACAGGAACAATCACCGATCAAACTGGTGCAGTTATCGTCAGCGCAGATGTACTGATGCTTAATCTCGCCAGTGGCAGGGAAGTGAAGACAAAGACAGATTCGTCAGGTAAGTATGAACTGACTGAATTGCCCGATGGTTCCTATCAGCTTTCCATAAACAGTCACGGCTTTGCTGTCGCCGCGCGCGTTATCACTCTGCACAAGAGCGCTCGCTATCAGGAAGATTTTTCACTCGTCCCGGGCGTGATCGAAAGCAGCACCACCGTCACCGCGGGAAAGGGCAACGCGCGAGTTGCCGTTGATACTCCACAGATGCTTGCACTGACCAATGCGTCTGACATCGAAGAGCGCCGTCCAGTATCAGCATCGCGAGCCATCGAGCGCACACCAAATCTCATCCCCGTAATCGCCAATCCGGCACTCGAGCGACCTCGCCTGCGCGGGCTGGCTTCAAACAGAGTCTTGATCGTTCTCGATGGTGAGCGACTCAATAATATGCGCAGCGATCCGACTTCAGGTGTTTCTCCGGCAGTCGTGGCAGTAACCCAATTGGAATCCGCGGAAGTTCTCAGTGGCGCCGGCTCGAGTTTGTATGGTTCAGATGCGATGGCTGGAGTCGTCAACCTGATCACAGCCGTGCCGCCGAGCAATGTCGACACCAATCATTTGGGTTTGCGTTTCAACGGCGACTTCCACAGCAACGGTCAATTTCGTAGCGGCGCCACGACACTGAATTGGAGCCGTCCCGGCTTTGCGCTGCGACTGGGCGGCTCACTCTTTCGTCAATCGAACTACAGTGCCGGCAATCAACCGATCTCAATCGACGACGTTGTGAAACTAGGCCGGCTGGTTACGGACATGGGGAACGCGGTGGGAAACAGCGTCGCGCGCACTTATGCTGTTTGGAGTCTTCCGGCCGGAGCCGAGATTGCGAATGGGCAGGCGAATGGTTTCAACGACCAGGTCGACCTTTTGTTTTTTCCGCGCGAGAATCAGAGCCTGCGCTATCGTCAGTTGAATAGCCAGCATAAGAACCTGGGCTTCTCATTCATCGCGACTCCATTCGATCCGCGTACGCAGACCAACAGCTTCCGGCGTTTAGACAAGTATAGTGCGCGTTACGAAGCTCGGGAATTGACCGGCTGGCTATCTCGAATCGCTGCCGGTTTCTACCGTCAGAAATTTTCTTTCCCTGACGATACATTAACCTCTCCGATTGCTCTCGGTAGTAGCTGGACACTTACGCCCACTTCAAACATCCCGTCAAATCCTCTGGCTGTTCTTACGGGTAATCGGTCAGTATTTACGGCCGGGAATCTCTCCGAGAACAAGAGTTCCATTACTACTTACGCGGTCGACGTCCAAGCTACATTCGCGCCGGGAGTTCGGACATTGCTAACAACCGGCATTGGTTACCTGCGTGATTCGTCTGCCGATCAATTCTCGCGCACTGACTTCGTTGCTCCTTTCAAAGTCGTTAGCGGTCTCGCCAGCAATCCCGATTCCGTTTATAGAAACTGGGGTTGGTTCAACTTGCTCGAGCATGATGTCAATCGGTGGCTTCGTTTTACTGGTGGACTGCGCGTTGACAACTGGCGCACTGAAGCGCGTGTGACACGCGGCTTTCCACTCGGTGTTGAGTCGACGTTGCTTGATCTAAGCTTCGCAGGATTGGTTGCCAATCCTGGTCCGATTAACACGGAGGGAACGGATGGGATCGTAGATCTGGTTAAAGGAATCAAAGGCGTAACGACCGCTCGCACAGTCGTGACTGGCAACGCGGGAGTGGTGGTGCGTCTGCCTCAGGGTATCAATCCATACTTTCGCTGGGGAAACAGTTTCCGCGAACCCGGAATTACAGAGCGTTATCTTCTCCGTGATTTTGGCGATCCGACTTTCAGCGTGTTGGTGATTCCGAATACTGCCTTGAAACCGGAACGCGGCAGCGAGTATGACGCGGGCGTGAAAGTTCAGCACGCGAAATGGAATGCATCGTTCGGTTACTTCAGGAATGATCTGAAAGACTTCATTGGTTCCGCCTTTGGCCCAGTATTGCTTGTGCCCGCCGATCCTGGTAAGGGTCTGGCGCCGATATCACCGTTCTTTCCCTTTCACGGCGTACTCTACGTGCAACGGACCAACACAGCGCGCGCTCGCATTCAGGGTTTTGAAAGTGCCTACGAAATGAGTCTACCATTGGGACATACGGGAATCATCACGCCCTTCGGCACATTCGGCGCACTAAAGGGATCAAACCTGACGCCGGATGAGAATACCTTAAGGCTTCTGGCCCAATTCTATAATCGCAGCGATACGCCGATTCCGCTGCGTGGCACGGCGAGCGATGCTCCTTTGTCTAACATTACGCCCTTGCGAACGATTAATGGTCTTCGATTCGACAATGCGCGGCGATCGTGGTTTGCCGAATATGAGATTCGCTACCAGGCGCGCGTCAAACGTGCCGATCCGTTAGACCTCTCTGCGGCGATTGCGACCGAGTATGGCACCGTAGCGAGTCTCAATTCTTTTACCGTCCAATCGTTGCGCACCGGGTTTACAGTGCGTCGTGAAAGCTATCGAATGTTGTTTACAGCCGGCATTCAGAATCTGACGAACGGGCTTTACTTCGAACACTTTCAAACAGCGCCGGCGCCGGGACGATCATTCGTGTTCGGTACGACGATCGAGGCATTCAACCTGTTGCGCAAATAAGAAACCGTGAAACGCTACTTCCTAATCGTTGGCGGATTGATTGCCGTCTTCATGATTCTTTTCTTTATCGTTGAGGCACTCGGCGTTTCGTTCTTAACGGATCCGACGCCATGGATGAAACATGGAGGTGTTTTAGCAGCCGCGTTGGGTGTGGGTCTGCTGATTGCCGATGTGTTTTTGCCAGTGCCTTCGAGTCTTGTGATGGTGGCGCACGGCTCGCTCTTCGGTGTCGTTGTCGGGACACTGTTGTCGTTAATTGGTAGTGTGGGCGCAGCGTTACTGGGATTTGCGGTTGGACGTCGTGGGGGGAAGTTCCTGGAGCGAGTGGTCACACCGGCAGAGCAGGCGCGCGCGAATAATATGCTGGAGCGATGGGGCGTGCTGGCGATTATCGTGACGCGTCCGATTCCGATGCTGGCAGAAACAGTGGCGATTATGTCCGGTGCTTCGTCACTTGGCTGGGGCACCGTAGCGCTGGCATCGTTTGTCGGCTCGTTACCACCAGCGCTGATCTATGCGCTGACTGGCGCGGCCGTCGCGAATTTTCAGACTACGTCGTTGATGTTTGGTGTGGTCCTGCTGGTAGCCGGCCTGTTTTGGCTAACGGGCCGCCTACTTGGACCACTTTTCGACGCGCGACAATCGTGATGACAGACAGTAGAGCTTTGGTCCAAAGTAGGAAATTATTCTTGGATCGGGTCAGTACAGGGAGCGGTAGCGACCTGGTCACCATGGAATCAAGAATCACCAGGATATCGCATGCTGATCACTGACCAGGTCGCTACCGCTCCCTGTACTGACTCGATCCAAGGTAAATCTACGGCAGTATACATATGTACGAGACGAATCAACTTCACCAGCGATGGCTGGAAGCCCTAATCGCACAGTTGGACGCGTTTGCCGGCACAGTGCATGTGCAACGAGGGGACGATCTATACCTGACGGCGGCGCATAACATTCCGCCGCCGGTGATCGCGATCGTGGCCCACGTTCCACATGGCAAGGGGATGGCCGGGGTGGCCCAGGTGAAGAAGCAGCCGGTCCAAACCTGCAACTTGCAAACGGATGAAACGGGAAATATCAAGCCGGGCGCGAAAGCTGTCGACGCGCAAGCCGCGATCGCGCTGCCGGTGCTCGACGAAACCGGCGCCGTGCGCGCCGTCGTCGGTATCGCATGGAACAAGGAAGGCGAGATCGGGACAGAAGAATCGGATTCAATGATGAAAATGGCGGCGACCCTGCCGCAATTGTAACCAACTCACAGTAGAAGGAGCCTCCAATGAGCGTACTCTCTTTTCCTCGCATCTATTTCAAGGGTTTCATGGAATGGGACCCATGCACTTTTAACAACAACGACTGGGCGGAGTTCCTGACATACGATCCAACTAAGGTAGCTCTGAACTGGAACTTCCTGTCTACACAGGGACCGCAGGTTCCTCCAGGCATCACACCTGACAACTTCAATACGACGTTTCGACCGTGGGCCATCGCACTGCAGCCGGATGATGTTGATGCGCCACCGGGACCGCGACTGCCTGCTGAGTGGAACATGTTCGGTACACACAGCGTCTCGTTCGTGCAGTACCAGGACATGGTTACCACGATCAGCGGCGGCGACCTTGGATACGGTCAGCCTGTGACCAGCGATCCAATTATCGGCACACCGGTTGGGATCGGCGGAGACGGCGGCAATGGTCCGGGACGCCTCGTTGATACGAATCCGGTTTCACCCTGGTCCAGTCAGATCTATTTTGGACAGTTCCGGTTTGGCGACGGAAGCTACAACACCAGTGGACCACGCGTTTACAGGATGCACTCGCGGTGGTTGAATCCGAAACGTATTTACAGCACGGATCAATCTCTCACGTCGCCGGCATCGAGTATCGGTGTCTGCTTTCAGACATGTATTCCGTTCAATTTGGTTTCGTGGCCGTCGGGAGGCGATTCGTCGCTGATTAACGCACTCAAAAAGGCGGCCGCTCAGCCGGGTGCGCTCGGTATCATGATCCGCTTCACTGGTTACGTGAATCTCTATTTCATGAACGGCATCCTTAACGGCACAAGTGCGCAGCCGCGAGATTACGAGTCGTTGGCTACAGCTTTGGCGTCAGCATGGAACGCGTGGAACACGAGCGGCGACACTTCGCAGTTCTTTTCCAATCCGTGCTATAGCCATCTTGTCGGTGTCATCGGCGTTTGGAACCAGGGTGAGCTCGCGAGTGTGCCTGGCGGACGTTCCCTGCAGTTCTCCACACCCGTTGCGCCGGTAGGCCTGCCGGCTGCGACGATTAAGCCGGTTCAGCTACCAGTCAGGGTTGCAGGTCACGAATTAAAGACTACCGCGGTTAAGTCTGCTGGAGATCCCGTTCCCCTCGGTCCGGGCGCGGTTAACGTTGACTACGATGCCGGCTTGATTTCGCTGGACTTCAGTGGCGTGATACCCGAACTCGGTGTGCCGGGATCGTGGCCGTCTACTCTTACGAAAGCTGACTTTGGCTCCCTTAGTGTCGGCGTCGTAACGAACGGAAGCTTCACTTCGATTGCAACGATCGACTACACCCAATACCAGCAGTCGGCGTACGAAGCGAAAGCCGGCATCATCGACATCACATTCCCAAACTCCGAGAAGGGCAGGGATTCTAAGACCGGCAAGCTCTTGCTAGGCGGCTCGCTCGCGATTCAGGTGCAAGGTAGTACGGCCTTGCTGGAACAGTCTTACACTGCGGAGACTGACACGCGCGGCATCTACCTCGATCAGAATCAACAGACAGAATTCCAGGTCCAGGTCTGTCAGATGGGCACACCCGCTGCCGGCGTCAACTTACTGGTGGCGAGATATGATTCGGGCCTGAACCTGATCCAGTCAACGTGTTCACCATTCGTGAACTTCACCAATGGCCAGCAGAAGAGTGTTCCGGTCCCGGGTTCGAATCCGCCGGTCTCGGCCGATGTCGCCGTTTTCTCAACCGATCAGAACGGTATTGCAATTGTCGGTATCAAGGCGCAGAACCCCGGTTTCCCCGTGCTTGGCTTCTTTCCGTTTTCCGGCGACACGCTACCGCAACCGCCGGCTTCCTTCTCATTCATTGACAGCGCGTTTTACACCACTGTTCGCGTGCTGCCTTTCGACGATCAGGTGCCGCAGGCCTTTGTCGATCTATGGAACAGGACGTACGACCAAACGCAGGCGTGGCAGTTTGTGTACAAGGAAATCCTGTATCTCTACGACATGCTTTTCAATGTGATGTTGAAGTTTGTAAACCTTGGTAGTGAGGCAGCAGTAAAGAGCAACCTGTCGGGAATCTGGAACGCGATCGCGCAAGACGCGGCTCTCGAGAGCACGTTTGCAATGCCGATCACACGCGATATGTCGTCGGGTAAACGACTTGCGCTGCAACTCTGGATTTACCTGGTCGCCAACAACTACAACGTGCCGAACTTCAATGTGAATTCGATTCCAGCGGGATGGGCTCCGCCGCATAAGAAGGCCGCGTTCGGTAAGACCACTAAGCCACACAGTTACTAATCTGCGTAATCTGTGGATGGGAGATGAGCGATGAGTCTGTTTCAATTTCCGCGTATCAATTTCAAAGGAACGATCCAGTTAAACCCAGGTACTGCGAATAACGACGACTATGGGAACTTCGCTGTGTTGCCGAGTTCGTGGGGACCATTCGCCGGGCAGCCTCTCGCTTTGATCGATTCCAAACTTGTTCGGGCACGCACCTATGGAATGTCTGACGATGCCTTTATGGCCTGGGTGCAGAAAGCACAAACATTCGACGTCATGGGCCAACCCGGACAGACGCGGCAGATTATTCCCGCCGAGTGGAATTACTACGGCGGGATGGATATGACGATGGGCACGACGCAGGTTATCGGCGTCCAAACAGGTCCCGGCGAGATTTACACACAGGCTAATAGCGATGTGCCGCTGACGAATCTGCTGGGCGCCAATCTTGTTTTTGAGAATGGCCATATCACCGACGTCAACTCCGAAGGTTCACCACCGGCGACGCAATTTTTTCTCGACGGAGTTTCGTTAGCCAAAGACGGAACGACTTTTATAAGTGGACCAGCATCCAAGGGCGCCTGCCAGTGGTTGAACTTCTATCGGAACGTGAACCTCACTGCTGATGGTGGCGCGGGTGGGTACGTCTATCACGTCATTCGGAAGGATAAGTCGTCAAAATTTGGCATCCCGGGCTTTGAGGATCCGAAAATTGTTGGCGCCATTCTTCGCTACTACCTGTTTCGTTTCCAGGCGACTGTCCGTGGGAACGATAAGATCGAAGCCCTTTACAAGCAGGGGAAAACGAATCCGGGCAATCTTGAAATCGTCGGCACGATCGCGCCGTTGTACCAGGACGAGCACATTCTGACGACGCCGACCGGAAGGTTGATGGTCTGTAATCAAACTCCGATCGCGACGCCGGCGGGCTCGCAGAATAATGGGAACAATGGCTTAATCGCGTTGGCGCCGGCAGTGCTACAGGTGAACCAGAACATTGTGTCGGCTGATTTCGCCGGCACGTTCCCTGACAATTACCAGCCTGGACCACCACCCTCGAATTCGAAGTATGATTTCGGCAGCGTGTCGCTCGTGGTTTACAACGGGTCGACGAGCGTGAGTGTTGGCGAAGTCAATTACGCAAAGACCGGAGCGGGAGATCAGAAAGGTTGGATCTTTGACTTCGACATCACTGCGAACGCCGAGGCTCAACAAGTGTTAGGAAGTCCGGGCGCGAAGTTCAGACTTGTAAACTCGAGTTTGGGGGTTGTTCTGGACGAAACAGACTACTACTTTGTTTCCAACCAACAGGGAATTTATGCGGAGCAACATGGAACGGGTTCAGAGTTTTTGAATCAGGGCACGCATGAGCCGGCGACGTTTTCTGTTTTTCAGTTTGGCAAGGAATTGTCTGCTGAGGCTTGTCCGCCGGTTACGGTTTGGCAGTATCGATCAATTCCGCTTCAAGCGCCCGGCAATGCCGAGCCCATCTCAAATAATCACAAGCCTGGTCAATCCATCGTTATCGATACCAGCCAGCCCGGCAATTTCCTGCTGACGTTCTCGATCAATGACGTGGCGAATCCCGGTCCGGCGAACTATCCGCCACAGAGCTACAACACGTTCATGATGCCGCCGTTCATTACGAATGCGCCCGGCATCAGTCTTCGCATCCTGCCGAATGACGAGGATTTCAGTCAGTATTATGAAAACCCAGACGCGGAAGAGTGCGAACTCAAAGGCAACGACTTGCTGACTTTCGACGTGGTTTACGACAAGGTTCTGCGTGTTTACTACCTGCTCTATCCGGTAATGATTCCGATTGTCCGGCTCAACTCAGAGGACGATGTGCGTGATCACGCAGACGGGATCATAAAGACAACGGAGCAATCGCTCTGGATGAACATTCACTACATGCCACGCACTCGCGATATGTCCTCGAGCCGCACCAGACTCTTGCGCGCCTGGTGCCGCAAATTTATCCCTCCTAAGCAGTGACTATCCACAGATTACGCAGATGGTTTATAAAATCTGTGTAATCTGTGGATACTAGACTTTTCGAGGAGAAGCTATGCGTGAAGCTCGCCGTCTTTTAATCATCGCTGTAATACTGTTGTCCTTGTCTTCGGTCGCCCATGCGCAGGCAGATTTGTCGCCTGAGGTTCGTGACAAGATCGATAAAGTGGCTGCCGATGCGTTGGCGAAGTCAGGTGTGCCAAGTGCTTCCGTCGCCGTGGTGAAAGATGGAAAGATCGTTTACCTGAAGGCGTATGGTTCGGCGCGACTCGAGCCAAACACACCTGCGACTTCCGGGATGCGATACAGCATTGGTTCCATCAGTAAACAATTCACCGCAGTGGCGATGTTGCTGTTGCAGGAGCAGGGAAAGCTGTCGCTTGACGACAAGGTGGGGAAGTACATTCCCGATTTGACGCGAGCAAATGATGTGACGATCAGGCAACTCTTGTCGCACACGTCCGGCTATCAGGATTACTGGCCACAGGACTATGTCATGCCGATGATGCTGCAGCCGGTGACCTCCGCGAAGATCCTCGACATGTGGGCGCGCAAGCCTTTGGACTTCGATCCGGGGACGAAGTGGCAATACAGCAACACAAACTACGTCATTGCCGGCGTGATTATCGAAAAGGTGAGTGGCAAACCGCTGCTGCAGTTCCTCAAGGAAAAGGTTTTCTCGCCACTCGGAATGGCAAGCGTGGCGAACATCGACGAAAAGAAGTTGGGCGATACCGATCCGACTGGATACATGCGTTATGCGCTGGGGCCGTTGCGAGTGGCGCCCAAGGAAGGACCAGGCTGGCTCTTCGCGGCGGGTGAGCTGGCGATGACGGCTGAGGATCTGGCCAAGTGGAACATTTCCATCATGGACCAGAAGCTCCTGCGGCCGGCTTCATATCGAGAACTGGAACGTGAAGCACAACTCAACAACGGCATGGGAACTCGTTATGGACTCGGCGTGAGCCTGGCGACAGAAGCCGGACATCGCGCAGTTTCACACGGCGGCGAAGTATCGGGATTTGTCTCGGAGAGCATTGTGTTCCCGGACGAGTCTCGGTAGTGGCACTAACGAATCAGGATGCCTCTTCGGCAGCGGACGATATTGCCCACGGCATCGTTCCGTTGCTGTTTGAGACGAATGATCCGGCAACACCCGAGAAACTACAGCAGGCAAAGAAAATTTTTGATGGACTACAGCACGGAAAGATCGACCGCTCGTTATTCAGCGACAATGCGAACGCCTACTTCAGTGAGCAAGCATTGCAGGACTTTGCGACTGGCTTGTCGCCGTTGGGTACACCAAAAACTTTCACGCAGGTTCGACAAGGTCTGCGCGGCGGCATGACATTGCGGGTCTACTTACTGCGTTTCGAGAAACAGACACTACGCGCGTGGTCATACGAATTGCCCAATGGCAAATTGGAGCAGTTTCAAATCGCCGTGCAGAATTAACGTCTCAAGGCTGCTGTGCACTAAAAGTGCAGTTTTAGCCTGCGAAGCAGGCGCGAGCATAAAGCCTGGGGCGCAAGCCCCAGGATCAGAATTAAGCGAATTACGAGCCCATG
>Ga0207647_10001746_pt1 | contig 16665 bp, 17 predicted proteins | sample KBSCornC2_FD_184295 | JGI IMG/M metagenome (GOLD analysis project Ga0207647, IMG submission 184295) | Corn rhizosphere microbial communities from Kellogg Biological Station, Michigan, USA - C2 (SPAdes) (version 2) | ecosystem: Host-associated > Plants > Roots > Rhizosphere ...
CTCCTGATGGCCATCCACCTGCCGATCTGCTGCGTATCGTTGATCCTTGTGGCGAAGACCCATTTTCACGCCAGCTACAATGCGGCCGCCTTCCATATTTTTTTTGATCCCGCGTGGGCGCCGCTGGCCATCGCGGTGATCACCGCCTTTGCGCTGATCGTGCCTTTGTTTTCGATTGCCCGCTTCAGCTTTGGCTATTTTTTCGCCTTCTACGCCTACACGATGATCGCAGGCTTCCTGTGGCTGAATATCTTTACCGACCTGCCCTACGATCACCTGCTGGCGGGCTTCTCGGCTGCGGCTTCCGCCATAATATTTCTTCTGCCGGCGCTGTTTATAACCGCGCCCGTTCGATCACGATTTGCCTTGTCGACTAAAGCATTCGATCGCCTGCTCTGGATCCTGCTCGTAATCTGCGCCATCGCCGTCGCACTCGGCGCGCGCCTCAACTTTCAGATCGTCTCCATCGACGACATGCCGGCCGCCCGCGAGGCGATCCATCACCCCACCTGGCTTAATTACTGGCTGGGTATTGTGGGGAGCAGTTTATTGCCCTTCCTCTTTGCCGGCTTCGTCACGCGACGGCTCCATTGGGGTACGGCAACCACGCTGATCCTGCTGCTGCTGCTTTATCCGGTGACCGCAACCAAAATGGCGTTGTTCACGCCGTTCTGGCTGATCGCCATTCTCTGGCTTTCCGGACTCGTCGAGGCACGAAAGACGGTGATGCTGACGCTGCTCCTGCCGATGCTCGCCGGCATTCTGCTGCTGGTCACCTTTGGGCTGCCGGCTGGAATGCCATTCTCGGTGATCAATTTCCGGATGATCGCGATCCCATCGCTGGCCATGGATGTCTACAACCATTATTTCGCCAGCCATCCACTGACTCATTTCTGCCATCTGTCAGCGTTGAAACCCCTCGTTCCATGTCCCTATGCGGAAGATCTCTCGACGGTCATGGAAAAAGCTTATGGACTTGGCTATTTCAACGCATCGCTGTTTGCGACTGCCGGCGTCGCCGCGGTAGGCCTCTGGCTTGCGCCGCTGAGCGCGCTCGTATCGGGTCTGGTTATCGCGCTCGGCAACCGGACCTCGGCGCATCTGCCCGCGCACTTTGTTCTAGTCTCCGGCGCTATCCTGCCGCAAATTTTGCTCAACGTGCCATTGACCACCGCTATGGTCACGCATGGCATGGCCCTGCTGTTTGCCCTTTGGTATGTGACCCCGCGCTCGATTTTCGAGAGCGATGCCCAGGAAAGCCACTCGGCTTGATGGCTCGAACGGGTTTGACAGGGCATCAAATCGCCTGGCGCTATTGACGGCCCACCTGCCGGTAATTACCACTCCACCGGCAGAGTAATGGCGCAAATCTGCCTTGCGGACGGCGAACAAGATCGGCGCTCTCTGGCACACGGAACGTTTCACCGAAGAACGACGAAAGACACGAGGCAAGACGGAAAACCTCATGCAGAGTGTCCTGATCACCGGCGGCGCCGGCTTCATTGGTCAAAATCTGGTCCACGCCTGGCGGGCAGCGCGGCCCGATGATCGGATCGTCGTCCTCGATACCATGACCTATGCGGCCAATATCCGAAGCCTCCAGCCATTGATCGCCGACCGGCAGATCATTTTTGAAAAAGGCGACATCCGCGACGCCAATTTGGTGGAGCGGCTATTTGGCGAACACGGCTTCTCTCGCCTCGCGCATCTGGCCGCCGAGTCTCACGTTGATCGCTCGATCGTAGATCCCGAAGCCTTTCTGCAGACCAACATTTTCGGAACCTTCACGCTGTTGAACGCGGCGTTGAAATATTGGCGCGCAGCAAACATGATGGGGCAGGCCCGCTTCCTGCACGTTTCGACCGACGAGGTCTATGGCTCGCTCTTGGCCAGTGATCCCGGCTTCTGCGAGACATCGCCCTACCGCCCGAACTCCCCCTATGCGGCAAGCAAGGCCGGAAGCGATCATCTGGTCCGCGCCTACGCCACCACCTATGGCCTTCCGGCGCTGATCACCAATTGCTCCAACAATTACGGCCCCTACCAGCATCCGGAAAAACTGATCCCGCTGATGATTATCCAGGCTCTGGAAGGCAAACCGCTGCCGATCTATGGCAACGGCTCCAACATCCGTGACTGGCTGCATGTCTCGGATCATTGCCGGGCGCTGTTGCAGGTGATCGAACAGGGCCGGCCCGGCGAAACCTACAATGTCGGCGGCGGCAGCGAGCGCACCAACCGCGATGTCGTCGGCCTGATTTGCGATACGCTGGACAAGGCGTTCGCTGGTGAGCCTGGCCTCGCTGCGCGCTTTCCGGAATGCCCGGCTACGAAAAGCCAGTCCTGCCGTTCGCTGATCACTTACGTGACGGATCGCCCCGGCCATGATCATCGTTACGCCATCGACGCCAGCAAGCTTGCCCGCGAACTCGACCATCGATGCAGCGTGGATTTCGACGGCGGTCTTAACCAGACGATCCGCTGGTATCTTGACCACCCGGAATGGTGGCGCGAAGTGACCAGCGGCGCCTACCAGGCCTGGATCCAGCAGAACTATGCTTTCCGGATTGCGGTGTAGGCACGATGAGGATTCTTATCCTCAATGCAGATTACCCGCGGTTTTTGACCTGGTTGTATCAGCGCCATCCGGGACTTGAAACTGCATCCTATGCCGCACAAATGGCGGCTCGAAATGCGAGCCTGTTCGGTGTCGCAGATTTTTACTCCAGGAATTTTTTGGCGCTTGGTCATCCCGCCGCTGAGATTCACATCAACAATCCCTGGCTCCAGGGGGCGTGGGCACGCGAACACGGAATGGCTGTTGAGACCTCGGATATTCCCGACAACATCAACTCAACAGATCAAATCCCCGGGTGGCTGCAGCGAGCCGTTGCGCCGTTCAAGCCATTCTTGCGACCGCTGGCAAGAAGGTTTGGCCTAAGTCCTCGTCTCGACGCCAATGCCGAGCATGTTCTCCTCGCGCAGATAGAGAATTTCAAGCCGGACCTGATTCTCAATCAGGATATCTTTCACATCGACACACGGCTGGTACGTCGTCTGAAGCGCATAGGCAGGCCGATCGTCCTAGGACAGGTCGGCATAGCCCCGTCGCTCGGACAGGATTGGTCAGTCTACGATCTGATGATTTCGCAGCTACGCGCAACAGTAAATGCGTTCAGACGAAAGGGCACAAGGGCTGAAGTCAGCCATCTCGGATTCGAGCCGGCTGTCCTGGAGATGCTACCGCCAGCTCCCACCAAGGATACGGACATATCATTTGTCGGAACTGTATCGGCTGACCATCAACAGCGCATCGCGTTGTTGGAAGCCGTGGCCAAACGTTACGAGCTGAAGTTATGGGCTAATCCGCCGCGATCGCTACCCGCTTCCTCACCTCTTTATGGATGCTTCCAAGGCGAGGTATGGGGCGCAGAAATGTATCAAACTCTTCGACGATCCCACATCACGCTCAATTCGCATATCGATATGGCGGGCAAAGAGGCTGGCAACGCGCGATTGTTCGAGGCTACCGGCGTGGGCACACTGCTACTGACGGATTTCAAGGATAATCTTCATGCGCTCTTCGCACCCGACCGCGAGGTCGGGGCTTGGCACTCGATCGACGATTGCCTTGCCAAAATCGGCCACTATCTCTCGGACGAGATGGCGCGCAAGGCGGTTGCCGCCGCGGGCCAGGAACGAACTCTGAGCTCGCATACCTATCGTCATCGCGTTGCCGAGATCCTCGGCTACGTCGAACAGTTGTGATATGCAAGCTGGCTTGACCTTGCTGGTCAAAACAGCCAAATTGCGCCGACTTTTCAGTCGCTTCTCAGAAACACGTCACCCGCGACGGTATCCAGCATGAATGGCGTTGAGCATTGCCGCTTCAATGATGAGCTCTACGCGATCATCGTTCGCGGAACATTTCGCGAGCCGGGCATTACCTTCTTCTCGCCGCCCGAGCTATCGCAGCAGCTTGCCTACATGAACCACCCCGAGGGCAAGAGCATTCCGCCCCACCGGCACAACAAGGTGACCCGCGAGGTTCACTATACGCAGGAAGTTTTGGTGATCCGAAACGGAAAGCTGCAGGTCGACTTCTATACCGAAGCTGAAGAATATTTAGAGAGCCGAATTCTGAGCGCCGGCGACGTCATTCTGCTCTGCGGCGGCGCTCACGGTTTTCAGGTCCTGGCCCCTCTGGAGATGATAGAAATAAAGCAGGGGCCATACGCGGGCGAGAACGACAAGACTCGCTTTCCCGAAGCACCAACCTCAGCAAAGCAGGTCAAGGGTCCGAGTTCGTGAGTCAAGATTTCATTCCGGTCAATACCCCCCTGCTTGACGGGAACGAAGCTGCTTATCTTAGCGAGTGCGTGGAAACCGGCTGGATTTCTTCCGAAGGTCCTTTTGTTGAACGTTTCGAACGTCAGATGGCGCACATTGTCGGACGACGCTTTGGGATTGCTGTCAGCAATGGGTCGGTAGCGCTCGACATTGCGATCCACGCCATGGATCTTGCTCCCGGTGATGAGGTTATTCTCCCAACTTTCACGATCATTAGCTGTGCAGCCGCTATCGTGCGCGCCGGCCTCGTACCTGTGGTGGTGGACTGCGATCCCGACACCTGGAATCTGACCGCTGAAGCGGTTGAGGCAGCCATTACGCCAAGAACGCGGGCCATCATGCCGGTCCACATTTACGGTTTGCCGGTGGACCTCCAGCCAATCCTGGAGCTTGCACAACGATACAATTTGCGGATTGTCGAAGACGCAGCCGAGATGCACGGACAGACGTATCGCGGGCGGCCATGCGGCAGCTTCGGTGACGTCAGCACGTTCAGTTTTTATCCGAACAAGCACATAACAACCGGCGAAGGCGGGATGCTTCTGACGGACGACGAGGCGCTCGCACGACGTTTGCGTGATCTGCGTAATCTCTGCTTTCAGGCGGGCCGCCGCTTTGTGCATGAAGAACTCGGCTGGAATGCACGAATGAGCAATCTTCAGGCGGCGTTGGGTGTGGCGCAGGCAGAGCGGATTGATTCCAAGATCGCGATAAAACGTCGCAACGGTCAGCTCTACGACAAACTGCTCGAAAACCTGAGTTCCATTCAGCGTCCGGTGGCGCGAACGAACTACGCCGACAATATTTATTGGGTGTACGGCGTGGTGTTAGAAGACGACGTTCCGTTCGACGCGCAGGAAGCCATGCGGCGGCTTTCTGAAAAAGGTATCGGCACCCGACCATTCTTCTGGTGCATGCATGAACAACCGGTATTCCGAAAGGCGGGGCTTTTTGCCGATGATCACCACCCTGTTGCTGAACGCATCGCCCGGCGGGGCTTTTATCTCCCGAGCGGGCTTGCGCTGACAGAGGAGCAGATTGCCCGTTCCGCGCAGGCCTTGAGAGAGGTCCTCGCGTGACCGCATTCAAGCAATATGCGCCTTGGTACGATCTGCTTTATCGAGATAAGGATTATGCCTCGGAAGCCAGTTTCGTAGCCGACCAGCTGCGAGAGCATGGTGCCCACATAGGGGCGTTGCTTGATCTAGGCTGCGGTACGGGGGCACATGCATTGGAGTTTGCCCGAAGAGGTTGGCATGTCACGGGAGTCGATCTGAGCGCAGACATGATTAGCCTCGCGACCGAACGAACTGCCGGTGAAGCCCGCGTAAGCTTTCGTCAAGGAGACGTATGCGAGCCTGGGGAGGAGCGCGATTTCGATGCCGCAATCTCCTTGTTTCATGTCGCGAGTTATCAGACCAGCCCGATCCGGCTCCAAAATATGCTCATGACCGCCGGTGCAGCTCTGAAGCCGCGAGGCATTCTGTTGTTTGATTATTGGTATGGCGGTGCCGTTCTCGCCCAGGGACTCGAGACAAGGGTCAAGGTCGTGGAGGACGGTCAGCTGCGCGTTACCCGCATTGCCCAAGCTGATCACGACGAGTCCCGGGCCCGCGTGCAGGTCAACTACACTTTGTTTTGCGAGGATACGCGCACCTCCGCCATACGGCGGATCGAAGAAGCCCATCAACTTCGCTACTGGTTTCCGTTCGAGATTGAACCATTGCTTCATGATGCAGGATTTGAAGTAATCGGAAATTATGCCTGGCTTACGAACGAGCCTCCGACATCACGCATCTGGGCCGCCTATTGTGTTGCCAAGAAAGTTGGCTTGCCGTGAAGCCGTTTCGCGTCGGCATTATTCTCGAACAGCATCTGGAAGTCGGCGGCGGATTCCAGCAGCCTCTCAACGATCTCTTGTGGTTTCGAGAATGGGCGGCCGCTAATGCCACGGAAGTTGTGGTGTTCACACCGCATCGGCAAAATGTTGCCGCGCTCTCGGATTTTGGGATTGAGGTCAAACAACTCGCGACGGGATTCCTCGATCGTGTTGCTTTGCTAATGAAATATCTCGGGCCGTTCGATCTGCTGCAATTCAGCCTTCGAATGCGCGCCCCCTATGAACGAAAGCTTCTGAAGCACGGCATTGATCTGGTCTATTTCACAACTACATCGAATTGGCATCTTCTGCTCTACCAGCTTCCTTTTGTAATCACGATTTTCGACGGCTGCCATCGCGATTCCCCGGAATTTGGCGAGGTTCGAGAATTCGGCGAATTCGAGCGCAGGGAGATGCTGTTCCGAAGCGCAAGCACGAAGGCCGCGCTCGTCGTCACCAATGCCGATGAACTCGTGGAAACATTGGCAAGACGCTATGCCATACAGCCAGATCGAGCAATCTGCATTCCATTTTCCCCTTCAGCCTATATTGCCCAATCGTCGGCGGAGAACGATCGCGCCGATAGTGCAGTTTTAAGACGACACGGCCTCGATCCCGGGTACCTCTTTTATCCCGCCCAGTTCTGGTCGCATAAAAACCACGCGACTCTGCTGAGAGCTCTGGTCCTGCTACGCGCTCAAGGGTTGGAGAAAAGGCTCGTGCTTTGCGGATCCGACCGCGGCATGCGCGATAACATTGAAAAAATGATCTTGCGCCTTCAGCTTGGCAAGCAGGTGAAGCTTCTTGGTTTCGTTCCTTCAACTGATCTGGGCGCTCTTTATCGAGGCGCCCACGCGTTGGTTATGCCGACCTATTTCGGTCCCACGAACCTGCCGCCCCTGGAGGCTTGGACGACGGGAACGCCGGTGGTCTATCCAGAGGCGTTCAAGGCACAGGTGGCCGATGCGGCCCTTCTGTTCGATTACGATCGCCCGGATTCACTGGCCGAAGCGATCCTGAAACTCGAGGACGCAGAACTGCGACAGCGTTTGAAGGTCTCCGGCGCCAAGCGGCTGGAATATTTCAACGCAAAGGTCCAGGCAGGACGTCAGCAATTTGCGCTTCAGCTCGAGCGGCTTAAATACCGCATTCTGCAGACCCGGGACTTGGAATAGAACTAGCTGGGAATAGCGGAGATCAACCTCTCTCTCGCGGCTCTGTTCAATAACGGGCTCGCCAGCACCGCCATCAGAGCCAGCCAGACGACGCACTCGATCAGGAAATGCGGCAAGCCAGCACCCGGCGACAACATCCGGATGGCCGCACCCAAACCCCAACCAGTGCCGATCACCAAAATCGCCGCAATAAGGAGAAACGCCAAATGCCGTGCCGGCCGCTGCAGCGTCTGCCTGATGACGACGATGCCGAGAAACCCAAACTGCCCCAGGAGATCACTGAAAACCACGGCAATCGCTGCGCCCAACGGACCTAAGGGATGGATCAGCAGTATTGAAAGGGCCAGAAACAGGAGCAACTGAACCGTTTTTGCGCGCACCAAAAGTCCGGCCCGATTGCTGTAGGTCGCAAACCCGAGCGCCAGGATTGCAGGAGAAGCGGCCGCTGTTCCCACCAACAGAGTGACGGCGAGGCTGGGGTCATAAGGAATAGTGCCCCGGGTCCAGAGGTTGAAAAAATCGGGCCAGAACGCAAGCAAGCCCGATACCACGCCTGCGGCCATGATCGTCACAAGGACGGAACCGCGGGCATAAAGGCGTCGCATGGGTTCCACCAGGCCGGCTGCATGGTCATGACCGAGTTCGGCCGCGAGCGGCAGAGTGGCTTGCACGCAAAACGCGCGCAGCAAACCGGCGACCACGCGGGTCAGGCCCCACTGCGCGACGGCAATGCGGTCCGAGACGATGGCGCTCACCAGAAGGACCGGCAAATTGACCAGCGCCAACTCTGTGGTGTTCGCGATCCCGAAAGGCATCGATCTACGAAACTGCCCCACGATCCAACGCAGGGAAGGACGACCCGGCGCGCGACGCAAGAACGGGAACAGTCGCGGCGTGTCGACCGCCAGCAGGTAGAGCGCCAAGCCGAGCTGAACGACTACATACCCGATGGTGACGGCGAGCAGATGTCCTGTGGTCAGGATAGCCATGAGCTGGGCGAGCTGGCCAATCAACATCGCCGCGTTCTGGATTTGCACCGCACGACCATAGCGGCCTCTGGCGCGGTAGAGAGCGCTCGACAGGTTCGTGGGCAGCGTGAGCAGTATCCCCATCACCATGATGGCAAACGCCGTATCGAAGCCAGCCACGTCACGAAATCCGAACACCGCGCTCGGTGGCATCCAGAGGAACACCGCAAAAATCAATGCAGCAAGGACCAGAGCAAAAACAAAATAGATTCGCAGCATCGCCGCGTAGAACTGACCGGTGCGGCCATCGCAATCAGCCGTCGCCCTGAAAGCCAAAAACCGATTGATACACCGCACTTGCAGTCCCGCATCGGCCGCCATCGCGAAGTTGCCGGCCGCATAGATGGCAAGCCAGGCGGCCAATACATTGCCCGTCCAGAAGTGCAGAAAGATTGGGATCAAGGCGACCTGCTGGGTAATCCCGAGCAGGATCTGCAGAAAGTTGGCCGCCCAGCCCCTCTTTAACCTGCGGATGCGTTCAAATCCAGGAGTGCTCACGGTCATCTCGCAGCTACGCCTTTGTCGAGATGATGAAGCACCCTGCCCCCCTGGTCCATGACCGCAACGCTTAAAAGCGGCTACCAGCCCGGCGTTGAATTGTCGATACCGGATTGATTGTCGATATTTTCGACGCGTTCTATAGTTGGGAGGATAGCCGGCCCGCCCCCTTTCGCCGTCGCCGTTCCGGAGATTGATTCCATGGTCTTTCCGCGCGCTTCGCAGGCGTTGTCCCGCTTTACCGTGCTCGATCTAACCCGCGTGCGCTCGGGGCCCACCTGTGTGCGGCAGCTGGCTGATTGGGGCGCCAATGTCATCAAGATCGACGCCAAAATTGAGGACGCGGCAGGCGGCGCTCGCCGCGGATCGGATTTTCAGAACCTGCACCGCAACAAGCGGGCGATGACGCTGAACCTGAAGGATCCGCGGGGCCGCGACGTGTTTCTTCGCCTCGTCAGGCAAGCGGACGTCGTGGTCGAGAACTATCGTCCGGACGTAAAGATGCGACTGGGCATCGATTACGAGAGCCTGCGCCAGATCAATCCGAAAATCGTGTATGGCAGCATCTCCGGTTTCGGACAGGACGGCCCCTATCAGAAACGGCCGGGCTTTGATCAGATCGCCCAGGGCATGGGCGGGCTGATGTCAGTCACCGGCGCTCCCGGCGGGGGACCAATGCGGGTCGGCATTCCCGTCGCCGATCTCACGGCCGGGCTGTTTTGCGCCATGGGCATCCTCACCGCCCTGCTGGAGCGCGAGGTCTCCGGCGAAGGCCAGTGGGTTCAGACTTCTCTTCTGCAGGCCCAAATCTTCATGCTCGATTTCCAGGCGGCGCGCTGGCTGATGGAAAAGGAAATCGCGGGCCAGGCTGGCAACAACCATCCAACCGCCATTCCAACCGGCGTCTACAAGACATCCGATGGCTTCATCAACATCGCCACCATGGGCGGTCGGATCTGGGAGGACTTCGCCAGAACGCTTGGCATGCCCGAGTTCATTACCCGTCCGGAATATTCCACCGCGTCCAATCGCTCGAAAAATCGCGACGCGCTGAATGCCGAGATCAACGCGCTCACCGAGCAGAAGTCCAGTGATCACTGGGTCAAGGCCTTCAACGAGGCCGGCGTGCCCTGTGGTCCGATCTACTCGATCGATCAGGTTTTCGAAGACGAACAGGTGAAACACCTCGGCATGGCGCAGGATGTGCCGAATGCCGAGAACCGCCCGATCCGGCTCGTGGCCCAGCCGTTCTCGCTGTCACGCACGCCAAGCAGGCTCGCGGCCCCGCCCCCGGATCTCGGCGAACAGACCGATGAAGTGCTTGCCGAATTCGGCTTCAGCCAGGAAGAGATTGCCGGGCTGAAGCGCGATGCGGTGGTCTGAGCCACCGCCTCGGGTTAAGTCTGGCTGGAAACTGGCGCGCCTCTCATCACCACGTGTCAGCGACCCTTCCAGTTCGGCGGCCGCTTGTTGAGAAAGGCCTCCATTCCCTCGCGGAAATCCTCGCTCATATAGGCGCGCAGGATAAGGTCCTCACCCTGATCGCGGGTCAAGGAAGGGCGAAGCCGGCGCACGGCCTCTTTGGTGACCTCGAGCGTGATCGGCGCGTGGCTGGCTACGAGACGCGCCATCTCGGTCGCGCGCCGCTGCAGCGTTCCAGCATCTGGCACAATCTCGTTGAGCAGGCCGAGCGAAAGCGCTTCGTCTGTCTCCACCAGCCGCGCCGTAAAGATCAGATCCTTGGTCCGCGCCGGACCGAGCAGCGCCACCAGCCGGCTGACATTCGACATCGAGAGGCAATTGCCGAGCGTGCGCGCAATGGGAAAGCCGATCCGCACGCTGGTGCCGATCCGCAGGTCGCAACAGGCTGCAATGCCCGCACCGCCGCCGGTGCAGGCGCCGGCAATCGCGCCGATCGTGGGCACACGGAGTTGTTCCAGCGCTGTCAGCACGCGATCAATCCGCGCTTCATAGTCCAGCGCATCCTGGGGGGTTTTAAAGGCACGAAACTGGGAGATATCGGTGCCGGAAGCGAATGCCTTGTCGCCGGCACCTGTCAGAATCATTACCTTGATCGAGCGATCGGCATTGACCTCGGCGCAGATCTCGGCCAACCGCTCATACATGGCAAAGGTCAGCGCATTGCGCGCCTGCGGACGATTGAAGATCACCCGCGCGATCCCGTCCTCGACCCCATAGATCAGATCGTCTTTCACAGCTGTAGTCATTTCGGTCTCGCTTGTCGTTTGCCGCTAACAAACCCCCGAAGTCGCCGGGTGGCACGCGGTCCCGGCGGCTTCGAGCAGAAAATCGTCTCCGGGCCGGACTTGCCCTCGTGCCCTCTTCACATTCTCGGGAGCCGCCGGCGTACGGCGCAGACAGCAGCCGGATTGGAGCCATATTAATTAATTCGCCGCCTCCCACGAGGCATTGATATCTCAGAAAAATTACCAGGCTTGGCGCTTTTCCCCCGGAAAGCGTGCCTGCCGATCAGCCGAAATCCGGACACGGAGCGGTCGCACGGCTTTCACGCGGCCAAGCTATTACCCGCCGCACCGAAGGAAATAGCGAGGGTCATTGTGAGCGACGATATCGAACGGGAACTGTTAGGCGATCACTGGGAAGCCCTGAAAGCACTACGGCTGTCGGCGCTCGACCAGGTCAGAATTAATGTCGCCGCACTGCAATGGCTGGTAGCGAACGGACTTGCCGTGGTTGATCGGGATCAGCCCCGCCTGACGGCGTATGGCCGCAGCGTATTGCTCAGGGGATCACCCAGTCTGCTGCAGGATCTCGCCGCGTAACAAACATGGCGAACATGCTAGTGCCCAGAAAGCGAGTGTCGTTGCCGCGCGCCCTTCGCCACGACATGGGAGCAGAACAATAAACGCTAAAAACAAAAAAAGCCCGGCAGCCGATCGGCTGCCGGGCTTCTACAAGTTCAAAACGGGGAATCGTTTCGCTGATCCGAAATTAGCGCCCGCCAATGAACTTGCGCCAATATAAAGTCTGCGCAAACGCCCAGGGCACATCGGGGCGATACAATCGATAGCCGCTGCGGATGAAATTATTGGCCGACCATATATTATCCGTGGTGTCGGATATCATCCAGCTCCATCCGTTACCGTGCGAGCGCCGTTCGGCGGCGCGCATCAGGCGCCGCTGCAACCCGTGGCCGACATGAGGACCCATCACGCCTACTCGTGTGAGATACGCCGCACGTATCATGTGCGTTGACGGAATGATGCCGGCAAATGCCACCGGCAAGGCGCCGTCGAATGCCAGCCACCAATGCCCGTGATCAAAGCATGGGATAGGCGCGCCGTCGAAAAAGGTGAATCGATGCAGCTCGGTGAGAACGTCCGCGATCTCGTCTTCGCCGCCATTAACCTCGCGTATTCGATAGCACCTGGCGTAGGCTTTCTGAGCTCGAGCGGCGTTCATTTTGCAATCATGAGCTTGATTCGGAGCCACACCGCGCCGCCCATGCCGATTGCATTTGCTGGGGCCCGTTCAGATCGATGCGGCGCCCCTTAGCCCATGGCCCCCTGTCATTCACAAGAACGCTCACAGACCGCCTCGTCTCCAAACTGGTCACCGTGACCCTAAACCTTCCGCAACGCCACTTGCCCGATGCGAACCGTGGCTGCTGGCGTGACCGCATTCAGCACGTTCATGAAGAACTGCAACTGCAATGTCGTTGAGGTCAGGGTGTAAATGGGGGTTCGCATCACGCCCTTGATTTGGCTCGATATATTCGGGACAACTTCTGTCGAAACACTACGACGCATATCCCCGGTTGTGATCGTATTGTTATCCAGCAACTGCAACGCCAGTTGAGAGACATTGGCGGCGCTGGCGTCGATCTCGACCGATGCCACGGCCTGAACCTGATCGCCAATTGTCAGGTTTCCTGCGGTAATGGTCTGTCGGAAGCCAACACCGCTCGTTGTTCCCGTTCCGCCAATGACAATCTGTTGCGCGGGCTTGCCGTTCGCCAGGGTGGATTTGGAATAGGTGCGCGTCCATGTAGGGCCGGCGTTTTCGGACCAACCTGTGGCGACGAGGCCTGAACCGCCCGTGGCGTTGAACGAACCGCCGGTCCCGTCCATCATCGGATTGGAATTAAGACAACCCCACGGATTATCGGTGGCGTCAAAGAGATCAGAATTGCTCGTTGGCAGAATATCGACCGCAGGAAAAATGGAATTGATGATCGGCAAAACCGATAGCGCGATGTAATACGCACCGAGTGGGTTCTCGTGCAGGCCGTCTTTGGTGTAGGTCGCACTGATGGCATCGCCGGTTGCCGAAAGCGGATCGGCCCAATATTGCCAGGGGTCAGCAACAAAGACCCCCGGCGTGGTCCGAAGCCGCCGCAAATACTCAGTGTACTGCATGAAGTGCTTCAGATTGGTCGCTGTAAGGCGCGCCGACGTGTTTGTGCTATCTCCGCGCGGTAATTCAGCGATGACGATCACCGTCATGCCAGCCGCCTGAAGCAAGGCAATTATGGCATCGAAATTGGCTTTCGTCGTCGCATACGGCACGCTCGAATTAGCGTCATTCGTTCCGATCAGGACAATAGCGACCTTCGCTGTCGTTGCTGCGAGCGCAGGAGGAACACGAGCCAACAACTGCGCCGAGGTGTCGCCTGATTTTCCGTAATTATCCGCCAGATCGAAGTCAAACCGTTGGCCTGACAGAAATTGCAGCCAGCCGATCCAGCCCTGCGCCATCTTGGAATATTCGATGGACGACGATGTAGTGATTGATGGGACCGTGCATTGATCCGTGCGACTGTCCCCGAAGATGATGACCTTGCGGTTGCCGAGGCTAAGCAAGGGCGATTTGGCTAGAGAAATAAGTCGTGTATTCGTCATTTAGATTGGCTCCGCTAGATAGTAACCGTCGCTATCGATCAGGAAGTAGCCATCGCTATCGACCAAAAGAACAAATCCAGCAGGAGCAGTCGGGCCGGCGCTTCCACGCGAACCTAGCCGCCCAAACCCAGCTCCCATACGTCCGAAATTCATTTTTGCCGCTCCAAAAAAAACGGCGCCGGGTGAGCCGACGCCGTGAGAGTAAGGATGGTTGGTTTGGTTAGTCGCGCCGCTGCATCGCGCGTTCTATTTTCAGCTCAAGGCGCTCACCGAGTTTATCGATGGATTCACGGATACTGGCCGACATAACATCGATCCGGTCGCGCGAACTGATCTCGACCTCATGGATTTTCTGTCGAAGTGCCGCGCCCATTTCTCCGGTCTCAAGCCGTAGAGCGTCTAGCCTCGAAACACTGTCACGATCGAGCGCTGTCACGTCCCGGCTCATGTTTTCGATTTTGGCTTCGAGCATTTCGCGCTCGCGTTTATCGTTGGCCCTGGCTTCTTCCGCATTCTCAACATTCGACTCTAGTTTGGTGAACTTGCGGGCAACTCCCCAAAGGCCGGCGATCAGAGCGAGGATGGTCCCGACGCTCAGATAGATTCCGACTTCCTGCACTTCCGATCCCCGCCTTCACGTTGCCTCACCGCTTGATGATACGCGCGACGTTCTCAAATCCGCGCTTGACGAAATAGAAGCTGATAATCAGATTTGCGGCCCAAAGCGCCCATCCGGTCAACGGGTCCGTGCTGCCGAGCGTAAGGATTTTGTCCCAGATCAGAAGCTTGCCGTAGTACAGAAGCGTGACGTATGCGAATAGCTTTTCGACCTCCCAGGGGTGGCCGATTTCCGCGATCTTCAACTGCGATTGGGCCTGGTTCTCCATCACTTGCGCCGCGATCTCAGTCGCCGCCAGATCGGCGGCGATTTTCGCATCGGCGTTGGCCGCCTTGAGCTTGAGATTGTAGGCATCGATCAGCCCCTTGATCACGGGGCCACCGAGAAAGCTGATGATCGCCATCCACATCGACGGATTCCTTCCCGCTCAATTCTGCCTTCGAAGCGACCGTAGCCGGGCAAGGATCGTCACCACGGAAATCCCGACCATGATCCGTCCCACGGTTCTGGTGTCACCGATCGCTTGGGCGAGTTGCTCCTTCAAGGAGGGATCACCGAACGCATCCGCCGTCGCGTCAGCGCCCTGCAGCAGCAAGCCAAACGCGGCGAGCAAATAGCCCCAGGCGATCGTCAGGGAATGCAGGCAAGAGGCCTTTAGCCGAGCCCAAAGCTTCACAGCGCTGCCTTCAACCGGGCAAGCCGAGTCTCCGTGGACCTCACGAAGGCTTCGGTGCCGGTGACAAAAACCGTGATCCTGTCCTTGGCAAACCAGCATCCGGCAAAACCAGCGGCAAAAGAAAGACAAACAAGAAATAAGCTCATGGTTTCTTCCTTTCGGATTTGAAGAGCGAGGCGAGCAGACGATTGAGGAACGCCCCGATCGACCCGTTCGTGGGATGGGTAATCGAAGGCGGCGCTGGGTTCGGAGGTGACTCGAAACGATCTGTCGGTGCGGGCGCAAACCCTGACCAACGTGCCGTCGGATCAATCGCGACCATTGCCATCAACAGAGCCGCGCAGCCGGGCTGCGCGTCGACCGCGCGAGGGTCGTAGACCCCATCACGCACGTACTTGCCGGCGATATATTGATCGGTGCCAGCCCAAAGATATGGCGAAGGCAGGCCACGTGACGCGTAACCCAAGCCGTTGTAGCGTTCGAGCAAAGTCAGAGCGCCGCCGATTGACCAATCGGCATTGCGCGCCGCATAGGGTGGGCAATTCACCAGCGCATCGACGGCCGCCGCTTCCCAGGAGGCAAACGGGCCGCGGCCCGCCGGCACGTGAACCGAACGTCTGTCCCAGGAATCGCCCTGAGCCAGCGAGCGCCCCCAATCCTGCGAGGCTTCGCGTTCGTGGATCGCGGCAATCAGCGGCCAGGGAACGCCGGTCTTGGTGGCGACAGCCTGGTATCTGGCGCGTGCCGCCGGCGCGACCAGCCGGCGCGCGATGCCGGTGGCATCCCCGGTGGCGCGAGCTTTCACCCAGCGCGCAGCGTTCGCCGCCGAAAGCGCCCTCAGGTCAGGCAAGGGACATTCTCGCCAAATGTACTCCCATTGGGCCGGCTCCCTTGTTCGTGGAGGAGTTGTGGGCTAGAGGACTTTCAAGCGGAGCGAACAGCGCTAAAGTGCTGGAAATGATGGACAGGCACTTCGGGATCGCGTTACGGCCTGGAGCTTGAAAGAGGGTGGGGCACAACGCTTGTCGGAAAAAGGCTTTATTCCGCGCCTAGAGTCGCTGCGAGGCCTGGCTGCATTGGCGGTCGTGACTTATCACATCTGGTCGCAGTTTTCCGCGGCCGCCCCCACTGGCTGGATCGATGCGATCCTTTCCCGAATGATTGCCTCGGTTGCGAACGGCATCGGCGCGGTTGTGATCTTCTTTGTCTTAAGTGGTTTTGTTCTCGCGCGTTCCCTGAACCGAGATCCAAGCGCGTACCGTTTCCTTCGCAATCGCGTCTTCCTACAGTCTTTACCTGTTTCATCCTTTGGGATTGGCCTTTGCGCTCCGCACGATAAATTCCCAGTCGATGAATCTACCGATCTCATTGAGAGCGATCGTCGCCGCGGTGATTCTCGCCTTCGTCCCGCGCCTGCCCTCCTCCGGGGCGCCAAGTGGACTGAGCCTGGCAAGCGGAAGTGTGCGAATCACCGGCAGTACGAGCCGCCGCCAGCGGATATTCGCGGTGACACAAATCGCCGCGTCCTTCGTGTTGCTGGCCGGCGCAAGTATGTTG
>Ga0207647_10001747_pt1 | contig 16665 bp, 18 predicted proteins | sample KBSCornC2_FD_184295 | JGI IMG/M metagenome (GOLD analysis project Ga0207647, IMG submission 184295) | Corn rhizosphere microbial communities from Kellogg Biological Station, Michigan, USA - C2 (SPAdes) (version 2) | ecosystem: Host-associated > Plants > Roots > Rhizosphere ...
CTTTGCTCAGCGTTTCGTGACCGAGACGGACGACTTCCTTATCGCGGGCAAGGACTGCAAAGGAGTCGCTGGCAGCGGCGTCAGCAGGCCGAAAATTGGCAGGCCTGGAGGCCAGGTGCGGACTTGTTGCAGCGTACGCTCGGCTACGCCTACGGTGTCGTTGTCCATGCCGAAGATGAATGAGGTGATGGCATAGACGTTGCGCTTTGCTAGGCGATCCAGAACTGCGGCGTATTCGCCGGGTTTATTGAATCCTTTATTTACATCTTTGAGATTAACGGGATCGACCGATTCCATGCCAATGAAGACCCACTTGCCGCCGGACTGGGCGATCAAGTCGACTAGTTCTTCGTCGCGTAACAGGTTGGCGCTGATCTGGGCGACCCAGTGCACTTGGGCTTTTGCGGCGATGATGTCGCGCAATAAGGATTTGGTGCGCTTTACGTTGATGGCAAAGTTGTCGTCGATGAAGAAGACTGCGATCTGGCCTTTTTCCTTACGAGCGCGTGCCTTCAGCATCAAGAGTTCCTTGACCACACTCTCGTTGGTGCGGAAGCGGATGGAGTCGCCGAAAAATCCCGTGACGGTGCAGAACTCGCAGCCGTATGGGCAACCGCGTCCGGATTCGACTGGGACAATGCGGAATGTCCCCCAGCCTTCGCCGACGCGATCCAAAAATGGCTTGACTAGTTTTGGCAGCAGGTTGAATTGATCCAGGTTAATCGAGTTCCACGGGATTGCCGGATATTCTTTGAGCGACGGCTTTTTGTCTTTTCCTTCTGCGTCGACCGGGGCGTAAATATCTTTGAGTTGGCCGTTGACGGCGTCGTCGACAATCTGCGGCCAGGTTTCGTCGGCTTCTCCTAAAGCGACGGCGTCGCAATGACGTGGACCGCCATCACGGCCCAGGGCTTCATCAGCCTCTTCTGTTACGTGAGGGCCGCCCATGACCACCGGAACTCCTACCGAGCGGATGGCATCGGCCATGCGATAGGCCTTGGCGATCATTCTGGTCATGGCGCCTATGCCTACTAAGCCGATATTTTGGTCTTTCACATACTGCGCGATGCCGGCTTCATCCATCGGCTGGGCGTTGCCGTCGATCAACAGGACTTCATGCTGAGGCGGGGTAAGCGACTGGAGAAGGAACATCCAGAGGTGAGGCATGAAGTTGCGGGTTACACCGTTGTCGGGATTGTAAAGCAGAATTCTCATTGGGCCCCATTCTTTGGATCGGTCACACGAAGCGTGTTACCGCAAGGAGGGCGTCATGAGAGTGCCGAGATCGGCGCCTTGGCCGTGCGTTGCTACTTTTGGTCTACAAGGACCGAGGCATTGTAGCACTCATAGGTTGCAGATCTGTGGAATTTAGCCGAATTGGGTACCCCATCAGTACGGTAGCGGACTGAAATGGGAACGACATGGCGGCTGAAGCCTGAGTGGCAGCCGACGCGACTGCGACCCCCACTAGGGTTCCGTTATCGGTTACACGGGGTTGGGATTGCGGCCGTATGGGTTGCCGCGTTGGTGCCAGTACGGGTAAGCGGCAGTCACTTTGCTGGCGGCATCCAGTTTGGCTACTTGCTCCGGGGTAAGGTTCCATCCGACTGCGCCCAGGTTCTGGCGGAGTTGTTCTTCATTGCGAGCTCCGATGATTACGTTAGCTACGGTTGGACGTTGCAGCAGCCAGTTCAGAGCAATTTGCGGAACTGTCTTGCCGGTTTCTTTTGCTACTTCATCGATCGCATCCACCACTTTGTAGAGATATTCATCATCGACCGGCGGGCCTTTGTCGGATGTAACTGGCAAGCGGCTTACGGCTGGTTTGGGTTGGCCGCGGCGGAGTTTGCCGGTCAGGCGGCCCCAGCCCAACGGACTCCAGACAATGGTGCCGATTTTTTCTTCGATGCCTAACGGCATTAGTTCCCACTCGAAGTCGCGGCCGATCAGGGAGTAATAAGACTGCTGCGCGATGTATCTGGGCCAGCCGTATTGGTCGGCGACGGCCAGGGATTTCATGAGCGCCCATCCGGAAAAATTCGAGCAGGCGATGTAACGCACCTTTCCGGACTGCACGAGATTGTTCAGGGTGTTCATGGTTTCTTCGATCGGCGTTACCGCGTCGAAGGTGTGCATGTGGTAAACGTCGATGTGGTCTGTGCCGAGACGACGCAGGCTGTCATCGCAGGCTTTGATCAGGTGATAGCGCGAGGAGCCGGAGTCGTTGGGATCGTCGCTAGTAGGGAAGACAGCTTTGGTCGAGATTAGGACTTTGTCGCGGCGCCCAGCCAGAGCTTTGCCCAGAATTTCTTCGGATGCTCCGCTGGAGTATCCGTTGGCGGTATCGAAGAAGTTGATGCCGGAGTCGAGGCAGATGTCGATGAGGCGCGTGGCTTCTTGTACGTCGGTGTTACCCCATGCGGCGAAGAAGTCGCCTTTTCCGCCAAAGGTGCCGGTGCCGAACGAGAGTATTGGGACTTTGAGTCCGGAGTTGCCTAGTTGTCGGAATTCCATAGATATTCAAATGACCGATGAAAAAACACCGTCTCAATAATATATCTGATTGCTGCTACTTCAGATTCGGATGGTTGTTGATGCAATCCAGCAAAGCATCCGAACATTGGTGGCAGTTTGGGAGTGCAAGGCTCCGCGGAAGTGTTGGAAAGAACGATGACGGACAGGCCGAAATGCCAATATCAGCAAGCTGTACAGCTGAATTTGACGGGAAACCTGAGGTTTCAAGGCGGAATAAGCGAAGCGCTCAATAGTAGCAGCATTGGGCGCTCCCATTGCATGCAGCGATCTAGCAATATCGTTAACTACTGTCTAAACCACCACAACCTGAGCGATCTTACCACCCTTAGGTTTTGGAATCGGCATTGGAGAGCCATCAGCCATTGCAGGTAGTGTGGCTAATAGGAAAAACAAAACAGCAGAGAAGAGAATCAAAATTTTTGTCATGAGCAGTTTCCTTTCGCTGTAGCGCGCTTGGGTTATGACGCTGGCCGGACTGCTTGTTGCGAGATACATTCTAAATGCCGTAGCAAGTGGGCAGTGTATTCACGAGTGAAATAATTGTTCCAACCAAAAATTAGGCCACGCCTGGCGGCGTGGCCCTGGTTGTCTTGCTTACTGATTGTTCGGGGTGGTGGGTTGATCGGTCGCGCTAACGGTGGTTGCATTTTCGGTCGTGCTGCTTGATTCGACTGTAGGCTTCGCTACGATCGGAGCCACATCCATCGTCTTGATTTTTACGGTGGAGAGCATCCACTGTAATTTGTCGAAGACCTTGTCGCGATTCACTGGCTTCATATCTTTACTGGTTTCGTCGCCGGAAGTTTGCAGTCCTAGCGTGAACTCGTAGCAAACGTTGTTCTGATAGAGGTGATAGTAGCGCGCGTTTGCCTGCATGGTGCCGTCGCTTACTACATCGTTGATCTCATCGTAGTCCTTGCCGGCCACATTGACCTTCGCTGGACCGTCGGAGTTGTTGTCCAGTTCGCTCTTTTCCGGGAAGGCGAATTGGCTGCACTCGTCGGCGGTCATCTTGGGATTCACATTGACGGTGAAAAAAGCTGACGCGAAGTCAGTTCCGGCATAGAGCTTTTCCGGCAACTCAATGGTGGACAGAGTCGTGCCACCGGGTTGCGTGAAGTTCATAGCAGCTGATGTGACGCTGGTTTGCGACGGATCCGTCTCTTCGCCTTCCTTCATGGTGTAGTGAGTCGGATAGCGGAACGAGATTGCGTATTCCTTATTTTTGAATGTGGCCAGCTTGTGTTGACGCGGGCTCTTGGTTTGCTTCGCTACCACTGGGGCGGGAGACGGAGTTGGGGCCGGGGTCGCGGCTACTGGTTGTGTGATTGATGGGCTCGGGTTCGATGATGCTACAGGCTTGCTCTTTGAGCATCCGTTGGTGCCGATAGTGAAAGTTGCGATCAGTGTTGCGGCCATGAAGGAGCCCACGATTGCGGCTACTTTGGCTCCGCCGGGCTCGGGTTTCAAGCCGAGCTTTTTCGGCATGGGTTTCGTTGGATTTGGTGCGGTCTTGCTGTTTGAATTGCTGCCTTGCAAATTAAGTTGGGTGAAGTTCGACATTGTTGCCTCCGATGCTGGGTGCTGCCAGACGGTGGAGGTAAAATGCAGGGCATGTGCCACAGGTTAGGTCGTTGATTCTAATTGGGTTAGGATGCTCGCGGCTGTGGCCGGCTAAACACTGTGTCGTGGGATAGACACAGTTTCTTTTGCCCCTTTCGGGGCTGACTCAAGATCTTGCTTTACCGAGCGCTACGCGCCGGGTGGCAAACTCTCGCTGCTTTGCGGCTGCTACTCACCAACCTGTGCGGCGAAAAACTTATGGTGTAGCCGAGGTTCTAAATCCCCTCGTCAGGGCACATTCGTGAAGCTATTGTTGGAGCAAGATTGATACGGTGCCGTCCATCGAGTTCGTCGTTGCAAGATCGAGTTTCCCATCGCCATTGAAATCTGCCGCCACGATTTGGAATGGACCGACTCCAACTGCATAAGGCGAGCCTGCATCCTGGGCGAACGTTCCATCCCCGTGTCCCAGCAGAAGGGAGACGGTGCTGTCTCCAAAGTTTGCGGTCACCAGATCCAATTTCCCATCGTTATTGAAATCTCCCCCTATGATCGAGGTGGGCAGGCTTCCTACCGCGATCGTCGTTGGACTTCCAAATGTTCCGTCACCATTCCCGAGCAGGATCAGCACCGCATTGCTGTCTTGGTCGGTTACCGCGACATCCAGTTTGCCGTCACCATTAAAATCGGCGGTCACGATTGAGGAGAGGTTTTGTCCTAGGGAAATGGCCGAACCGTTTCCGAGGGTGAAGGTACCGTCTCCGCGCCCGAGCGATACGGCTATCCCCGAAACGGGGTATGTAGTTGTCCCCCCGCTGGCGACAATGGTATCGAGCTTTCCGTCGGCGTTGACGTCACCTACTGTCACGCCGGTTGCGAAATTTCCCGTGGAGATGTCGCCTGCTGCGGTGAATGCACCCTTTCCGGATCCGAGAACAACCGGGGATTGCCCCGACAACTCATTGGCAATCGCTAGATCGAGGTTTCCATCTGCATTGAAGTCCGCCGAGGACAGAGCGGATGTCGGCTGGCCAAGCGCGTTGGCAAACCCGGCTGATGAAGGAGTGAAAGTTCCGTCGCCTTTCCCGAGAAGGGTAACGACCGCTTCATTCTGAAATTCTCCAACCGCCAATCCCAAATGACCACTGTGGTTGAAATCAGCGGTCATGATCGGGCCGGTATAGGGAGAGCCGAAGTCATCGTAAGGTGGGCTCGGTACGGATACGGGAGAGCCTGCGGCGGGTGTAAACGTGCCATCACCGTTGCCGAGAAACACGTAGACCCTAATGTTCGCGGTGATGGCCAGATCAGGCTTGCCATCTTCATTGAAATCGCCCGATGTAACTCCATACGGTTCAGATACCTGAAGTGGCGCGTTGGCGGCCGGTGCGAATGAGACTGCCGTTTCTGGAGCAGCAACCTGAAAATAGACTACGTTCGACTGGCCGCCACCTGGTGCAAGATTCGTGACCGTTACTGCGGCCGTTTCCGCATTGGCAATATTTGCGGCTGGAACCAGCGCAGTGAGGTGTGTGGAATTCACAACCATTGTCGCCAGCTGTGCGCCATTAAAGTTGACCGCCGCGCCGGAAGCGAATCCTGTCCCAGTCAGATTCAAGGTGAAACTCGAAGCACCTGGCACCGCCGCTAGAGGTACAAGCGACTGATTGAGGAATGGAACCGGATTTCCGGCTGTAGCAATCGGTTCGATTCGGATGCTCAAAAAGCCGTTAATTGCCGTCATGCCGGCTGCGTCTGTTGTCGTTGTCTCGAAGTACCATGTTCCACCGGCGATTGGCGTTCCGCTAATGGTCCCTGTGCCCAGATCCATTCTCAGTCCGTCGGGTATGGCGCCGCCCACGCTTGAACCGGTGACGATAGGGCCGTTGTAGACACTCCACTGAAATGGCGCAGTGCCACCAGTGAGTGTGATCGGCTGGTTGTAGGCAACGCCCACTGTCCCGCTCGCCAGTGTCTGAAGCGGGATCTGAGGCACGGGGTTTACCGTAATTTGTACCGAAGCCCTCTTGGCTGGATCGGCCACCGACATTGCTGTCACAGTCACCTGCTGCGCGCTGGTGAGGTTGGTTGTTGGGGAATTGTAGGTGACCAATGACCCTGTCAAACTGCTGAGAGATCCTGGGCCATTCAAGCTCCACGAAATCCCTTTGAAAGAGTTGTCGTTCATTAGGGTTGCGGTGAGGCTGACCGTCTGGTTCTGATCAATAGCCTGCGAAGAGGAAGGAGATAGGCTTATGGAAATTGATGAAGATTTTGACGAACTCGAACATCCGCTCGTACTCAACGCCATTGCGACGACGAGAACAGCTGCAAGGAAAGCACACACACGGGACACGGCCCCTCCAAACGGAATGTTCCCAGGAGGGGAAGTATCGCACACATTTCCCAGACTTGAGCGCTAGATACTAAGTAATTTACAAACATTTACCCGCAACCAAATTGGGCATTCGATACGAAGTACGTACCAGTAAGTCATCGTGAAATTGCAATAGGACTGTTGGATCAGAGCTGATGTCGCGGCAGTTCAGGCAATTAGTGTCGGTGCGAGTTGAGGGATGGACTAAGACCAAAATAGAAGCTGGTCAGACTGGAAATGGATTATACAATCCGTCATTCGAATTGTTTGCGGAATTCGGCGAACTGTTGTTTTAAGGAAGCGATTTCGGTTTTTAGCTCCGATATTTCGGCTTCTAGACTTTGAATTCGACTGGCTTCACTCGCGGACGGGGCAAGCGCCTTCTCCACACGAGTTACTTCTGCCTCTTCGATTTCTCCGGCTAACAAATGTGCGTAGCGGTTTTCTTTTGTGCCGGGTTGGCGGGCCAGCATTTTTACTAGCGGCGGGTCTTTTTGAATCAGGCGTTGCAGATTTGATTGCACATCATCCAATGTTTCGAAGTGATACATACGCTCGGTCCGGCCTCTGAGTTCTCCCGGAGTTTGCGGGCCACGTAACAGCATCACGCACATGACCGCGATTTCCCCTCTTGTGAAGTTGAAGACTTCCTGAAGCCGGTGCTCATATTTGCTGACGCGACTGTCAGCTCCGCTGGCTGGGCCGGCCAGGCGTTTTTCCTGGAGAGTGCTCAGGGACTGGCGGACTTGCTCTTCGGTCAGGTTTGTGACTGGTTCACGGTTGTTTTTTTGATTACACGCGTTGACCAGTGCGTTCAGGGAAAGTGGGTAGTAGTCGGGCGTGGTGATGTCTTTTTCTACTAGGGAGCCCAAGACGCGGATTTCAGTGTCAGTCAGAACAGGGTTCAATGTGCACCATCAGATCATAGAATTTGCTGGGTGCATTTTACAGGTGATTGGTGGCTGAATGCTTAGAGCAGTCTGTGTGCGAGTTTGGAGAAAAGAGATCGATCGGAATCTACGGTGACTTGGCGGAGCATGGGGAGGCGATGCCAAGTTTGGGTGCCATACACCGCTGAGGCAATAACTGCTGTATAACCGTCGTCAACTCACAAGTTATAGACCGCGATACTGAAGACTAATAGGCTGACTCTGGTTGAAGTCAGCCTTTGCCCCCGCGCGATTAAAGTTTAGTGATCATGCTGGTGTCGCCACTCCCAGTACTGTCTCTGGTCATCCTTGTTCAGGTGGCGGAAATCGTGGTGCGGATCGCGATGGGTTTCCACCGTCCACTGATTGTAGAAAACGACTTCGTTGTTGTCCCAGCGATGTCGATCATGGTAGTAAGGGGTCGTTATAGTAGCCGCGATGCTCCGCGCCGCAGCCTGTCGTGGCCAGGGGCAGTGCCAATGCACTGGCGATCAAGCATGCTCCTATGAACTTTTTTGTGAGTCGCATGTCCGCTCTCTCCATTTCTGGTCACTTCTCACTTGAAACATTTGGTTGCACTGCATCATCTGACAGTTGCTTTGGCACAGTAAGTTATAGAAAAGGCACTAAATGGTGAGTATTACGTTATCAATCTATTTACTTTGATTACCTAAGGTTGACATGGTATTGTTCACGGCCATGTTTGATCCTGCAAACAGTTCGACTCCTCAATTTGGGACGGCAGAGTATGGGGGGACTTCTAGCGCTGACCTCTGCCAGTTCTGCAAACAGCCTATTTCGCAACAGTACTATCGTGTGCGTGGGCAGATGGCTTGCGGAACCTGCGCGGAGATTGCGCGGCAACAGTCGCCGGTGGATTCGCACTCGGCGTATGGGCGGGCGCTTTTGTTTGGGATCGGTGGCGCGATTCTGGGGATGGCGGGATATGCGTTGCTCATCATTATTTTGCAGGGTTGGACGATCGGATACATGTCTCTGGGCGTGGGATACGTGGTCGGCAAAGCCATGATGATGGGATCCAATGGATTTGGTGGGAGAAAATATCAGATTACTGCGGCGTTGCTGACTTATGCAGCAGTGGCCATGGCAGCGTTGCCGGTGCAAATATCGTTTGCCTACAAGCGTGCTCATGCCGAACAGAAACAGACCCAGCCCGATCAGAGGCAAGCCCAGCCAGATCAGGGACAGACACAATCAGAACCGGAGCAGGCGGGAGCGGACAATCAGCAATCGCACAAGCCCAGCATGAGCTTTTGGGGAGCGATTGGACGGCTGGCACTGTTCGGGTTAGCTTCTCCTTTTTATGATTTGCAGGATCCGGTTTGGGGTGTGCTGGGATTGATCATACTTTTTGTCGGGATACGTATTGCGTGGAGAATGACGCAGGGGCAGCCTGATCTGGATGTGACCGGGCCGTTCAACAACTCTGCGCCGAAGCTTGCCTGATTTATCATCGAGGCTGGGTGGTGTTCGCTTGTCTGTCCTGACTCCCGGCCTTCTCGGAAATTGCAAACGTTGTGGACTGATGCTTGCACCTGGGGTGCTGGCATGCGGGTCGTGCCATGCCTTGGTGCATGGGGAGGAGTTGGAGCGGCTGTCAACCACGGCCAGGGATTTAGAGGCCAAGGAACAGTTGCGTGCTGCGCGAGAGCAGTGGCTGGCTTGTTTGCCGCTATTGCCGTGGGATTCGAAACAGGCAGAGTGGATTCGCGATCACATTGCAGCTTTGGATGCCAGAGCTGATACCGCGGGAGTGTTGCGAACTGAACCTGGGTCGACTGAACCCTGGCGTAGAAAGCTAACTCCGATTGCGACTCTTCTGCTGTTCATCGCGGTGTATTCCGCCGCCGAGGGCCCGCGTTTTGGACTTGGTTTTGCGCTGCTGGTCTTCATTCATGAGATGGGGCACTTTATCGATATAAAGCGCCGTGGCTTGCCTGCGGATATGCCTGTGTTCCTTCCTGGACTTGGAGCTTATGTGAGGTGGCGAGCTTTGGGAGTGTCGCTCGAAACCCGCGCCGCCGTGAGTTTAGCTGGGCCGGCTGCGGGCTTGATTGCGGCATTCGTGTGCTGGGTGGTTTGGTTGAAAACCGGAGAGGGCATGTGGGCTGTGCTGGCTCGTGCCAGTGCATGGATGAACATTTTAAATTTGGTCCCGGTGTGGATACTTGATGGCGGTCAGGCAGCCTTGGCTTTGAGTAAAGTAGAGAGAATTGTGTTGCTAGTAGTGAGCTTGGGATTGTTGGCTGCCGTTCAAGAAATGGTGTTTCTTGTGGTGGCCGGTGGGGCGTTGTTTCGAGTGTTCACCAAAGATCAGTCGGCGCGTCCGAGTCCTAGGATCACGATCTATTTTGTTGCCGTGCTCGTGTTGTTGGCGGTGGTGATGAGGTTCGTGCCCACGCAGGCTTCGGGGATGTAGTGGGTGTATGCCGTCGCTGCGGGACTCGGTCGGATTTTTTTGTTTTCTCTGGCGCTGCCGTGCCGGGCTTTCATGTCTGGTCGCTTCGCGACTGACGTGTTTCAAGCGACCGACGCTTCATTCTTTGGTCGCATTCGTTTTGTTTTTATATTCTGAATTGGTCTTTAGGAGACGGAATGAAATACCGCAGGTTTGGTCGTACCGGATTTGATACCGCCGATATGGCGCATGGGTTGTGGGGGATGAGTGGATGGACTGGGTCGGATGACCAAGAGTCCATGGATGCTTTGCAACTTGCGGTCGATCTAGGGTGCAATTTTTTTGATACCGCGTGGGCCTATGGCGAGGGCAAGAGCGATGGGCTTTTGGGGAAGACTCTCGCGGACAATTCCGAAAAGAGATTGTTTGCCGCTTCGAAGGTCCCTCCGATGAATCGGAAGTGGCCGGCATTGCCTGGTTACAGATACAGCGATGTCTTTCCCGCGGAGCATGTTTTCAAATATGCGGACATGATTCGCAAGCAACTGAGGACCGATTCGATTGATTTGTTGCAGTTCCATGTTTGGGATGATGGCTGGGCTGAACTGCCGGAGTTTCGCAACACCGTAGAGAAGCTGAAGAAGGATGGAGTGATCAAATTTTTCGGGCTTAGTTTGAATCGGTGGGAGCCGGAGAATGGGATCAAAGCGATGCGGACAGGGCTTGTGGATGCGGTGCAGGTGATCTACAACATTTTTGATCAGGCTCCAGAGGATGAGCTGTTTCCCGCTTGCAAGGAGCTGAATGTTGGCGTGATTGCGCGCGTGCCTTTGGACGAGGGGAGTTTGGGTGGAACTCTCACTAAGGACACGGTGTTTCCTAAGAACGATTGGCGGTCTATTTATTTTTGTAAGGAGAATTTGATTCCTACCGTGGAACGGGTTGAGAAGTTGAAGGAGGATGTGCCCACGGGGATGACGTTGCCGGAGATGGCTTTGCGGTTTGTATTGTCGCATCCGGTAGTGAGTACGACCATTGTGGGGATGCGGCGGTTGGCGCATGTCCGGCAGAATATTGCGATGAGCGATGCCGGGGCTTTGGATGCAGGGTTGTTAGCGAAGTTGAAGCCGCATCGGTGGGATCGGCGGCCGACGCATTGGTCGCAGTAGTTTCTATGAAAGTTTTTCACGTTTTCATTCCTGCTGTTGCTTCCAGGCGACTGGCCTTGCATAGTCCACGTCGTTTGCTGAAACGTTGCTGCCATGGAGCTGAGATTCAGAATAGGTAGGGGTTCTGGAGTAGAAGGTGGGAGTCGTGGTAGTTGCGCCCTTTGGACGCGGTATCGTGATTCGAGTCCTAGCGGCACGAGTGGAGCTCGTGCCCTTCCCGATATTCCTTCTCTATAAAACAGGTCCTTTTCAACAGCAGATCTAGGCAGCGGGGGATTGTTTCGACGACTGTCCTTCTTCGATACGAATGCGATTTACTTTGCCGAACTCCTGGGCTACCTGGGCGATGGCTTCGGCGTTGGCCGGCTCGTCGGCGGCGAGAACTGAGCTGGCGGCTACGGTGAATCTTACAGCGTCTTCCGGTTTATCGAAGTAGAGGACTACTTGACTGGATGACATGAAGGCGACTCCTGATGATGTACTGATGATAGGCGGAAGGCAGAAAACTGGGAGGTACTTTTTTGATGCCTGGAGGGTCTCAGAAGTGCATTGATGGGGCGAACCGGGGGAGTATTTGCAGTTCGCTTCTATTGGCGTAGTTTCCGCCATACTGCTCCGGCGAGGCCTACAGCTCCGACCCCTGCCATGCCAAGAGTCGAGGGCTCCGGGACAGTTACCCGAGTCGCAGCAGATGCCAGTGAGCAAAGCACCAACATGCTGACGGCTAGCGTTAACAGACGTACACGCATCAGGCTCTCCATTTCCTAGAATTCGTGCCGCTGGTTGACGTACACGATAGCTGGATTCTAGCAGTTCGTATAGGCGCAACCTACTTAAAAGTATGGGCTTCGTGAAAGATTGTTGGGGATGTGTGCAGAGAGATGCACAACTGCGGTAATAACCTGACGAACTGGTTCAATTTTGGGAGGATTTCAGGCTGTCTTTCTCCTTTTGTGCAAAGTGTTACAGTTGAAAACTCATGTCTGCTCCTGATTCGCGCTTTGTACGGGCTTGCAAATGCCTGCCGGTGGACCGGACTCCGATCTGGCTGATGCGCCAGGCGGGGCGGTATATGGCGGAGTATCGGGCGGTTCGCAAGCAGTATTCGCTGATTGAAATTTGTAAGAAGCCGGAGATTGCGGCTGAGGTGACTATTACCGCGGCGGAAATCTTGGGTGTGGATGCGGCGATTATTTTTGCGGACTTGCTGTTGCCGCTGGAGGTAATGGGGCTGCCCTTTCATTTTTCCCCGGGCGAGGGGCCGGTGGTGGAATCGCCGATTCGCGATGCGGCGGCGGTGTCGGCTTTGCGTGTGGATCGCGCGGCGGATTTGGGATATGTGTCGGAGGCGGTGCGGTTAGTGTGCAAGCATTTCGGATCGAAGCTGCCCGTGATTGGATTCTGTGGCGCTCCTTTTACGTTAGCCAGCTACATGATCGAGGGCGGCGGGTCGCGGAATTACATTCATACCAAGAAGTTAATGTATTCGTCTCCAGCTTGGGATGAGTTGCTGGGGAAGTTGGTGGCGGTGACTTCTGCGTATGCGGTGAAACAGGTGCGCGCTGGAGCGGACGTCATACAGATTTTTGATAGCTGGGTTGGATGTTTAAGTGCGGATGACTATCGCGCTTATGTTTTGCCTCGAACCACGGAGTTGGTTCGTGCAGTACAGAAGGCCGGTGTGCCAGTGATTTATTTTGGTACCGATACGGCTTCACTTTTGCCATCTATGAAAGAGACCGGCTCTGAGGTGATTGGGATTGATTGGCGCACACCTCTGGATGACGGTTGGCGCGCTTTGGGGATGAAAGGCGCGGTGCAGGGGAACCTGGATCCGGTTTTACTTTTTGCTGATTGGGAGAAGGTGAAAGCCGGGGCAGTGAATGTGCTGTCTCGGGCCGGCGGGAGGCCGGGGCACATCTTTAATTTAGGACATGGGATTTTGCCGGAAACTCCAGTGGAGAATGTGAAGGAATTGGTAAAGTTTGTGCAGAAGTTTAGTGAAAGATGCGCGTGATGATATTTTTTTCTATTCATGCCGCATGCCTACCCCTTAAATGATGCTAAGTATCGGTGATGATTTGAACAGGTAACAGGTCAAATTCAGCCAAGGCCTCGGTGGATTCAATGTCCCACGGCTTTGCTGTCGTGACTCGAATAATTTCCCGTCCATTTGCATCAAGAGGTCTAGCCAGAATTTCACACGCCACCGCGCCCTCTCGTGGGTATTTGTCGTTTCCCGTTAAATTTTCAAGGCTGATTATTGGGACTTTCTCGATGAATGCGTGACGCTTGCCTGCTACACCAAATAATTCGCACTCAACCACTCCAGGTTGAGGATCGTCACCTAGATAGCGAACGATTTGGATTCTCATTTGCATTTTTTATATAGGCCGAAACGTGAATTGTATTGTTCAGCATCGATTTTGCATATCCTTTCAACCTCTCCGCCATGGCGGATCGTATCCGGTACACTAGGCATTTGTGAATGGATTCGACAACGCGTCAAAGTCCGCGGTCCTTCTCCTTGCCCACGGCAGCCCCGACTCGGTGGACGAGATTCCTGAATTTCTACAGCAGATCACACGCGGGCGGGCGATTCCGCCTCAGGTGGTGGAGGAAGTCCAGCATCGCTATGGGTTGATTGGGCAGTCTCCGCTGACTCGGTTGACTTTGCAGCAGGGGGAGTTGCTGGCTCGGGAGTTGGGGATGGCAGTTTATGTGGGGATGAGGAATTGGAAGCCTTATATTGCGGATGCGGTGCGGACGATGGATTCGGATGGCGTGAAGCATGCAGTGGTGATTTGTCTGGCTCCACAGAATTCCCGGACTAGTGTCGGGCTTTATCGAGCAGCTTTGACGGCGGCTGGGGAACCTTCTTTCACCTTTGATTTCGTGCCGGCCTGGCATGATCAGCCTTCGCTGATTGAGGCTTTTGTGCAGAAGTTTCGTGTGGGATGGGATACCGCATGTCGTGCGGCTGGGGCTACAGTTCCTGTGATCTTTACTGCGCATAGTGTGCCGGCTCGGACAATTGAGGATGGGGATCCTTATGAAGCGCAGGCTAAGGAGACGGCCGCACTCGTGGCTCGCGCTGTGGGCTTGAGTGAGTGGGAATTTGCTTTTCAGAGTCAGGGGATGTCGGGTGGGGCCTGGGTTGGGCCTACGGTGGAAGACTCGATTTTGAAGCTGAAGTCGCGCGGGCATTCTGGGGTGTTCATTCAGCCAGTGGGATTTCTTTGTGATCATGTTGAGATTCTTTATGACATTGATATTGGGTTTAAGCAGTTTGCGGCCAAACAGGGGATGCGGCTTTGGCGGGCGGAGTCGTTGAATGATTCTCCGCTGCTGGCGCGGGCTTTGGCGGAGATTGTGCGGGGACGCGTTAATCGCGGATAGAGATAAAAACCGATCGGATTTAGGATTCGGCCCGTATCAGGGTTGCGGCTTTAGTCCCGCCGTGATGTTTCGGTTCCTAAATTTTTGCGAGCCGATCAGGCGCGATTAAGACTAAGTCGACTATGGTTGTAATTGCGCCCCCGTGAACGCCGTATGAAAATATTCTCTGGTTTACGGCAGGGCTGAAGCCGTTGCCCTGATACGAGTCACTCTGACTCCAAATCGTCCATGAAGCGTATCGCGATTATCGGTGGGGGGATTGCTGGACTCTCGGCGGCCTTTACGTTGGATCAGGCGCGGCTTTCTGGTGCCGATGTTCGGTACACGCTGTTTGAATCTTCTGGGCGGCTGGGTGGAGTTCTACAAACCGACCGCATCGATGATTGTCTGGTTGAGGCTGGGCCGGATTCATTTCTTACCGAGAAACCATGGGCGGCTGATCTTTGCAAGCAGGTGGGGCTGGGCGATCAGTTGATTGGGTCGAACGATCGCTCGCGTAAAACTTATATTTTGGTCCGCGGACGGCTGGTGCCTTTGCCGGATGGGCTGATGTTCATGGTGCCTACGCGGATTCTGCCTACAGTTTTCTCTCCCCTGTTTTCTTTTCGAACCAAGTTGCGGATGGCTCGGGAGTGGTTTCGTCGTCGTCGTGTGTCGGATAGCGATGAAAGCGTTACTTCGTTTGTGGAACGACACTATGGGCGCGAGGTTGTCGACTATCTCGCTGATCCTTTGCTAACCGGTGTCTATGGCGGGGCGGCTGCATCACTTGGAGTGCGGGCGGTGCTGCCGCGGTTTGCGGAGATGGAAGCTTCGCATGGCAGCTTGGGGCGCGGGATGGTGGCAGCGCGGAAGAAGTCGCGCGGAGCTGCGGGGAGGCCGCTATTTTCTTCATTAAAGAATGGCATGCAGCAGATGGTGGATGCTGTTGCCGCTTCGCTGAGTCCGACGTCTGTTGTGTTGAAGGCGGCAGTGCTGGGGATCCAGGCTCAAGATTCTGGCTGGATTGTTTCGGCAGGATATAAGACCGATTATTTTGATGCGGTGATTCTGGCAGTGCCTGCTCATATCGCTGGAATGTTGATGAGTACAGCCAGTGCTCCGCTCGCCCGAGAGTTGAGCAGTATTCCATATAGTTCGTCGGTTACGGTGGCGCTGGGATATGGCGCAGAGGTGCGGAACGCTTTGCCTCCGGGCTTTGGGTTTCTTGTGCCGCATCGAGAATGCAAGCGCATGATGGCGGCTACATTTGTGCATAACAAATTTCCCCATCGTGCGCCAGAGGGCCGGGCGTTGGTGCGGTGCGCTTTGGGCGGGGCGCGGGACGAGGGGATGATTTCTTTGTCGGATGAGGAGATCTTACGGATTGTTCGAGATGAGTTGCGGCAGATTGTTGGCATTCACAGTGAGCCGCTGTTTGCGCGCATTTATCGGTGGTCAAAAGCTATGGCGCAGTACACCGTGGGGCATTTGGATCGGGTGAAGAAGATTGATGGGTTATTGCCCCCAGGGATTTTTTTGGCGGGGAATGGGTATCGAGGGATTGGGGTGCCGGATTGTGTGCGGACGGGGAAAGAGGCGGCCGAGGGAGCTTTGGCGGCCGTGGTGGCTTCGTAACGTCCTCAAGCTGAACACAAGGTTCCTCGACTTGGCATCGTTTCGCTTCGCCAACGATGCTTCGCTCGGGATGACAGAGCTGATATCTTGGGAAACTTTCCTTGCCGACGCCGGTTCATATCTCGCGTGTGATTTGGGGATAACTATGCGCAAAATGTTCGCTTCTGTCTTGTTTGTGCTGGCGCTGAATGTTCTGGTTATGGCGCAGGATTCGGCTCCCGCCGACAAGAGTCATGATATGAGTGGCATGGATATGTCGGGACATGACATGTCCAGCATGGGCGGCGAGGCTCATGCCATGCACTCTATGGAGGATCGGCACATGGATATGGGGCCGCATATGAAGATGACGGTTTTGCGGCCGGTGAAGGCAGGAGACCAGGAGAAAGCTGGCCAAGTTGTTGTGGCGGCGCGCCGCGCCGCGGAGAAATATAAAGATTACAAAGTTGCTCTGGCCGATGGGTTCAAGATTTTCTTTCCTAATGTTCCGCAGAAGCAGTATCACTTTACCAATTATCAAAATGCGTATCAGGCTGTATTTAAGTTTGATCCTGATAAGCCGACTTCGTTGCTATACGAAAAACATGGTAACGATTACAAATTGGTTGGAGTGATGTATACGGCCAGGAAGACCGCTACCGAGGATGAATTGAACGA
>Ga0207647_10001748_pt1 | contig 16661 bp, 19 predicted proteins | sample KBSCornC2_FD_184295 | JGI IMG/M metagenome (GOLD analysis project Ga0207647, IMG submission 184295) | Corn rhizosphere microbial communities from Kellogg Biological Station, Michigan, USA - C2 (SPAdes) (version 2) | ecosystem: Host-associated > Plants > Roots > Rhizosphere ...
GGAGGGCCTCCTGGAGGCCCGTCACGAGACCCCGCGACCCACCCACACCCCTGCCCCGGTGGTCGGAGTCCCCGAGGCCCGTCCCCGGTCTCGTGACGGTCGCAAAGCGACCTCCTCGACCACCGACAACGTTCCCCCGCCCCGGCGACCTCGGTTTTGGGTCCCGCGGGGCGGGTCAGCCCGAGGGGTCGGGAGGGGCGGGGGACGTGTGGTCCTTGTCGGCGGGCTCGGTGGCGGCCGGCTCGAGCTCGCCCTCGCTCGCGTCCTGGGGAGCGTCGCCGTCTGCGGCCTCGTGGGCCAGGCGCTGGTCGGTGTAGACCTCGTCCTCCCGGCCGGGGTGGCGGCGCCCGGCGACCACGAAGTAGATCGCTGCGAGCACGAACAGCACGATCGAGGTCCAGACGTTGAGCCGCCAGCCCAGCACGTGCTGGTACTCGACGTCGTCGATCCTCAGCATCTCGATCCAGCCGCGGCCGGCGGTGTAGGCCATCACGTAGAGCGCGACGACCCGGCCGTGCCCCAGCTTCCAGCGCCGGTCGGCCCAGAGCACGAAGCCGAAGGCACCGAGGTCCCAGATGCACTCGTAGAGGAAGGTCGGCTGGAACGTGGCGTACTGCTCATACCCGGGCGGGCGGTTCTGCACGTCGATCTTCAGGGCCCAGGGCTCCGTCGACGGCTTGCCGAACAGCTCCTGGTTGAACCAGTTGCCCCAACGACCCATCGCCTGCGCGACCAGGACCCCCGGGACCATCGCGTCGAGCGCCGGGGGGACCTTGATCCCCTTGGTCCTGGCACCGATCCAGACCCCCACCGCGCCCAGGGCGATAGCGCCCCAGATGCCCAGGCCGCCGCGCCAGACGTAGAGCGCGTCGATCGGGGAGCGGCCCGCGCCGAAGTAGAGGTCGTGGTCGGTGATCACGTGGTACAGCCGACCGCCCACGACACCGAACGGCACGGCCCACAACGCCAGGTCGGTGACCTCGCCCTTGGCGCCGCCCCGGGCGACCCATCGGCGTTCGCCGATCCAGATCGCGGCGATGATGCCGGCGATGATGCACAGCGCGTAGCCACGCAGCGGGAACGGACCGACGTACCAGACGCCGTCCGAGGGACTCGGGATGAACAGAGGGGTCACGGCGTTCACGGGTGGGGCCTCACTGCAGCAGCTGGTGGATGTCGTGGACGAACTCGGGAGCGGTGGTGCCGAGGGTCCAGACGACCGGGATCGTGCCCTTGCCGTCCATCCCGAGCACCTGCGTGCCATGGGTGACGTCGTAGCCGCCCGAGGGCAGTCGGCGGCCCTTCTCGATGGGGACGCCGACGTCGGTCGCGACCTTCTTGATCGTCGACAGCGGGCCGGTGAGGCCCACGAACGACGAGGAGAAGTGGTCGAGCCAGTGCCGGATCACGGTGCCGGAGTCGCGGGCGGGGTCGGTCGTCACGAACACCACCTGCACCTCCTTCCGGTCGGCGTCGTCGAGCTGCAGCATCGCCGAGGCGAGCGTGGCCATGGTGGCCGGGCACTCGTCGGGGCAGTGCGTGTATCCGAAGAAGATCAGCGTCAGGCGCTTGCCGTCGTGGGCGTCGAGGGCGACCGGCCGTCCTTCGGTGTCGGTCAGCTTGGTGGAGGGCACCTTGTAGACCTGGTGCAGCTGAGAGCCGGAGAACGTCTCGGCCGAGCTCTTCGAGCAGGCACCGAGCGCCGCGGCGACCACGACCGCCAACCCTGCCAGGAGCGCTCTACGCACGGCGGACCCCGCGGGCCAGGTCGTCGGTGAGCGCGGTCAGCGCGGCGAGACCGGCCGCCGGCTCGTCGTGGTCGAGGAGACACCGGACGAATGCCGACCCGACGATCACCCCGTCGGCGTACGACGCGATCTCGGCCGCCTGGTCACCGTTGCTGACGCCGAGCCCGACGGCGACCGGTGTGTCGGTCACCGCCTTGGCGCGTGCGACCAACGGCTCGGCCAGCGAGCTGGTGGTGGCGCGCGCGCCGGTCACTCCCATGACGGCGGCGGCGTAGACGAAGCCACGACACGCGGCGGTGGTCATCGCGACCCGCTCGTCGGTCGACGACGGTGCGAGCAGGAAGATCTTGTCGAGGTCGTGGGCGTCGGCCGCCCTGATCCACTCCCCGCCGCTGTCGGGGGTGAGGTCGGGCGTGATCAGTCCCGCTCCCCCGGCGTCCGCCAGGTCGGCGGCGAACCGCTCGACGCCGTAGCGCTCGACCGGGTTCCAGTAGGTCATCACCACGGTGGGCGCGCCGGTGGAGGCGACGGCCTCGACCGTGCGGAGCACGTCGCGGGTGCGCACGCCTCCCTCGAGCGCGCGCTGGGCGGCCGCCTGGACGGTGGGCCCGTCCATCACCGGGTCGCTGTAGGGCAGGCCGACCTCGATCACGTCGCAGCCGGCGTCGACCATCGCGCGCATCGCCTCGATGCCGCGCTCGAGGGTCGGGAACCCGGCCGGGAGGTATCCCACCAGGGCGGCACGCTCGTCGGCCCGAGCCTTCTCGAACGCGACGCTGACTCCTCGGCTCACACTCATGAGACGGGCTCCGCGGGTCCGCCGTTCGACGCGTCGGCCTCGCCGAGGTGGAACCACTCGATCGCGGTGCCCATGTCCTTGTCGCCGCGGCCCGAGAGGTTGATCAGCATGATGTCGTCGGGGCCGTAGCCCTGCGCGACCTGCAGCGCCCCCGCCACCGCGTGCGCCGACTCGACGGCCGGGATGATCCCCTCCGTCCGGCTGAGCAGCGCGAGAGCGTCCATGGCCTCGGCGTCGGTCACCGGGGTGTACGACGCCCTGCCGGACGCGGCCAGGTGGGCGTGCTGCGGGCCGACCCCGGGGTAGTCGAGCCCGGCTGAGATCGAGTGGGACTCGATGGTCTGGCCGTCCTCGTCCTGCAGGACGTAGGTCCGGGCGCCGTGCAGGACGCCGCGGTCGCCGGCCTTGATCGTCGCCGCGTGGCGCCCGGTCTCGAACCCGTCACCCCCGGCCTCGAAGCCGTGGATCTCCACGGCCTCGTCGTCGAGGAAGGCCGTGAACAGGCCGATCGCGTTGGAGCCGCCGCCCACGCAGGCGGCGATGCCGCGCGGCAGCACGCCGTACCGCTCCAGGCACTGGGCGCGGGCCTCGTCGCCGATGCCGCGGGTGAAGTCGCGCACCATGCTCGGGAACGGGTGGGGACCCGCGGCCGTGCCGAAGAGGTACGCCGTGTGGTCGACGCTGGCGACCCAGTCGCGCAGCGCCTCGTTGATCGCGTCCTTGAGCGTGGCGCTCCCGGAGTCGACCGGGACGACGGTGGTGCCGAGGAGCTGCATCCGGGCGACGTTGAGCGCCTGGCGCTTGACGTCGACCGAGCCCATGTAGACGGTGCAGTCGAGCCCGAAGTACGCCGCGGCCGTGGCGCTCGCGACGCCGTGCTGGCCGGCGCCGGTCTCGGCGATCACCCGGGTCTTGCCCATCCGCCGGGTCAGCAGGGCCTGGCCGAGCACGTTGCGGATCTTGTGGGCGCCGGTGTGGTTGAGGTCCTCACGCTTGAGCAGCACCCGGCAGCCGACCTGCTCCGACAGCCGGGTCGCCTCGTACAGGGGGCTCGGCAGCCCGGCGTACTCACGGCAGATGGTCGCGAACTCGTCGACGAAGACAGGGTCGGCCATGGCGTCCTGCCAGGCCACGGTCAGCTCGTCGAGGGCCTTGACCAGGGCCTCGGGCATGAACCGGCCGCCCCAGGCCCCGTGCGGCCCGGCCTCGGCCCCGAACCAGCCCTGCTCGTCGGCCAGCCACCGGCTCATGCAGTCACCCCCGTCATCGCGCGGACGGCGCCCTCGGGGTCGCCGTCCTTGACCAGCGCCTCACCGACGAGGACGACGCCGGCGCCCTCTCCGACGAACCGGCGCACGTCGTCGGGGCTCCCGATGCCGCTCTCGGCCACCCGGACGACGTCATCGGGCAGCATCGGAGCGACCTTGCCGAAGGTCGCGCGGTCGACCTCGAGCGTCTTCAGGTTGCGCGCGTTGACGCCGACCAGTGCCGCGCCGAGCGCGACGGCCCGCTCGGCCTCCGGCTCGTCGTGCACCTCGACCAGCGGCGTCAGTCCGAGCTCACGGGCCGCGTCGTGCAGCCGGTCGAGCTGGTCTCCGGGAAGGGCCGCGACGATCAGCAGGGCAAGGTCGGCGCCGTGGGCGCGCGCCTCGAGGAGCTGGTAGGAGTCGACCACGAAGTCCTTGCGCAGCACCGGCGTCGTCACGGCCGCCCGCACCTCGTCGAGGTCGGCGAGGCTGCCGCCGAAGCGGCGCTGCTCGGTGAGCACGCTGACCGCGGCCGCACCACCGCGTTCGTACGCCGCGGCGAGAGCACCGGGGTCGGGGATGTCCGCGAGGTCGCCCTTGCTGGGGCTCCGTCGCTTGACCTCGGCGATCACCGAGGAGCCGCGGCGACGGAAGTGCGGCATCGGATCACGCGGTGGACGTACGTCGAGCAGCCGCGCCCGCAGCTCGTCCTCGGACATGTGGGCCCGTCGGGCCTCCAGGTCCTCACGCACGCCCGCGACGATGTCGTCGAGCACGGACATGGACTGACCTCCCCGGCCTGATGGACCCCTCTGCCGGAGCCTGCGCGGAACCGCCGCCCAGCCTCTCACGCGGCTCCAACCGCGTCGGCATCCGCCCGAGGGACGGGCCGTCTCCGGTCAGGGTGCGAGCCAGCTGCCCGGCAGGTTGCGCAGGATCGTGAAGACGAGCACGACGCCGATCACGCCGTAGGTCACCACCCGCGAGGGCAGCGGGACCGGCGACACGTCACGGCCGGTCCACGCGGCGTACCCCGCACGCCCGAAGCAGACGACCACGAGCGGGATCGCGGCGAGGAGCAGCAGGTTGCTCGACGCCGCCTGATGCACGTGGCCGTGGGTGAGGTCGTTGACGGCGCGCAGTCCGCCACAGCCCGGGCAGTACACGCCGGTCAGGGCGTAGAGCGGGCACACCCCCCACGAGTGGGCGACGTGGGGGTCACGGACGCGCAGCGCGTAGGTCACCGCGGCCAGACCCGCCGCACTCAGCAGCGGTGCGCGCAGTCGCGCCGCCCGGGAGCGGACGGCGGGGTCAGGAGGAGCGGCCGTGAGGGCAGTCATAGCGCCGGATCCCGCGGCCGAGCCCGAGGTGGGGTCAGTGCCCCGGGCCGTGGAGCCCCATCTTGGCCATCACCACGAACACCGCGAAGGACGCGGCACCGATCACGCAGCCGACCCAGAACACCGGCATGCTGATCGGGTCGAACATCAACCCGATGCCCGCCACCACGAAGCCGAGCATCGCGACCGCCACCGCGGCCCACGCGGCCGGGGTGTTGCCGTGGTTGTCAGACATGCAGGGCTCCTCACGAGATCCAACGGATCGGGTTCTCGCATCCTAGTGGCCGGCACCGGCGTGGCTCGCTCAGGGCTCGCGGGGCGGCGCGGGCCCACGTCCCTCGGTGGGATCGTGACCCTCGTCGATGGCCTTCCAGAGGTCGAGGTCCTCCATCGCCGCGGGATCGGAGGGCTGGGCGGGACCGGTCGGCGCGTCGTAGCGGGAGCCCATCTCCGGCCACGTCCGGACGTGGCGCACTGCGAACGCAGACCCGAGCAGCGCCACGACGGAGGCCACCAACCCGACGACCCACCAGGCCGTGATGTGCGCGCCCGTCGCGGCCCGGCCGAGGTCGACGGTCGCATGTCGCGCGGAGTCGAGCGCCGAGGCGCGGCCCCCGACGGCCGTGGCGACCAGCCCGACGCCGACGACCGCTCCGAGCCAGGCCACCACACGCCGTACGACGCCGCGGGTCACGAGCAGCACGCCCCAGCACGCCAGGCCGACCAGGCCGAGGGCGCCGGCCAGCGGCACGTGCCCGCCGGTCCGGTCGACCAGGGCCGAGGTCGTGCCACCGTCGGGCGCCGCCCACGGCTTCGAGCCCGACAGGGCAGCGATGCCCGTGCCGAGCAGCCCCAGCGCGAGGGCCGGCCCGAACCAGCGCCGACCCTCAGGCGTCGCCACGCGACTCCCAGACCGTCCCGTCGTCGAAGCAGGTCCGCGACCCGGTGTGACAGGCCGGACCCTCCTGGTCGACCTGGAGCAGGATCGTGTCTCCGTCGCAGTCGAGGCTGACCCGGCGTACCCACTGGCGGTTGCCGGAGGTCTCCCCCTTGGTCCAGTACTCCCGCCGGCTGCGGCTCCAGTACGTCGCCCGGCCGGTCGCGAGGGTCCGGGCCAGCGCCTCGTCGTCCATCCAGCCCAGCATCAGCACCTCGCCGGTGTCGTGCTGCTGGGCGACGGCCGGCACCAGACCGGCGTCGTTGCGCCTCAGCCGCGTGCCCACGGCCGGATCGAGATCCATGGACCCAGTCTCCCATCGGGCCGCGACCTACGCTCGACGGCATGACGTCCCTGGCTCGCCGCGAGCGCCTCGCCCTGTGCGACACGGCACTGCAGGAGGGACCCGACGCGCCGACGCTCTGCGACCCGTGGGACGTCCGACGCCTGGTCGCCCACCTGCTGGTCCGGGAGCGGCAGCCGGTAGCAGCGGCCGGCATCCAGATCTCGGCCCTGAACGGGCTCAACGAGGGCGCGATGGACCGGCTGGAAGGTAAAGATTTCGGCCTCCTCGTGGAGCGTCTGCGCCGTCCACCGTCGATCCCGTTCGCCCTTCCGGGCCTCGATCGGGTGGTCAACACGTTGGAGTACTTCACCCATCACGAGGACGTCCGCCGGGCGCAGCCGGAGTGGTCGCCGCGCGTCCTGGACGACGCGGACGAGGCGACGATCTGGACGCTGCTCACCGTCGCCGGACGCGGAATGGCCCGTAGAACAGGGGTTCCCGTGGTGATCGAGTGGGGAGACCGCTCCGCGACGCTGCGCCGAGGAACCGACCCGGTGATCATGCGCGGGCGTCCCTCGGAGCTGGCCCTCGCGCTCCAAGGGAGGCAGCGGGTCGCCGACGTGGAGTACGACGGACCGGCCGACTCCGCATCCCGGGTGCGCGGCGTCGACCTCGGACCGTGACGCGCGCACTCGGTCAAGTTTTTGCGAAGTCCCCACGGCGCGTCGCTCGCCTTCGCTACCTTCCTGAGCACGTGGCCACACCCCCCAAGCCCATGGTCACGACGAACGGCGCTCGCGCTCTCCATGCGAGCGCCGTTCTGGGATTTCAGGGAGTGCGGGCGACGGAGATCCGCCCGCTCCGGCCGTGACGTCCGGCCCCGAACCAGGCGAGATCAGCGCACGGGATGACCGGCGCCGGCGAGGGCGGACTTCGCCTCGCGGATCGAGACGGTGCCGAAGTGGAAGACCGTCGCCGCGAGGACCGCGTCGGCGCCCGCGTCGATCGCGGGCGGGAAGTCGTCGGCGCCGCCGGCTCCTCCCGAAGCGATCACCGGGACCGCGACGGCCGCCCGCACCATCCGGATCAGCTCGAGGTCGAACCCCGACGTCGTACCGTCGGCGTCGATGGCGTTGACGAGGATCTCCCCGGCGCCGAGCTCGCCGGCCTGCGCCGCCCAGGCGACCGCGTCGAGGCCCGCCGACTTCCGACCACCGTGGGTGGTGACCTCGTAGCCCGAGTCCGGGTGCCACCCGTCGCTCGAGCCCGCCGGGACCCGCCGCGCGTCGACGGACAGCACGAGCACCTGACGGCCGAACCGATGGGCGATCTCGGCCACCAGCTCGGGCCGGCCGATGGCAGCGGTGTTGACCGCGACCTTGTCGGCCCCTGCACGCAGCAGGCGGTCGACGTCCTCGACCGACGACACTCCCCCGCCGACGGTCAGCGGGATGAAGACCTGCTCGGCCGTGCGGGACACGACGTCCATCGTCGTGGACCGGCCCTCGTGGGACGCCGAGATGTCGAGGAAGGTGATCTCGTCGGCGCCCTCGGCGTCGTACCGGCGCGCGAGCTCGACCGGGTCCCCGGCGTCGCGGAGGTGCTCGAAGTTCACGCCCTTGACCACGCGCCCCGCGTCGACGTCCAGGCACGGGATGACCCGTACGGCGAGGCTCACGAGGTGGCCCCGGTCCGGAGGAGGGCCTCTTCGAGCGTGAACCGGCCCTCGTACAGCGCCGTGCCGATGATCGCCCCCTCCACACCGTCACCGACCAGGCCGGCCAGGGCCTCGAGGTCGGCCAGCTCGGTGATGCCGCCGCTGGCCACGACCGGGCGATCCGTGACGGCACACACGTCCCGCAACAGCTGCAGGTTGGGGCCTTGCAGCATCCCGTCCTTGTTCACGTCGGTGACGACGTAGCGCGCGCAGCCCTCGGCCTCGAGCCGCGCCAGCACCTCGTAGAGGTCGCCGCCCTCACGCGTCCAGCCGCGCGCCGCCAGGGTGCGGCCGCGGACGTCGAGCCCCACGGCCACGCGGTCACCCCACGTCGCGATCGCCGCGGCGCACCACTCCGGCTCCTCGAGCGCGGCGGTGCCGATGTTCACCCGCCGGCAGCCGGTGGCCATGGCCGCGGCCAGCGACTCGTCGTCCCGGATGCCGCCGCTCAGCTCGACGCGGACGTCGAGGCGACCGATGATCGAGGCGAGCAGCTCACGGTTGTGACCTCGCCCGAAGGCCGCGTCCAGGTCGACCAGGTGGATCCACTCCGCCCCCGCCTCCTGCCAGCGCAGGGCCGCCTCCAGCGGTTCACCGAACCGCTTCTCCGACCCCGCCACGCCCTGCACCAGCTGCACGGCCTGGCCTCCGGCGACGTCGACGGCGGGCAGGAGCTCGAGGTGGGGGGACACGGCGCCGAGGCTATCGAGACGCGTGGCGCCGGCCGGTGCGGACCGCGATGCGGCCACGACGGGGTGCCGGCGCTGGAGGCGTCGACGCGCCCCCGTCTCCCGGCGTACGGCGGCGACCACGTCCCCGATCTCCACCGGCCGCGTGGTGTCCACGACCACCGTGCGAGGGACGCCGAGCGACTCCGGGTGGTCGGCGGCGTCGCGGATGCGTGCCAGCGTCTCCTGGTCGGCCACGGCGTGGGGCGGCCAGTCCCGCCCGCGCGCGACGTACCGGGCGATCGCCACCTCGGCCGGCACCTGGCACCGCACCTCGACGGCGTCGTCCCACCAGCGCTTGAACAGGTCGCGCACCCGCTCGGTGTCGCGCCGCGGGGCGATCCAGATGTCGACGACGGCGTCTCCCTCGAAGGCCTCGAGCCGGCGTACGAGCTCGGCCTCCGCGTCGTACCTCAGCCACTCGTGCGGGGTGTCGGGAGCCTCGGCCGCCAGCTCCTCCTTGATCGCGTCCAGGGAGACCACGGCCGTGCCGAGGCGCTCGGCCAGCGCGGTGGCCAGACCCGACTTGCCGGAGCCCGGGACGCCCGTGACGACGATCACCGGCGCGACACCGCCAGCCGCACGATCGGGAAGACCAGGAGGCTGACGACCAGAGCTGCGAGGCGCGCCGCCCAGTCGGGCCGCACCAGCCAGATCACCAGGTTGATCAGGAAGAGCAGCCCGAAGGTCGCCCACAGCTCCGCACGCCGTCGCGCGGCCAGCACGCCCGGCGTCACCCGAGGACGCGGCAGCCAGCCGGTCAACGCCTCGCGGCGGGCTCGGGAACGACTGCGGCGGCCCTCCAGCCGCTGCCGGGCGGCAGCCTGCCGGGCCGCCTCCCGCTCGCGTTCGGCGCGGCGACGCGCGCGCTCCTTGCTCATGCCTTGCTCATGCCTTGCTCACAGCGACTGCACCCAGCCGCGGAGCAGGGTCGCCCCCGCATCGCCGGACTTCTCGGGGTGGAACTGGGTCGCGCAGAGCGGACCGTTCTCGACGGCTGCGACAAAGCGGTCGCCCCCGTGCTCGGCCCAGGTGACCAGGGGCGCGCGGGTGTGCCCGTCGGTGACCAGGTCCCAGGTGCGGGCGGCGTAGGAGTGCACGAAGTAGAACCGCTCACCCTCCACCCCGGCGAACAGGGACGAGCCGTCGGGGACCTCGACGGTGTTCCAGCCCATGTGCGGCACGACCGCGGCCTGCAGCCGCGACACCGTCCCCGGCCACTCGTCGCAACCCTCGGTCTCGACACCGTGCTCCACACCACGGGCGAACAGCACCTGCATCCCGACGCAGATCCCGAGGACGGGGCGTGCGCCGGCCAGCCGCCGGCCGATCGTGCGAGGGCCGTCGACGGCCCGCAGCCCGGCCATGCACGCGGCGTACGCGCCCACGCCGGGCACCACCAGCCCGTCGGCGCTCTCGGCGGCGGCCCGGTCGGAGGTGAGCTCGACCTCGGCCCCCGCGCGCTCGAGGGCCCGAACCGCCGAGCGGACGTTGCCCGAGCCGTAGTCGAGGACCACGACTCGACGCCGGGGACTAGCCACCGGGATCGGCGTCCCGTTGCGTCGTCACAGCGTGCCCTTCGTGGACGGCACGCCGGTCTCGCGCGGGTCGAGCGCGACCGCGTCGCGGAAGGCACGCGCGAACGCCTTGAACTGGGTCTCCACCAGGTGGTGGGGGTCGCGCCCGGACAGCACGCGCACGTGGACGGCGATCTGTGCGTGGAACGCCAGTGTCTCGAACACGTGCCGGGTCAGCGAGCCGGCATACGCCGGACCCGACGCGCCGCCGATCACGGCGTACGCCTGACCCTCGGGCTCGCCGACGTGCACGCAGTACGGACGACCGGAGACGTCGACGGCGCACTGCACGAGCGCCTCGTCGAGCGGCACCATCGCGTCACCGAAGCGGCGGATGCCCTGCTTGTCGCCGAGCGCCTCGCGCAGCGCCTGCCCGAGCACGATGGCGGTGTCCTCGACGGTGTGGTGGGCGTCGATGTGGGTGTCGCCCTCCGTCACCACGGTCAGGTCGACCAGGCTGTGCCGGGCGAACGACGTGAGCATGTGGTCGAAGAAGCCGACGCCGGTCGAGACGTCGGAGCGGCCCGCGCCGTCGAGGTCGAGGTCGACGTGGACCTTCGACTCCTTGGTCTGCCGGTCCAGGCTCGCGGTGCGGGTCATCGGGGTGTCTCCTCGGTCACGGCGGTCAGTGCCTCTCGGAATGCTGCCATCTCGGCCGGCGTACCGATCGAGACGCGCAGCCAGCCGTCGGGCCCGGTCTCGCGGATCAGCACGCCGCGGTCGAGGACGCCCTGCCACACGGCGTGCCGGTCGGCGAACGTGCCGAAGAGTACGAAGTTGGCGTCGCTGTCGGCGACCGAGTAACCCTGCGCGCGCAGCCACTCCACGGTGCCGTCGCGCTCGAGGCGCAGCCGGTCGACGGCGCCGAGGAGCTCGTCGGCGTGCCGCAGTGCGGCTGCGGCGACGGCCTGCGTGACGGCGGAGAGGTGGTAGGGAAGCCGGACGACACGCAGTGCGTCGCAGACCTCGGTGGCGGCGGCGAGGTAGCCGAGCCGCGCGCCGGCCAGGGCGAACGCCTTGCTCATCGTGCGCGTCACCACCAGGTTGGGGTGGTCCGGCAGCAGCTCCAGGGCACTGGGGGTGCCCGCGCGGCGGAACTCGGCGTACGCCTCGTCGACGACCAGCACACCATCGGGCATCGCCCGGCACAGGGCGCCGATCGCCTCGTGCGGCAGCGCGGTGCCGGTCGGGTTGTTGGGTGAGGGGAGGAGGACGACGCTGGGTCGTCGGTCGCGCACCAGCGCGACGGCCCGGTCGACGTCGAGGCTGAAGTCCTCCTCGCGGTGACCGACCTCCCACGCGGTGTGGGTGTCGCGGGCGTACTCGGGATACATGGAGTACGTCGGGGCGAAGCTCAGCGCCGTCCGGCCGGGCCCGCCGAAGGCCTGGAGCAGGTGCAGCATCACCTCGTTGGACCCGTTGGCGGCCCAGACCTGCGCCGGGGTCACACCGTGACCGAGGTACGACGCGAGCCCTTCACGCAGGGCGACGAACTCCCGGTCGGGGTAGCGGTTCAGGTCACGCGCGGCCTCGGCCACCGCGCGCTCGATGTCGGCGACGACCGCCGCGGACGGCGGGTAGGGGTTCTCGTTGACGTTGAGGAGGACCGGGACGTCGAGCTGGGGCGCGCCGTACGGCTCGATGCCCCGCAGCTCCTCGCGCAGCGGGAGGCTCATCGGTCGAACCGCACCGTCACCGCAGCGCCGTGGCCGGGCAGGTCCTCCGCCTCGGCCAGGGTGACCACGTGGTCCGCCACCTCGGCGAGGGCGTCGCGGGTGTAGTCGACGACGTGCACCGCGCGCAGGAAGGAGCGCACCGAGAGCCCCGACGAGTGGCAGGCGCACCCGGCGGTGGGCAGCACGTGGTTGGACCCGGCGCAGTAGTCGCCCAGCGAGACCGGGGAGTACGGGCCGACGAAGACCGCACCCGCGTTGACGACTCGCGCCGCCACCTCGACGGGGTCGGCGGTCTGGATCTCGAGGTGCTCGGCGGCGTAGGCGTTCACGACCTCGAGCCCCTGGTCGAGGTCGCCGACGAGCACGATCCCCGACTGCTGACCGGCCAGGGCGGTGCGGATGCGCTCGACGTGCCGGGTGACGGCGACCTGCTTGTCAAGCTCAGCCTCCACGTCGTCGGCGAGCCGCGGCGAGTCGGTGACCAGGACGCTGGCCGCCTGGGGGTCGTGCTCGGCCTGGCTGACCAGGTCGGCGGCGACGTACGCCGCGTCGGCGGTGTCGTCGGCCAGGATGGCGATCTCGGTGGGACCCGCCTCGGCGTCGATGCCGACCCGGCCCTTGAGGAGCCGCTTGGCGGCAACGGTGTAGATGTTTCCGGGGCCGGTCACCAGGTCGACCCGCTCGCACTCCCCCGCGCCGTAGGCGAACATCGCGATCGCCTGCGCCCCGCCGACGGCGTACACCTCGTCGACGCCCAGCAGCGCACACGCGGCCAGGATCGTCGACGCCGGCAGGCCGTGGTTGTCCTGCTGCGGCGAGCTGGCGAGCGCGATGCTGCGCACGCCCGCGACCTGGGCCGGGACGACGTTCATCACGACGCTGGAGACCAGGGGCGCGAGGCCCCCCGGGGCGTAGAGCCCCACTCGTCGTACCGGGACCATGCGGTGGGTCACGGTCGCACCCGGCCCCAGGGACGTCGTCACGTCGTGCTCGAGCTCGGCCTCGCACGTACGGCGCAGCCGGGCGATCGACTCCTCGAGGCCCGCCCGCACTACGGGGTCGAGCTCGTCGAGGGCCGTGGCCAGGGCGTCGCCCGGGACGCGCAGGTCATCGGGGGCCACCCCGTCGAACTGCTGGGAGAGCTCGCGGATCGCCTCGACCCCGCGCACCCGGACGGCGTCACAGATCGGGCGGACCACCTCGACGGCGGCGTCGACGTCGAGATCGGCGCGCGGGACCACCTCGCGGTAGTCCGCGGGCTGCGTGCCGCGCAGGTCGATTCGCCGGATCATGCCCTCGATTCTAAGGAACGGCCCCGGCCTGTCCGGCCGGTGGCTCCGTGCGTGGACGGCTACGGTGAGGACATGAGCGACACGCTCCCGATGTTCCCTCTGAACACGGTCCTGTTCCCGGGGATGAGCGTGCCGCTGCGGGTCTTCGAGGATCGCTATCGCGCCATGGTCCACCACCTCCTGCGCGTGGAGGACCCCGTCGACCGGGTCTTCGGCTCGGTCGGGATCCGCGAGGGGTACGAGGTGGGCGAGCACGGCGCCCAGTGGTTGTTCAAGATCGGCTGCCGGATGAAGATGACCGAGGTCGAGCCGCATCCCGACGGCACCTTCGAGCTGGTCGCGGTCGGGCTCGACCGGATCGAGCTCGAGCATCTCGACACCACCGGTACCTACCCCGTCGGGCGGGTGACGCCTCTGACGGAGCAGGACGCGAGCGTCCCCGAAGGCGTCGCGGACAGCGCCCGGGCGACGTACGAGGCCTATCGCGAGGCGCTGCTGTCGATCGACCGCGAGCCGCCGGACGGGGGTCTGCCGCGCGACCCGGCGTACCTGTCCTGGGCACTGGCCGCTCTCGCGCCGCTGACGCTCGGCCAGCGCCAGGCGCTGCTCGAGGCCGAGGACGCCGAGGGTCGCCTGCGCATGGTCACCGAGGTCCTACGCGGCGAGCTGCGCACCATGCGGGTGTTCCCGTCCCTGCCCGCCACGGACATCGCCCGGACCGCCTGGTCCCCCAACTGAGACATCCGGTCACGGTGCCCGAGGCCTCAGGCACCGTCACCAGGTCTCGAGATGGTCGCAGAGCGACCTCCTCGACCACCGAGGCCTGACCCCTCCGACCACCCGTCGTACCGCGGCAGCAGTGGCTCCGGCGGTCGAGGAAGGCGCCCCGGCGCCTGTCACGAGACCCCGGAACCCGACCCCCGCGGTCAGTTCGTGGACACCTTGAGGGACACCCGGGCGACGCCGTTGTCGATCCAGCTGGACAGTCCGACCGCGCGCAGCGGCAGGAGGTTGGCGATGTCGTCGGCATCGCCTCCGGAGGCGAGCTTCTTCAACGCCGGCTCGAACGCGTCGACGTTCACGTAGATCAACGACCCCGCGTCCGAGCCCGACGCGATGACGCTGCGGAACGTGCCGTCGCCCCCCAAGTCCCCGCCCCGGAGAACCGACCTGCGGTAGCTCTCCGACGGTCCGACGACCTCGAGATCGCCCGAGGAGTCGCTGCCGAGGAACGTCGTGTCGCCGGTGCGTGCCCGGATCTTGTCGAGCACCGCCTCGATCTTGGCCGGCTCGCCCTTCACCGTCGCCGCCACCGGGATGCCGGAGCCGTCGGCGGAGTTCTCGACGGCTTCGGGGTCGAGGTCCTTGCTCACCGAGACCGCGACCCCGGACCCGAGCAGGGTCTCGATGTCGGCCGGGACGTCGAGCCCGGTCGCCTGCGACATCTCGCGGTAGAGGTCCTCCTTCGACCCGCCGCCGAAGGCCAGCGACAGACCCGACAGCCGGCGGTCGACCCATCCCGGCGAGAGGCTCAGGCCCGCGGCCGCGCCGGTGTCGGCGGGCAGCCGTGAGACCAGGCCGCCTGCGGTCGCCGAGGCGAAGTCCTTCAGCTCCGGCGACGAGCCGTCTCCGGCCGCGGCCAGCTCGAGTCCGTCACCGGTGAAGCGCAGCGTGGCGGCCCCGCCATGGAATCCCGAGAGCGCATCGGAGAACGGCGCGGTCCCGTCGGCGGTGGCGTGGAGCGCACTGCTCTGGACCGAGAGCTCGGAGCTGTACGCCTCGGTGTCACCCCCGGAGATCCCGAAAGGAGACATGCCGCCCCCGTCGAACAGCTCACCGAGCTTCTTGCCCGCGATCCGTCCGGCGTCCGGTGAGGCGTAGGCGTTCAGGACACCAGCGTCACCGACCGCGTCGGTCCACTTCTGGTACGTCGGGTCGTCGGCCAGGCTGCCGCTCCGGGCGGCCTCGGAGACCGCGTCGGCGGTCTTCTGCGACTCGGCCACGATCGCCCAGCCGTTCGCGACGACCACGCCGGTCTGGCCGCCTCCGGCGCAGTCGCCGAGCTTCTTGATCCCGGCCGTGGCCTTGTCGTCGTCGGTCACCTGCGCGACGAGCACGACCTGAGGGTCCTCGTCGCTGCCGACCGGGACCACCGCCGCGGCCAGCCGGTTGCCGAGCCACGGGTCGATGTCCCGATCGAAGTCCACGCCGGCGCACCCCGAGCCGGAGACCAGGGCGTCGCCGATCTTCTCGCGCAGCTGGTCGACGCTGTCGACGCCGACATCCTTCTTGAACGCCGGGAACTTGTTCAGGGTGCGGAACGCATCGATCTTCTGGCCGCCCGAGGGGTCGAGATCGAGGCTGAGATAGCCGACGGTCGTCGCGGGCAGCGCCTCGGCCGGCTGCGCCCCCTGCTGGAAGAAGCTCATCACCGCCCAGGCGCCGGCCCCCACACCGAGCAGCGCGACGACGCCCCCGCCGACCCACCAGGCACGACGGCTGCGCCGCGGGCCCGTGGCGGGCTGTGCGGGTTCGGGCGCGAGCGGACTCCCCGCGCCGTACTCGAGGTACTCGGGCGTGCCCGGAGGCGGGTGCTGCTCGGACATGTGCGATCTCCCCCGGATAAGAACGCGCTCTGCGCGTGGTCTGCGGGACGCGAGCCTACCGGGGAGAGCTCGACCAGGTGCCGGCTTCGCGCGGATCAGCGGGCGGGGAGGTGGCAGGTCGGCGGCCGCGCGCGGGGCGACCCGACGAGGTGAAGTACACCAGCGCCAGGACGACCAGCGAGACCAGCGGCCACACGACGTACGGCGGCCTGCCGGCGACGGTGAGGTTGCCCTCCACGTGGGCGCGGCCCTGGGTGTGCGCGGCGATGACGGCGGGGTCGGGGGGACCCAGCGACATCCCGAGGTGTCGCATCAGGTACGCCGCGATCGCCGACCCGACGAGCACCAGCACCAGCACGAGCAGCTCGCGACCCCGCACGAACACGGTCACGATCAGGGCGGCGAGGGCGCTCGCGACCGTGCCGACGAGGACGTAGAGACCGGTGCCGGTGAAGACCCCGCGCAGCGAGGCATAGCTGTCGGCGTACACGTGGTGCCGCACGATCACCTGCCCGGGCGGGGTCCAGACGAGCTCCCAGACGACGCCGGCGAGCGCACCCACCGCGGCGTACGCCGCGAGGACCAGGACGACGGTCGTCACCACGCCACCGCCCGCGAACCGCCTCGACCGAGGGCGCTCGGAGGTCGTGGGGGTGGCGGGGACGGGCGCCGGGGTCGTGTCGGACGTGGGCTCGCTCATCCGTTCAA
>Ga0207647_10001750_pt1 | contig 16649 bp, 13 predicted proteins | sample KBSCornC2_FD_184295 | JGI IMG/M metagenome (GOLD analysis project Ga0207647, IMG submission 184295) | Corn rhizosphere microbial communities from Kellogg Biological Station, Michigan, USA - C2 (SPAdes) (version 2) | ecosystem: Host-associated > Plants > Roots > Rhizosphere ...
TCATTAAGAAATGTCGCACCCTGATCACCGACCAGGTCGCTACCGCTCGCTGTACTGACCCGGTCCAAGCGTGGAGTCCGCCTTTTGAGGCAAGGCTTTCACGCGTTGATAACTGTTACCGATGATTCCGGGATTCCCGACGGAAGTAACATTCACGCTGGGTTCGAGCTGAGCCAGCTCCAGGAAGTTTCGGCCATTCAAAGGTAATTCCTGTATTTGTGTGCGACTTACTACGCCAGCGACACCGTAGTCGGTAGTCGCGAGTGATGCGCCGGCCCTCACCTCGACTTTTTGCTCAGGCAGTCCAGCCTGCATCACCACCTTGATCTGGAGGCGATCCCCTACAACCAAGGTCAACTTTCGCAGGGAGGTTTGAAAACCCTGGCCGCTACTTTCGAGCTGGTAGTCTAAAACAGGCAGGGCCGCAATGTAGTAACGGCCTTCGGAATCCGTTACCGTGGTCCGCTCCAAGCCAATGGCTTCGCTTCGAAGTCTGATTGTGACGCCTAGCGGTCGTCAAGGTATCGCTTCGGTTGGCTTAGTATCAACACGTCCCGCCACCATCTTATCTTCCGTTTGCGAAAAGAGATTGGCTGTTTATTATCGACTCCCACAGTTGACAAGTGCATGAGTACGACATTGCCGATCTACTCGGCCACACGATCCAAAGCGTACGGGCACACTATCGAATCGGACCGAACTTAATGCCTGTTTTTAAGCCCTCCCCTTTCGTGTGAATCTCATTTCATTTGGCCTTTCCTCTGTCTTTTATTGTTTATTAAACCTTGATCTGCTAGAGTCCCGGTCACTGCGAAGAGTACCGTTCCTCGAATCGTTCCTTTGGATAATTACCAGCCGGAAAGGGAGGCCTTTTGATCGGCCAGACCATCTCTCACTATCAAATCGACGAGAAAATCGGCGAAGGAGCAATGGGCGAGGTCTACCGCGCACGCGACCTCAAACTCAATCGCGCGGTGGCGCTCAAGTTCATACCGGCGGCGCTGGTTAACGAAGCTCAGAGGCTGGCGCGTTTCGAACGAGAAGCGCAGTTGTTGGCGGCGCTAAACCATCCAAATATTGCGGCCATCCATGGTGTCGAAGAACACCAGGGCAAGCCGTTTCTGGTGATGGAACTTGTCGAAGGTGAAACGCTTGAGGATCATTTGCTGGCCGGAGAACTACCGATTGCAGATGCGATGCGTCTGGCGTTACAGATTGCCGAGGCCCTCAAAGCCGCTCACAAACGGGGAATCATTCATAGAGATCTCAAACCGGCAAATATCAAAATCACGCCGGACGGCCTAATCAAAGTACTGGACTTCGGATTGGCCAAACAGTTTCAGGGTACAAGTGAAGAAATTGATACTGAGGCTGCGACCCTTCATGCTTTAACGATGGCCGGGGGAGTCGTCGGCACTCCCGCTTACATGTCACCGGAACAAGCACTGGGCCAAGTCGCAGACAAACGATCTGACCTCTTTTCTTTCGGCGCCATTCTCTATGAAATGTTGACGGCGCGAAGAGCCTTCTCAGGTCCGACACTGGCAGCCATCACACACGCTGTTCTCTCGACCAATCCTACTTCACCGCGACGACTGCGGCCGGCTATTCCTGTCGAACTGGATGCGGCAGTGATGAAGTCGTTGAATAAGAAACCGGAACTTCGCCAGCAAGATGCTGATGAGCTCTGCCGGGATCTGGGCCAGATGTATGCGACTCTGACTTCGCAATCAGTGACTCTCACGAACTCGTCAGGTCGAGCATTTCGCAATCTTGCCTGGCGTTTCAAAACCTGGAAGACGGAGCACCAGCGAACAGCTTTAATCGCCGCGGCGTTAGCGGTCGTGGTCATAGTCGGCGCCGTTGCCACAGTCGCTCTCAAACGGCGCGCAGTGGCAGTCGCTGGGCCCAATGCGGTCGTCAGCTTAAAGCCGCTTGACGCCAACGCCAGCACCTACGAACTGTTCCAGCAAGGATTGGCTTTTTTGGAACGCTACGACAAAGAGGAAAGCCTGCACGGTGCGATGCAGGACTTTCAAAACGCCCTCGCCAAAGATCCGAACTATTCGCCGGCGTACGCCGGACTCGGCCTGGCCTACCTGCTGAAGTACCTGGAAAACCGCGATAAGCAGTTGGTTGATACTGCTTTCTCAAATGCGAAGCAGGCCGTCGACCTTAATGGCCAGCTCGCCGATAACCGAGTGACCCTCGGACGAGTGTTGGTCGAAAAGGGCGAGTATGACAAGGCCGAAGTTGAGTTGAAGCAGGCGTTGAATCTCGACCCTCTCAATGCCGGTGCGCATCGCGGGCTCGGGGATCTTGAGCGAGGTAAAAAGAAGTGGGTGGAGGCGGAGGCTCTTTACAAGAAAGCAATAGAACTCCGCCCGAGCGATTGGGACCTGCGTCTTGCGCTGGGCAACTTCTATTTCCGCCAATCGCGCTACGCTGAAGCAGAACAGGCGTTTGCAGAGGTGACCCGGTTGGTGCCGGACTGCTACTTGGGTTACCGCAATCTCGGCGTCGCTTATCACATGCAAGCCCGCTTTGCCGAGGCCTCGGCTGAATTTCAAAAAGCGTTGAAGATCAAACCCTCAGCCATCACTTATTCGAATCTTGGGACGAGCCTCTTTTTTCAAGGTCTTTACACACAGTCGGTTGTTGCAATGGAGAAGGCCGTCGATTTGGGAGCGAATAACACACAGAACTGGATTAACCTGGGCGACGCCTACCGGTGGACACCTGGTAATGATGACAAAGCTAAAAATGCCTATCGAACAGCCATGGGTATGATTCGAGGCGAGCTGGCAGCCAAACCAAACGATGCCGATCTAAGAAGCCGGCTCGCTCTCTGCATGGCGAAGATTGGCGAGAAGAAGGAGGCTTTGGCGGAGGCCGCGGCTGCAGAAGCGCTGGACAGGACCGCCTCGGTTTTGTCGCGGCTGGTGACAGTTTACGAAATTTGCCGGCAAAGAAAGCAAGCGCTCGATACTATGGCGGCAGCTTTGAAAGCAGGATATTCAATCGACGAATTTCGCCGTGATCCGGAGTTGTTGGAACTCAGAAAAGATCCCGGCTTTCTCAAGCTCGTTGCGACGCTTCCGGACCAACCTCAGAAATAGAGAGGTGTCGTCCGCAACGGGTTACCACCAAGGTAGTTTTCGGCTCTCACCGAGAAACCGCCACAACAGAAAGGATGCTCCCATGCCTAAAAATTATTCCCTGGACGTCGCTTTTTCCTCTACCACACGCTCGATACCAAATAACTCCGCGAAGCCGATCCTTGCCATGGGCTATGGGTTTTCAGAACAGGCGCCGGGAGGTACCTGGGAAGAGGAGGGCCAGGGCGTTCTGGCTGTGAGAGCCGAGTCCCCGTTTTTTTTCACTGCGTTTGATACAGCACCTGGCAATGCCCAGAAGGTTACGACTTTCGAGGTCGAGTTTCCCAATAAAAATAATCCCTTCGTGGATGAAAAAGGCAAGCCGATAGGGACTCCGGCTTCGATAGTGGTCACCGGCAACAACATAAATAGCCAGCCTGGTCAAAGCGCGGGTTGCAACGTGGTCGGCTTGTATTCGATGATCGGTCCTTACTACATCGAGTCTTCGGCTATCGGCTCAACGATCACATGCACGGTCAAAATCACACTGCGCAATGGACAAGTATTTTCAGTTGATCCCGAGATGCAGGTAGAAGGCGGCGGCATTGAGGTTGGTAAATCGACTTCCGCCACTTAAGTTACGAACCAGGTTCATCCTGCGAAACCAAACTGAATGCGTTCGGAAGGGTCGCGAGAATTGGCGTCCTGATTAGACGCGGCGGTCGGCATTTCCAGCAGGAGCGCAAGAGGAGGGCGCTTTCAGGCAGCTTGGCAACGCATCCGAGAGCATCATCTCGATGGGCCGTCAAACATCTCTGAGAAGTCACTGCTTCTAGTATTCACGAAGGCCGACTTGTTGTTTATTCCCAGAATGAGTGACTAGGCATTACTGAACTCGCAAAAACCATCGTGCCGCGTATGCGCTTTGGCTTACGATCATTAATGCTGGTGTCCTGACTGCTGTTAAGAGATATTAATCTGCTGACCTCCACTTGCAGCGATATGGAACTGCAAAGATGGCGTGTTACGTGAGAGTTTGTGAACTCGAGCGAGAGTCTCGCAAGCGCGGGTGGAACGTCTCTGAGCGGCTGTTAGCCGCTTTTGCCCAATAGAGACCGCACGCGAACGAGATCGATTGCTTCGTCACATTCGTGTGCCGATACTCAGTGAGATTAAGGTTGAGCCACCAAAGCGTATTTGCTGTATTAAATCAATAAAACCTGAGTATCGCCGCGTTTTCGCTGTCTTGATGTTTTGCACCGTCTGCACCCTTTGCATCTGCGGCACTCCGTTGTGACTTAGTTGTGACAGGCTTAACGCGTGGGCAAGAGTCAACTCTTGGGCAACATAAGGACCGTGAGATTCCCTGCCCCGGCCATGAGCAAGCGGGACACAGACCGGCCCTGGTGTTGAGTCCGCGTGCGTACAACGCGAAAACAAACTTGATGGGCTGCTGTCCCATGACAACACAGATTAAAAATTATCTTCGAAGTGCAGATCGCGAGTACGACGCCGCCAAGTGTCGTGCTCGCCGATCAGATAAAGAGTCTCGATTGGCGTGTTCGGAGGGCTACGCGTAAGGGCGTGGCATCGGCAGACGAGCTGGCGGATGTGCGCGCTAAGATTTTCGCACTCATTGGATAATTTAACTAAGGATGGGCCAAGTTCAGCGGGGGCGGCCACGGAGGCCGCCCCAGACTGTTTTCGAAGCCGGGGCCGCCTAAACGGCTCGTGCAAACAGCTTGCGCTCAACTGTTGCGGCCTGCTCCTTGACCATGCCGTAAAGATTCAACTCACCGCAGCGCGCGAACGCCAGGTGTTTCGCAGTGTTCACAGGTGATTTCGGATACGCGGAGTTTTCGATCGAAGACATCAACCTCACAACCAACGCGGCACAATCAACACCAGCCACGTGAGCAATGGTCCAACGGCAACCACCGCCGCACTGTACATCAACATCTGACGGTAAAAGCGATCTTTGTCAACACCGTGTGCGCCGGCGACTACTAAAGCTCCGTTAGTTGAAAAAGGACTCACATCCACAATCGTGGACGAAATTGCAATCGCGGCAACTACACCGACCGGGTGAACCTGGCCTTGTAGCAAGAACGGGACGGCAAGTGGGATCGTAGCGCCGAGAACGGCAATCGACGATGCGAAAGCTGAAACCACGCCACCGATATAGCACAATAGCAAAGCACCCAATAACGGAGCGCCGAGATGTGAAACACGGTTGCCGGCCAAATCGACAGCCCCAATCCGCTGCAGCACGGCAATGTACGTGACCACTCCCGTGACCAACAATATGGTGGACCAACTGACCTGATCGAGCGCTTTCTTTTGAGCCGTTGGTGCGAGTAGCGCGAGCAGAACGGCTACCGATATGGCCACCAGGCCGACATTGAGTTCGAAGACGAGTGAACCAAGTGCTAATGCTATAAGCCCGACCAGTGTAAGTGAGCGATGCAGGTTGAGCTTATTCTTTTGGTGTTCTTTGTCAACTTCAGCGTGTGCTTGAGTCTCTGCATCTGCCCTTGTGCTGTGTGATTTCCGGTGTCGGCCCAAGTATATAAAGATCAAGACTGCAATGAAGAGATTGAAGAAGAAGCTGGCAAGGAACAGCGCCAAATCGTTTCGTTGCAGACCTGCGCGTTGGACGATTTGGTTAGTGATACCGCCATAGATGCTAATTGGTGAGAAGCCACCGCCTTGGGCGCCATGAATAACCATCAGGCCCATCAGAAGCGGACTTATACCGTACTTGTCCGCGAAACGCAGCGCGATAGGTGCAATGATGGCGACTGCGGCTGGACTGACCGCACCAACGGCCGTCAATGTTGCTGCTACGAAGAACATTACCCAAGGCATAACGACGACTCGTCCGCGGACAAGCCAAACAGCTTTTTGAACCAACCAATCTACTGTTCCATTGTTTTGCGCTATAGCGAACAGGTAAGTAATTCCTACCAGTGTGACAAATAGATCGCCTGGAAACCCGGCAAAGATATCTTTAGCCGGCAAGTGTGACAGAAGACCGATTATGAAAGCGGCGACAAGTGCAAGGGCGCCCATATTAATGGGCAGCGCGGTCGCAACGATGAACATTACCGCCAGGAGGACGATGCCAGCGATCTGCGTAAACATGTGACTTCCTGCCCGTCAAATTCAGAAAGCAAACGCTTGCATAAATACGTCAAGATCCGCTTCGCCTCTTTTAGCGCTTGCCGAAAAATAATACTTGCCACGAGTCCACGCGAAGAACGCACCCGACTCGTTCGTGACTTTCAGATAACTCGGCTCAGTTCCGATCGATCCGAATCGCGGATCGGAAGGGAATTTATCGGTTGTGTCACCAGCCGCGGTGCCTAATGCAGACTGTGCGTTCCCGGCGCTGCCAGAAACGCCCAACTCAACAAAGATGTCCTTGTCGCTGGCCTTGTAGGTTGCATAAACGGAAGCGCCATCAACCTCAATTGACGTCGGAACTACTCCGCGCTGATCCGCTCGCTCAAGTAGTGTTTGTGTGTATGGTCCAACTTGTTTAGGCAACAACGCATCGAGATCTAGTCCGGTAGGCATTGGACGCTTTTCAATTCCGTACGGTGCGTTCCAGTCTATCGGCTTGATCTCTCCTCTGGGCGCAGAAGGGACTGACGGCGGTCTGTTGGTGTTAGCAGTTTCATCAGATTCGACGCGCACGAAGAAAACATTCGTCTGTTTTTTCGCTTCGTCGTGTGATGCGACTATCAGCAGACCATTACCGCGATTGTTTACAGTTTTACCGAATACGCAGGCGACACCAGAGAAACCATGTTGTTTACCATCCAGGCACGTCGACTTCTGGTTCGGGTCCCATTGTCCGAAACTCGTCATGCGTTCGTTTGAGTAAAAGTCCTTTACGTCGTCGGCTGATTTTGGGGTTGTGAACACCGCCCAATCGCCTTTGGCTGGTGTCTTGTCCTCGCCTTCTTTGTTAAGACGATACAGATTGTTCAAGGTCGTGCGCATCAGGAGATGGATGTAGACGGGCAACTCAGCCTCAGAGGATGTCAGACCGTCCATCTTCGGCACGTCGGGCCATAGGTCGCCGACCTTAGTGAGATTCTTATCCTCGGTGAACTTGTTGATTATGCGGCTGCAGGAGGTGACGGAAAGAACTAAAGGAAGAAGCAGAGTGATAGCTACAAGTTTCCTCATACGGCGGCCTTCTGCTCCCGGTTACTTGCACGCGGTGATCGCGGCATTGAAGAGCTCCTTCACATGGCTTGGATATGGTTTGCTTCGAAGTGAAGTCGCGAAGCGTTTCGAAACGCACTGAGCTACAGGCAGCGGGAGGCTCTGTGATTGCGCGTGGCTAGTGGCCCACGCGTCTAAAAACTGAGCGATGCAGGTGCTGCAATTTATTTTGTCCTTCGCAAACAAGTCGCTAAGTGGTTCGGGTGGTCCAGGCTCGTTCGCATGTTCCATGCGATAGTTGTAGACCGTACGCTGGATGCAGTAACAATCAAACGCGCCCGATACCATCCGATCGTTCTGGCAAAGAGCTAACGCGGCAGGTACTTCCTGAGTTGCAAACTGACGAATGTCTGCCGGCGCAGGTTTCGCAGGTGGACGGGAGGGTGTCACCGGTTCCGGATCATCATCCGGTGTCGGCGTTGGTCTGGGCCGCTGCTTATTGCCTGCTAAGTCAGTCGGGTCAAACTTCCAACCCGTCTCCACCGCTTTGTGATTGTTCGCACGCACACCGGCAATGCGATCTTTGAGTAGCCGTTCCGCTTCACGCCTCGTGTTCATCGTCGTGCAGTTCGCTTCACCCTGGGCCGAATAATTCTTGCTCAAAAAGTTATTGAAGCCATCGTTCCAAGCGGGGTTGGGCGTCCCGCCGATCGTGTCGAACAGCGCACTGAAGTACATCGTGGAATAACGACTGAGACTGACTTAGGCATCTCTCTAGATAAACGGCAGAATTCGCAAGTCGCAATAAAAATTCGCCAGCTTGAACTTTACTTTCCTTTTGAAGCGCCTAGAAGCGGTCTAATTTCTCCCTTTTAAAAAGCCTTCGATAGGTGTCATATATAAAACTGAGCCTTCGCTCGTCGTTCGGATAGTCCCAATACCATTTTGGCGGTAAGCACATTATCCGTTCAAATTCATCTTTATCAATACCCAGCTTCTTGGCAATGTAGCCCTTTGCCTTGTCAATTTCTTCCGGGTTGTAGGGGGTAGATCTTAGCTGTTGGATCGCACAGCGACGATCGATTGTGCCGGCACATATCTGGTTTGACAACGTAGCCCTACGGTAATCAATATTAAACTTCTCGTAGAGGTAGTAAGATTGAATGAATCTGGTATACGTCGATTCATAATGTTTTCTGCCGTACGGTCTCCAATCGAACTTTTCCATCAACAACTTTACGGCCTCATCTTTAAAGAAAGGAACAAAATTCAACGGATAGATCATCCGTATGCCCTTTACGATCTTGTAAAAGATTTCCTTTTTGTAACCAAACGTCGGAAAGCTCTTCAAACGTCGACTACCGAACGTGTTGTGAATGTAGTTGAAGTACGTTAGATCCTTGACATCGTAGTGCCAGGATTTCGGCAATATACCCTCAGTAGCTAAATTCCCGCCGCTGAGTATGTACTTGATCCCATACTTTGCGGCGACCGAATGCAAGGCGGCGGGAATTGCTACATCGGTCGGTGTTTCAGCCTCCGGGACTGATGCTTTCAAGAAGGAGAGCTGCAGGTTTTTGAACTCTTCCCAATCCAGAACGTAGCTTTCATAATCTATCCCCAGTTTTCGGATGACATGCTTTATGTTGACCACCGCCTTCTCGGAATTCCAGCCGTTGTCCATGTGCACGGCCAAAGGGCGAAGTCCGCGCCGTGTGATTATGTACGCGAGGTAGCTGCTGTCGACGCCACCGCTCACGCCTAGAACGCAGTCGTACTTCTTGTTTCTGCCAGCGCGCCTGATGTTCTCGATGATTCTATCCAGCTCGAGGTCGCTCTCGTTGCCGTGATAGTTGTGCTTCGCTCTCTTTTCCAGGAATTCGGTACAATGGCAACAATAACCGGCGGTGTCGAAAGTTATCTGCGGGTCGGTCGTGTCCATCACACACCGACTACACTCTTGATAATTCCTCACTCGCACAGAATTTTTCATTGGCCCTGGTCCAGAGGTTGGTGCTGAAAAGCACTCATTCAAAAGACAACGACTCTTTTTCCGGATAGTTGATCAACACGCCTCTTCGTTTGTCCTGGTATACAAATAAGCTGCCGGCGGCAAGACCGTTCACAAATCCGTAACGATAGCAGTCGACTAAATCCTGGATTCGTCCGGCGCCACCCAACGCAACCACGGGAATGTTCACCGCCTGCGAGATCGATCTGATCAAATCAATATCGTAGCCTGCCATCGTACCGTCTCTTTCAATGGACTGAACTATCAGCTCGCCGGCGCCTTTATCTTCCATCAGTTTGGCAAAATCCAGAGGAGAGAAGCGAGTGGCGCGCCTCCCCCCGCGAATCCACGCTCGCTCGACGCCGAATAATGTTCTTTTTGCGTCGATGCAGACGACGATCGTCGATGATCCGAATTCATCTGACGCAGTTTTTACAAAGTCGGGATCGCGACCGGCGCACGTATTCAGTATTACCTTTTCCGCTCCAGCCGCGATTACCGTGTTTATTTCCTCGAGCGATCTGATCCCTCCACCCACGCAGAAAGGCATCCGCGACTCTTCCCCGACAGCTTTTACAAAGTCCGGAGAGATCAGTCGCTCTCTTTTTGACGCGGTGATGTCCAGAAGTATGAGCTCATCCGCCTCCAGATCGTTGAATATCCTGACAGCGTTAATCGGATCGCCGATGTATTTGTAATTCTTGAATTGGACCGACTTTACGAGGGCAAGATCTTTCAGCAGGAGGACCGGAATAATCCTTGGGCGAAACATTACATATCAATAAAATTCTTCAGGACTCGTACGCCAGTACGGTGACTCTTTTCAGGATGATATTGGACGCCGAATATATTGTTCCTCTCGACTGCAGATGGGAATGAAATACCGTACTCAGTTTCGTTCAATAGATCTGATCGATCGTTGATTTTGAGATGATATGAATGAGCGAAATAGAATTCCGAAAGATTCTCCACGCCCTTCATCAACGCACTTACCTTTTTGATTTGTATGCGGTTCCAGCCCATGTGAGGAACTTTATGCCGAGCTGCCGCTGAGCTTTTAAATCGAACAGCTTCGGCATCGAGCCATTGCAACCCTTGCGTATCGCCCTCTTGGCTCCTCATCGCCATCAGTTCCATTCCGAGACAAATGCCCAGAACGGTTTTTCGTTTTATTAGAACGGCCTCGTTAAGTGCTTCCAACAAATCGAGCTCTTTTAAGTTAGCCATAGCTTTCGCGAAATGCCCAACTCCGGGGAGTATTATTTTGTCTGCCTGGGTCAAATCTTCGATCTGCGAAGAAATAATAGACCTACTACCGATTTGGTCAAGGGTTCTCTTGATCGAATTCGAGTTTCCCGTACGGTAGTCGACGATAATGATTCTGGCGGATGAACTTGTCTTAATGTGCAATCGAAAACCCTAATTGGCTGTCGCGCGGTTCACCAGCGGATCCTTTGGTTTTACTGGAAGCTATCGCGGGTATTTTGCGACGCTCAACGACGTGCCGGCGGCGTTCAATCTGAGATGGTTCGTCAGTTTTCTTACGCTGACAATGGACGCGCGCCATTCATACATACTCGTTGCAACGGCTGACGTACGCTTACAACTTTCACACGTAACGACCAGCTATCACGCGAATGGTTCGCAGACCATTGGGGGCATGCGGAAAGACTGGCTTGAGTTCGCACCGGAAGCAAAGAGCTAGTATGACCCTATCAAATCAACCGTTCCATTTGTAGGTTGGAAAACCGGGTAAGACAGTCCGAACGTGACCGCAACGGATTATCTGCGTTGGATCGCAGGAAGTCAATTTCAGAAACAAATTCGGACAAGATAGATCGATTTAGCCCACCCCGACGCCTACCCCTGAGTCATGGAACACTTGGCGAACGAAACCGGCGGTGAAGTACTCGCAGACAAACCTGAAAAGCTCGACACGACCTTAGCCGCTACAACCTCGCGTTTGTCTCCACGAACAAGCAGCGGGACGGCACGACTCGTAAATTGAAGCTCGACCTCGATCCCCCTCGACAGAAATCGCAAGGCAAATTGGTTATCAAAGCTCGACGGAGTTAGATTGCGCCGCGAAGTTAATACATGCCATGGATCCGGGAATTCAGATCTGCACAGCTCTTGCTCTCTCAGTTTCTAGTCCGCAGCGACGTAGCAGGTTATCGAATCTTGGATCAGAGCGTAAGTTGTCACACTCGGCTCCCAGCCTGAGAAATGGGACCATCTCCGATCTTTCTTCGAAGGCTTTTTCGAGCCACTCAAACGCAAGATCCATTTCGTTCAGGCCAATGTAAACCACAGCCCGGCAGTAAGCAGAGACATACTGATCCTTCGCTCGTTTCTCCAGTTGGTCCAGAATCGCCAGCGCCTTTGTCTGATCACCATTGAGACCATAGAAATGTGCCAACGAGGCCAGGTAGGTCGGGGAATCATCCAGTATCATGGCCCGACCAAGGATATCTATGGCTTTCGACAAATCGCCTCTTCGCTTGTGCACCCACGCCAGCATTAAATGCGTTGGGCCATAGGTGGGATCCAATTCCAAAGTTTTCTCTGCTTGTACAATTGCTCGCTCATATTCGCCCAGCAGAAAAAACTCAAAACCCATACTTTGAGACATCGACGGCGAAAGCGGGTCTAAATCCAGAGCTGCTTCGTATTCGTGCACAGCCTCTGAAAACCTGCCTACGAGGTTGAAATACAATCCGAGGCGCTGATGGGCGATCGCGGAACCCGGATTGAGTTCTACCCCTCTTAAACACTCCCTTCGTGCGCCTTCCCAATCCCAGTAGTAGAACATCAGGACGGACCCGAGCGCAGTATGCGCTTCAGCCAGCGTCTCATCTATTTCCAGACCCTTCTCGGCCGCCAACCTGGCCTTTGGCATCGCCTCCGATGCCGGAAGATGGAGATGCGAAAGTCGATAATAACTGTCAGAGAGTCCGACATAAGCCAACGCGTAGACCGGATCTTCTTCGATCGCTTTTCTGAAGTAGTCGATTGCAGTGCTCAGTCCTTTATTAGCATATTTGTTCCAGTGATAACGTCCCTTCAGATAAAAGTGATACGCCGTTGGATTGTCCGTATGGCGGGTCGTAATCCGTCGCTCTTCATCAGCGCTAAGCCTGGGTCTTAACTTCTTCGAGATCTCTGCCGCAATCTCTGCCTGGATGGCGAGGATATCGGCCAACTTTCGATCGTACTGCTCGCCCCAGATTTGCCACCCTTCTTTTACGTCTGTTACTTCCGCCCTGATGATTACTTTGTCGCCCAGCCGGAGAATTCTGCCCGTAAGCAATGAACGCACGCCCAGTTCTTCGCCAATCTTTTGCAGATCAGTCGACTTTGCTTTGTAGCGAAAGACGGTGTTGCGTCCCAGGACGCGAAAGTCTTCGAGGTGAGAAAAACTATTGATTATGCTTTCAGTGAGACCGTCCGAGAGATACTCCGCATCCGAATCTCCGCTTTCATTTTCAAACGGTAAAACTGCCAAAGAGTTGAGACCTTGAGACGCGCGGAGTTTGCCAGGCCGCAATACTTCCGGTTCATTCTTTACAACTTTTAGAGGGCTCTCACGCTCAATCCTCTGAACGCTTGCCACGAAGCGGTAGCCAAGTTTACGAACAGTTTCAATGTAAGGCCGCCCGTCGGGACCTTGACCCAAAACCTTTCGGAGAGTTGCAATGTTGACGCTGAGGTTGGCTTCTTCGACGAAAGCATCAGGCCAAACCCTTTCCAGTAACGTGGCCTTTGTCACCAGGTGACCATGGCTTTCTACCAACACTGACAATAGATCGAAGACCTTTGGAGTCAATGCTACGGGGCTTCCGCCGCGGAGTAAGACGCGTTCTTCCTGATCGAGGACGAAAGTATCAAACCGGTATATACGCGCGACGGGCTTTTGCGGCACCGGCGCTTGCCACGCTCTTGGATTTCTTTTGGAAATCTTTTGCGGTTTCTTAAGGACGTCCATAGATACTTCCAACTATAGTCTGCGCGCTGAGACTTGGTTGGCCCGGTAGGATTGAAGAGAGTTAAAGCCGGGCAGCATTGTGTCAGAGAAACCGCATTTGAGCAAAGCGCAACTGGTCGTTGCACAAAAGGGCATTCCTTCCCCCATGTCCACACCTGCACCAAGGGGATTTACGTGTTCACCTCAGGGCGTTGCTCAGTGATCTTGCAGCGGCAGTAGTTCAATCTCTCCCAATTTGATTGTCAGGTATTTCACTGTGCCGCCCGGCGTCAATGAATTACTGCCGCCTACGCCTCGATTACACGCTCGTCAAGAGCCCTCCAGTGCAGCGATTCCTTTCACTTCTTAGGAGGCGACTATGAAAAGAACAATCAGTCTTCTCACCGCAGTGAGTATCTTGCTGACTCTTTGCTTCGGTGGCTTCAGTACTAACGTGAAGAGTGCAGCCCAGGACAAAACCAAATCCAAACCATTTGTGATGCCCCCGGGGGTAGAAAAGAATCTGGACAAACTACCTGCTCGCGCAAAACAAGCTCTCACCGCTGAAGCAAAGAACAAATGGGACAGCTTCTCACCAAAGCAAAAAGAAAAAATACAAAAGAAGCTGGGGGAACTCATTAACAATACGATGGCGCAAAAGACTGAAGCGGATGCGCCCCCGGAAAGTTTGGAGAAAGACGATCAGGAAATAACCCTCAGCTATGTCGACCGCGACGGCAAGCACCAATTGATTAAGGCCCACCAACGTAAGGCAAAAGCGAAACCGGGAAAGCAGGCTACTTTGCCGTCGAAGGGATCTGACAAGAAAGCTATTTGGGCAACGGACTGGGCGGCAGCAAAACCAATCGCTACCCGGATGAACCATGTAACGGCGCGACGAAATTCGAAGGCGGTTATGACGCAAGCCGGCTGCACGAAAGGTCCCGAAGAGTTCATTCGCAAATTTTTCGAGGGCGCATTAGTTCGGCCACCCCGCGCTGATGAGCTTTCATATTGGATGAACGCCTTTGCGCAGGCACAAGGACAATCAAACTTGCTGGCGACTGCTCAAAATCTTGGTTACACGTTGTTCCAATCTTCCGAGTACGCTGCGCGCGGCAGATCGAACCACGACTTCGTATACGACTGTTATAAGGCGTGGCTGCAACGTGAGCCCGATCAGGGAGGCTGGGATTGGTGGACTGCCCAGGCCAATCAGAATGGTCAGGCTGCAGTGTTGCCGGCGTTTCCTTTATCCATCGAGTTTAATGAGGGCGTGAGCCATGTGTGCAACGTCGCCACTTTCGACGGAGATAATGACGGCCTGCCCGACAACTTCGAAAACAACGTGGGCGACAACTTCACGCCTTTCTACCACATCTCGCAAGGTGAATGGGATCAATTTGCCACCTTCCAGGATTCGATTCCGCAGACCGTAAAGTCTCGCTTTGGGCAGCAGCCGATCAGCCATTTCCGCGTGGTGCCTCTACCCGGATCGATCAGGTACAACTATGTTGCCGGCCGTTATGAAAGTTTTCTGCGCATAGACTATTGGACGATGTGGGATCACGATAGTGGCCTGGTGGGTGACTTATGCGGTTTAGCACCGGGCGAAGATGTGCTCCAAGGCTCGAACGCGCATGACATCGACAATGAACGATCCGCGCTCCTCGTCTCCGCGCCCGCGGTTTGGAATGGTAGTAACTACGAAATCAATCTCGATCCTAACGCGTACAGCTCGTTGAGCCTGTACACGGCAGCGCACGAGAGGACGCCGTTAGCTCACAATTCCTATTCGAATTTTCCTGAGAATCCCAGGTCGGCAGGCAACCGGTTCGACCTTTGGCTTTCGCTATCGAAGCACGGAACCTATGCTTTCAATCCGGACTTCTATCCACTCTTCCAGACCTGGATGATCGCTGTGATTTATGTCGTCATCGAGTACTGGTTATACACCCAAACCTGCTACGGGTATGTCGATCAGTTCTGGATCGAGATGTTTGGTCCTGACGCGTACGGTTGGTCGTGCGACACGTGGTGGTTTGTGTTCATCGCGATCAATTACTACGTTACGATTCTGCTGGTGACGTGCCTCGTGGAGCGCTTCCAGGAGCAGGGAGGACAACTCTCGAACTTCAGAATCAATCTCGGCGAGCCACAGCGATCCGGTTTTCCAGGGAATCCAATAAATGGCTCGTCGTTCATACAGGAGGATGACGACCATACGGGTCATCTCTTTGATAAGCTGGTCCAACCTCTGGACTTTGAGTCCCTCTTCTGACGTAGGAATCGCGACCCAGGAGAGATCTCAGACTATTGATGCAAAGCTGCTTGGATGTTTGGATGGGGCGCACTCCACGGAGGCGCCCCCTTTTAAGCTTTCTTTGAGTGTTTGAGCGGTTGAATTTGAAAGGTGGGTTTTTCGCCCAGAACGTGCTGGCGATACAGCCGCGCCATCTCGAGCTGTTGAGTTCGCTCGTCGCGTGCGGTCCTGGGGATGTGCAACGGGTCAAGATCTGTCTGGGCCGCTGCATTGACTGCGTTCAAGTCGAGCGTCAGCGAATGCTCATTTGATGCCAGCGGCACCCGCTTACCAGCCGCAAAAATTTCATGACGGCCTTGCGTTTCATACCATTTCGCGAGCGTGGCGGTCATGTGCATCTTTTCGACGATTTGGCGCCCCCAACCCCGGTGTTGTGGGGCGTCCAGCCGGCTACATACCTGAGTTGGATCATGGTCCTCACGACCTTCACGAGTTCGTGCGGCATGGTTTGATTTATCCGATTGAAGATGAGTCTCGCGATGTTCGCTTGAATTCCGATTCGATGCTGCGATTTTACAACGAGCCGGGCTGGCTGAACGTGCTGCGGCATTTTGCGAACTTTGACGAGACGAGGCGATCATAGCGGCACGGGTGGCGGCCAACATGCGTGAACTCGTAGCTGAAAGCAGGAAGTAGTCGAGTTCGAAAGAAGAGCGGGATAGTTTGTCCCTCATTTTTCCCTCATCGCGCACAAATTAGCACGCATGCATCAACTAGAGGGGATGACTGCAAGTTTTTATGGCGCCGAGGGGAGTCGAACGCGCACGTCCTATTTGGCACCTCTCGTGGCGGTATGCCTGCAAGGATCCACCGATGCAACTCTTAGCCTGAGGTCATTCCCAGGGCTAAGTTGATGGAAGACGTGAAAACGTTAGGAAAAGGTATGGTGCCGAGGGCGGGAGTCGAACCCGCACGTCCTTTCGGACAACGGATTTTAAGTCCGCAGCGCAATTCAATTTCCATGAAGAGCTCCCTGGCGGGCTCCAAGAGTCTTTGGTTGGCGCGATGGAATGCTGAACCTGGTAAAAAATTTGAAAAATTAATCCCGCTTCTTCCACGCAGCACGTATTAACCTTC
>Ga0207647_10001751_pt1 | contig 16646 bp, 11 predicted proteins | sample KBSCornC2_FD_184295 | JGI IMG/M metagenome (GOLD analysis project Ga0207647, IMG submission 184295) | Corn rhizosphere microbial communities from Kellogg Biological Station, Michigan, USA - C2 (SPAdes) (version 2) | ecosystem: Host-associated > Plants > Roots > Rhizosphere ...
GCTGCACACAGCACTCGAGAAGATCGCGGCAGAGGCGCGCGGCGTAGTGCTATACCTGCGCCAGCGGGAGCATAGTCTGGATTTGGTCAATCAATTGCGTACGTACGAGGTGATGCAGCGGCGAGGGATTACTAAACGGGACGCAAGTTTGGAAACAGGTTACGGAGTCGATCGCGATTATGGCGTGGGGGCGCAGATTCTCCACGATCTCGGGTTGCGTAAAATATTACTGCTTTCGAATCATCCCCCCAAAGTAGCAGCTCTTGAAGGCTTTGAGCTCTCAGTGGTCGGTAATGTTCCGCTGGGCCAACCTGCATCTCTGAAGGACCAACAGAGTGTAGCTGATGAACCTAAATGAGCTTTGCTACCCAGGAGGCCCAAAAGGCATAAGTGATCTTTTTGTGACTTTTGGTGCTTCCAAGCGGCACTTAAGTTCTCTCCCTCTAGAATTCAAACTTTCCCCTGAGTCGCGCGTCGGCTATAGGTTATGAGTGTAGAGAAAAAGCCTACCATCCGAAAACGTTGGAGTGGCTTCACCAGACGACATGCTTTTATCGCCACGGGCATCGTCGGCATTGGTGCGGTTGCGATTCTGTTGCTGATCCTCTTCTTGTTTCGCCTCGGCTATGTCGATCGGTACGTCGCTAACCAGATCAAGCAGACATTCGCAAGCTACGGCATCCGCGCGGAGATTCGCGACTTTCACGCCAGCTTCCCACCTCGTACGGTGGAGATGGACGACGTCGAACTCTACGATTCGGTGACAGGTGACCGGCTCGGCAAGATCAATCGTTTACTCGCGACGATCAAGATTGAAGATCTCTACGCACTAAACCTTCAGCGCAATATCAATCTTGAAGAGCTCAAGATGGATGGCGTCGATTTCTGGGTCAATTTTGACAACGAGGGACGCTCGAACTTCCGCAACATTCATATTCCGCCGCCGGAACCAAACAGACGCATTCTCTTCGCCTATTCAGCTGCGACGATCGAAATCAAAAATGGCGTGGTCCATTACGGCGACGTGCGCCACGAGATTTCGGGGGAAGGCCGAAACCTGGAAGTTATGCTTCGGCCTCCCGACCCGAACATTCCGGTGGGTACGCGAATGACGGCCGTCAACGTCACGCTCTCGAATTCAACTTTTGCTTATGACAACCGGCCCGTCAACGACATCGATATAAAGTTGCAGGGTCGTTTCAATCAGGAGCGAGCCGAGATTGATGAGCTGGTGCTGAAATCGCCTGTTGCGGAAGCGAAGATGAGCGGCGTCATGGACGACTGGCGCGCGCTTCATTACCAGATGAACGTCACCTCGACTGTTGACCTCACTCAGCTTTCAGACACTTTACGAACCGGCACCGCTCTTCGTGGTGCAGGTAACTTCAGCGGCACGATTGCAGGCGAAGGCGATCAGTTCAAAATCAACGGTCAGATTAAATCGGATGCGTTAGCTGCGGACAACATTCGCCTTCAGGGATTGAATGTAACTGCGAGTGGATCGGTGACAGGCAAGAGCTACGAGCTCAACGGCAAAGCTGTCGCTGATCTTTTGAATGCCGGAGATTTTCAGATTGATTCGTTGCAACTCGCGGGCAACGTGATGGGAACCGGAACAAACTTCCGCTGGATCGGCGAGTTACGCGCGGTTGCTGAGAAGAGTTATGGAACGACGTTGACAGGTCTGATCCTGCACGACGCCCGTGCCGAGATGAACGATGGCGTGTTGACTGCTTCGTCATCTCAATTCACGGCGAATGGAATGGCCACTTCGGGCGCCAAGGTCAATGGAATTACAGCAACGGATTTACGACTGCGCAAACAAAACGAGGTGACGACTGCAACAGTCGCGAGCGTGAAAGCGGGAACAGTTTCGGCTTCAGGCGCGCAGGTCAAAGGCGTGACTGCGAACAATGTCGACATCACGGATCGCGACGGTGTAACGAGCGTCGTCGTGAAAAACGTGCAAGTCGGAGCTACGACTGCTGCTGGTGCGGAGATTGGGAGTCTGAATATCGCCGGTGTGCGATTGTCGGTGCGCAACAGGCGAATCGAAGGCTCGACGGCCGATATTGATGCCGGAACCGTAAAGTTCGCAGATGGTCAGGCTGAAAACGTCAAACTCGCGAAACCTGTATTTATAGTTGAACCTTCCGGAAGCTATCGCGCTTCTGCCGATTTGAGTATTGGTGGCGGCGTGATGGGCCAGATGAATCTGGGCCAGGCGCGCGCGAATGTCGTCGCAACTAATCGCGAAGTTCAGTTCAACAATTTCACCGCCGATGTTTTCAAGGGACGCGCGACCGGAAATGCGCGCGTAGCAATCGCAAAAGGCGGCACGTCGCAGGTAACGGCTGACTTCAACAATCTCGATATCGCCGGACCGCTGACTGCAATCGCCGGAAGTGCCGTTCCGCTTACCGGCCGAGCAACAGGCCGCGTCGATCTGGCGTTTCCAGGTACTGACTTCAAACTCGCTTCCGGATCAGTGACAACTCATCTCACCGCCGAGACAGGCGATACGAGTGCGGATCGCATTCCGATCACGGGTGAAGTGGCGATGCGAGCCAATCGCGGCACATTTGATATTCAGCAAGTAAATCTCCAAACACCGGCGACGAGACTGACAGCGACCGGTCAATTCTCATTCGATAACGACTCCAATCTTACCGTCGACCTGAACTCCTCGGCTGCGTCTGAACTTCAAGTCGTCTTGATTAATTCAGGACTGTTGCCTGAAGTTGAAAAACAGATGAGCAGCTACGGAGTCGAGCTGGCTGGTCCGCTCGCATTCAACGGAAATATCCGCGGCCGTCTGAGCTCACCAAATCTCAACGGAAAGGTTTCGGTCGGTTCCGTCATCATCAACGGCTCTGAAATTGGTTCCTTGTCTGCGTCGATCGCGATGAATGATGCCGAGATCCGAATTCCGGATGGCGCACTCGCCGAACGCGATGGAGGCGGAGTTCAGTTCTCATTGATTGCGCCGCGCAATGGCGAGAACAACACCTCGCTGGATGCCACCCTCGATCGTTTCAGCGCTCGAACGCTGCTGGCGCTTTCAAACTTCAGCGGGAATAAGCAGTTGACCTCCGATACGCAATCGGACATTTCCGGGCAGATAACGGTGACTGGAATTCCCAACGCGATGAGTGGCAGCGCAGATCTGCGGTTTGGACCTGGAAAACTCGCCGGCGAGGCGCTTGAAAGCATGATCGCTAAAGCGACTTTCAATGGTCCAAACGTACAAATCGAGAATGTCGATGTGCGGCTGGTTGCCGGTCACATAGTCGCTAACGGCAATTTCAACACGAAGAGTCAGGTATTCGACTTTCAGGGTAAGGCCGAAGGAATTCAACTGGCCAGGCTGGCGGCCCTCGCAAACAGACCCGGATTTCCGTCAGTCACGGGCGTCGCAGACTTTAGCGCCCACGTCTCGGGGAATCTGGCTGATCAGGACTTGTCAGCCTATCAGATTACGTTTGATGGTCAGGGACGCGACGTGACTATCAATGGTCGCCCGGCGGGAACAGTTGCACTTACTGGCAAGACGGAGAACCAGCAACTCAACATCACGTTCACGACCGGCGTGCTCGGACCACCGCAGGTAGTCGCCGCACAGGTCAACCTTGCCAGTCCGAATCTCGCCGCAAATGTCGAAACAACTTTTACGAACGCCGATCTGACGAACCTGTTTCAGATCGCGATGCCCGGCAGTGCTGTGCGCGTTTCGGGCCGGGCCAATGGAACGATCAAAGCCACTGGCAATCTGCTCGACGAAGATCAGAACTTCTCACTTGCCGGTCTGTCAGGCACTGCGAACTTCACCGAGCTCAGTTTCCGCGTCGAAGACGTGCAGCTCAGCGCGACGACGCCACTCGTTGTTAAATTCACGCCCAGCGAGGTCACATTCGATCAAACGAGGTTTACCGGCCCGGGCACGAACATCGTCCTCGACGGCACTCTGGCGACTGCAAGCGGCGGCCATCAGAATCTCAACGTCAATGGTGATTTGAACCTGCGCGTGCTCAATGGAATTTCGCCTGACTTCTTCTCGTCCGGCTCCGCCGAAGTTGCCGTTCGTATTAACGGAACTTTCGAAGACCCGCGGATGATTGGAACGGCATCGCTCAACAACGCTTCTGTTTCGGTGTTGATTGGAAACGATCGCTGGACCGTTGCGAATCTCCGAGCGGCGCTCAGGTTCACAGCTAATCAGGCCCAGATCGATTCCATGGAGGGAACCATAGGCGGCGGGCGTGTTTCGGCCAGCGGTGGCGCGTTGCTCGATGGATTTACGGTTTCTGCATTCCGGATCAATCTGCACGGCCAGGACGTCACAGTGCCATTCCCTCCCGATTTCCGTTCGACACTCGACGCTGATGTAGAAATCAGAGGTTCGTCGCGCGAGCAGTTGATCGGTGGTGTAGTTAACCTGCGCCGCGCCGAATACACCCAGGACATCGAACTCGCAGATCTCATCAACACACGGCGCGAATCGATCGAAGAAGGCGCTGAGATCGATCTCACTCGCTCAGCAGTGTTCGCCGCACTGCGAGTTGAGGGAAGAAACGCGCTCGTCGTGCGAAACAATCTGGCGGATCTGGTTGGATCGGTTTCGCTTCAACTCGACGGGCCAGTCAACGATCCGACCATCTCGGGAAGAATAACGGCGACGAGCGGAACGATGAACTTCCGCAACGATCGTTACGAACTCACGCGTGCGCTAATCGATCTGCCGCCGAGCCGGAATGCGGATCCGATTCTCAACATCCAGGGCGAATCTCAAATCCGAGGATATCGTGTAATTGTCGGTTTAACCGGTCCGCTTTCGCAGCCGTCCGCGTCGGTGCGTTCTGAGCCCGCGCTACCGCAGGCGGATGTCGTTTCACTGATCACGACAGGCCAGCTTTCTTCAGGCGACACGAGCTCTTCGGTTCTTGCGCAATCGGAAGTTGGAGCGGCGACGAGTCTGCTGACTGACGCACTCATCAACGCCCCGGCACAACGAGCAACGAGCAAGCTTTTTGGTCTCACGCGCTTTGAGATCAATCCGATAATTGGAGGCACGACAGGTTCAACTCCCGCTGCGCGATTGACGTTGGGAAGACGAATCAGCAAGGAAGTGACGGTCACGTATTCGACCAACGTCACTTCGGATCCGAATCAGATTTTGGCGCTCGAATATCGCGTTTCCGATCGGCTCTCGTTTCTTGCGCAGTACGAGCAGGCTTCGACCAGAAGACTCAGCGCGCGCACGAACAACTTTCAATTTGAGATCCGTTTCCGGAAGAGATTCTGAGCAAGGGGTACGTTGGCGAAATTGTTTCAGCAGCCACAAAAAGGCACAAAAAGCACAAAACGATTGAAGCAGGTGTTTGTGCACTTTCTGTTGATCTTTGGCTTCGTCTTCTTGCTGTTAACGGAGGCGCACGCAAAGACCTTAAAAGACGCGCGCATTGAAGACTACGAGGGACGGCAGATCATTGCAGTCGAACTGGACTTCGAAGGAACTGAAAACGTCCCTGCAGCTCAGGCTGAGTTCATTGCCCTACTAAAAGTCGCACCCAACACACAATTCTCCGCCGTGCACGTCCGCGAGTCGCTGCAGTCTCTGTTCGATTCAGGACGTGTTGCCAATGCGCGTGTCGAAGTAATCGAAGAAGGGGCGAATCGAACTGGACCTGTCAGACTGCGTTTCATTGTTCAGCGGCAAGTGCAGATTGGCGACGTCCGGATCGAGTTGGGGCCAGTTACAGGGTCTCCGATCTCGACTGACGAACTGCGCAGTCGAATGAACTTTGTGCAGTCGAACAATCGGCTTACAAAACAACTCATTGAGCGGAACGCTGATGAGATTCAGGTGTACCTACGCGATCGTGGTTATTTCAACGCCACCGTCGAACACACCGAGCAGTTAGGTCCTCGTGGTCTGCGTGCGACCATCACGTACAAAGTCACGCCTGGTCCACAGGCGAAGGTTGAAGCTTTTGACGTTCGGATTGCGGGATTCGATGTCTCAACTGTTAAGAGCTCACTGACACTTCAGCCCTCGGTTCCGTTCACGCGCGATGCACTCGCGGCCGACGTAGCTAAAGTTCGCGAGGCGCTGGTTAACGCGGGTTATCTCGCCCCCCTCCTGGACGATGCACGGGTTGAACGCGACGCGGAGAAGAACACTGTCAGGATTACGCTGGAAGGACGAGTAGGTCCGAAAGTAACCGTCACCATCAAGAACTACGACGTAAATGAAAAGACGCAACGCGAGTTGTTGCCGGTCAAGCGCGAGGGAAATGTTGACTACTCCGCGATTGTCGAAGGCGCGCGTCGCATCCGAAACAAGCTGCAGGAAGACGGATACTTTTTTGCGGAAGTAACCCAGGTCTGTACAGTTAGCAATCCACCGGCTGACCTCGGGCCAAATGGCACGACGGAAACCTGCGAGAATCTCAATCCGGTTCAGTTAACCGGCAACAACGTCACGATTGAATACGACGTCGAACGCGGCAGGCGTTTTCGTCTCTCTGACATTCGCATAACCGGCACCAACAAGCTGGCGTTCGAAGATGTCGAGGCCGATTTGAAGACGCAGAAGGAAAATGCGATTGGTTTGATTCCGTTCCTGGGCTACGGGCGCGGTTACACGAGTCTGACGCTTCTGGAACAAGACCGCCGCACAATTGAAGCTTACATGCGCGATCTCGGCTATAGAAAAGCGTCTGCACAGGTGTTGCAGGGCGTTTCGATCAACGGCGACAACCTGATCATCACGTTTCAGGTGAATGAAGGGCCTTTGACGCGCATCGCCGGCGTGGAAGTAAAAGGAAACAAGATCTACACCGACGAAAGAATTCGCCAGGAGTTGCGGACGGTTATCGGCGCTCCTTACTCGCGTTCGCAGGCGCGGACCGATGGCGATCGAGTCGCCACCCTTTATTCCCGCGAAGGTTACTTGAATGCGCGAGTCGACTTTTCCGTTGTCGAGTTGCCAAAGAAGGGCGACGAAGAACAGGTAAGGCTCGTCTATTCCATCGTCGACGAAGGCGACAAGGTCTTCATCAACCAGATCGTCATCAACGGAGTGACGGGCGATACCAACACTCGTCGCACTAAGCGGCAGGCGATCAGACGCGCGATTCCGATTGCTCCGGGTGACGTCCTCCGAGCGGATCGCATTTCTGACGCCGAGCGAGAGCTTTATCTCACGGACGCGTATCGCCAGGTCGTCATTCACACCGTGCCCGCTGGCGACACCGCTTCCGGTTACAAACAGCGCGACGTGATTATCGACGTCGAAGAGAAGAAGCCGAACGTGATGGATTACGGCGGCGGCTACTCTACCGATGCCGGCGCGCTCGGTCTGTTTGAGATCAGCAACGTGAATCTCATGAACCGCTTGCGTCAGGGAGCAATGCGGCTTCGCGCCAGTCGTCTTCAACAACGCGTCCGGCTCGAGTATCTCGACCCGCGCTTTGCTCGTTACAACAAGACCCAGTTTGCACCGCTCGCGGCGTCGGTTGAGTATCAGCGCGACTCGACCATCACCCGGTTTTTCCGTTCCGCCATAGACCGCGGCACGATGGGAATTGTGCAACGCGTTGATGAGGAAGGAAATCCGATCGACATCTTCGGCAACCAGGTAAACGAGCCCACGATCAATCGTTTCACCGCTGCGGTAGAAACTCAGCGGGTGCTCGACAGGAAAACACACAGCATCATCTTCGGTCGTTTCAGTTACGAAGACGTGCGTCTCTTTAATCTCGAGAGTCTCGTCGTGAGGCCGATCCTCGAGCCTGACAGCAAGATCCGGCTCGCCCGCATTGGTGTTTCGTTTGTGAGAGATACGCGGGAGCGATGCGAGCGCGGGCTGCTGGGGAGAAGTGTTGACGACGATGACCAACCGGGTGCTCCGGGTGAGATTTGCCGGTATAACCAGGTGGACGCGACGCGCGGTAGTTTCCTCAGCGTCGATTATGCCCTTGCGCTGCGGCAGTTGGGTGGAAATGTTTCCTTCAATCGCTTTCAGGCGACTTACAGGGCTTACCGCAAAGTCGCTGCCCTGAGAGACACGGTGCTCGCCGGTAACATGACATTGGGTCTCGCAAATCTCTTCAATCCGCGCGACCGCGACGGGAATGGTGTTATTGACGAGATCGATCACACGTTGCCGATCAGCGAGCGTTTCTTCTCTGGTGGCTCGACAACACTGCGCGGGTTTAATTTTGAAGAGGCTGGACCACGTGAGGTCGTAATTCCTTTAGGTCCTTTTCGAGATTCGGATAAGAACGTCGTGTTTCTGAATCCGTTTACTGTACCCGTAGGCGGGAATGCGCTTGCGGTGGTGAATCTCGAAGCACGTGTTCCGCTCACGAGGTCTGTGCAGGTTGTGCCGTTCTACGATGGCGGCAACGTTTTCCGGCGCGTGGGTGATTTGTTTGGCAAGGAAGACACGACGCCGGTGCCGCCTGGCGATATTCTGGCGGCGATCAATAAAGCCAACCTGCGGGCGCATTGGACCAACACTGTAGGGCTCGGATTCAGGCTGCAGACTCCGTTTGGCGGCGCCCTCGCGGTGGATTACGGTTTTCTCCTGGACCCGCCGGAGTTCCTGATTCCGCAGCGTGGTCCGGGAGTTTTATTTGATGGCACGCCGGCCATCTTTCGTCTGCATCGTGGAAACTTACACTTCCGAATTACGCAGACGTTCTAGGGGACACAGATGAAACGGATATTAAAACCGATTTTCACTGCATTGATTGTCGTGTTTGTCTCAATTCAGTGTTCGGCGCAGCAGGTCGTCGACAAGATGGTGGCGACCGTTAATGCCGGTGTGAAGACCGATCTAATCACTTACTCCGATCTACTCTGGCAGCTCGCCTTGCAGCCCAACACTCCGCTTGATAACCCAACGTCGGAAGATCTGAATCGCGCGCTACGGTTGCTCATCGACCAGCGACTGATTCTTCAGGAAGCTGAAAAGATTCCGACGATTGTTCCGACGCAAAAGGAAATCACCGACGCGCGTGACGAGCTGGCGCGCAATTTTCCCTCGCCCCTCGAGTTTCAACAGCGACTGCAGCGAGTCGGGATGACCAGCGAAAAGCTGGATGAGATCGTCGAGCAGCGCCTCAAAATGGAAAAATATCTGGACTTTCGGTTTAGAAATTTCGTAGTGATAAGCCAGAAGGAGATTGCGGACTATTTCGCGCAGGTCTATACGCCTCGATTCCGAACGCGTTTTCCTGGTCGCATCGTCCCGACGCTCGAACAAGCTCGCGATGAGATCGAACAGAGTCTCAAGGAAGCGAAGATAGAATCTGACACGGACGCTTTTCTCGACACCGCCCGTGAGCGGGCAGAGATTGTGATGCTGAATGCGGTTTAGAAGATTTGCGTTATTTTGTTAATCCTGAAATCCCGAAATCATGTCTAAGACTGGGACAGGATTAACAAGATTTCATGATTATCAAGATGCCCTCATCACCTCTAAAAATCGGACTCGCCCTCTCCGGTGGCGCCGTGCGTGGACTGGCCCATGTAGGCGTGTTGCGCGCACTCGCAGAAAACAATATTCCCATCGATTGCATTGCGGGAACGTCGGCCGGCTCGATTGTTGGAGGCGCTTACGCCGCCGGTATGTCGCTCGACGAGATCGCCGAGTTTGGCCGGAAGCTTCGTTGGCGTCACATCGGACGTGTGACGGTTTCGCGCCTCGGGTTCAAAACCAATGAACGTCTCGAACACTACATGAGAGCGCGGCTGCCTATCACAAAGTTTGAAGACTTACCGATTCCTTTTGCTGCCGTCGCTACCGATCTCAAGACCAATACGGCGGTGGTGATGAAGGAACAGGGTGATATACCCTTTGCGATCCGCGCCAGTTGCACGATTCCCGGATGGTATGTCCCCGTGAGGGACGGCCAGGGCCGACAACTCGTCGATGGTGGCCTTGTGGCGGTAGTTCCCTCAGTTGTGACGCGTTCGCTCGGCGCCGACATCGTGATTGCCGTCGATGTGAACTCAGTAGGAGCGACTTTCATGGGGTCGTCCAGTTCGAGTTCGGTGATTGGTGTTTTGCTTCAGTCGATGATGGTGGTCCAGCAGACGGCGTCGGCTCGCCAGCTTGAACTGTCTGACTTTGTGATTAGTCCGAGGGTAGGACACTTTCGCTGGGACAAAATGGGCCGCGCAGAGGAATTATTCGCGGCGGGGTATGAAGCCGCCCTCCTAAGTATTCCCAAAATCCGAGAGCTCATTGATTCTGCCGGCAGGAAAGAAGTGCAACGAGAAGAAATGTTGGCGCAAGCTTGATAGACGCAGCTTTCTTGAATTCCTCACCCGATTAAACATTTATTCCAGTTACAAGAAACTGAGAAGCACTGAAGGACTCGGAGGTAAGTCTCCGGCAGGCAGAAGCTTGCCGTATCGCCTATGGTCATCGAGGCTACATCTCTGCCCGATCCGCCCCGGATGGTTTTCAAGCGTCGTGTTGTTCGATTGGGTCTCGTCATTGTAATGATGACTGGGGCAATCGCTGCCGATGCCGTCGCCCGTTCCTACCGGTATTACTCGCAAATCATCGATGCTCGTCTCGCAACCGGATATCTAACAAGCCGTCCCGGGCTTTACGCCGCGCCACGCGTGATCGAGGCTGGGCAGAAGCTATCGCGCGAGAAACTCATCGCTGTGCTGCGCCGCGCTGGTTACGTTGAATCGAAAGCCAGCGACGTGTGGAGTGGAAGTTTTACTGTCGTCGACACGGCAATCGAGATTCGATCGGGCAGATCCAAAGCGCCGGAGTTGGTACGCGTTGTATTTAACGGAGATGAGATTGCAGAACTGCGTAATGACGTGGGTGGGTTGATCGATTCGTTCACTTTGGAGCCGGAGATTTTATCCACCGATCTCTCAGCAAAAGCAGGGAAGCGGGAAGTGTTGAGTTATGGCGAGATTCCGGAAGTCATGGTTCACGCCATTCTCGCAATCGAAGATCGCCGGTTTTTTGAGCATTCAGGCGTCGATGTTCGTGGTCTCGGTCGTGCGCTCCTGAGAAACGTCGGCGACGAGCAGATGGGCCAGGGTGGGTCAACAATCACACAGCAGCTTGTCAAGAATACCTATCTCACTCCGGAGAAGACTCTGCAGCGAAAATACGCGGAAGCCATGCTGGCCCTCGCGCTCGAGCGGCGACTTTCGAAGAACGATATTTTTGCGCTCTACAGCAACGAGATTTTTCTGGGCCAACGAGGTGCGATCGCGGTCCGTGGAATTAAGGAAGCGGCTGAAGTTTTCTACGGAAAGGAACTCCGCGATATCACGCTCTCGGAAGCCGCAACGTTGGCGGGAATGATTCAAAGCCCGGCACGTTACTCGCCGCTCCGGCACCCCGACGATGCACGCGCGAGAAGAAATGTCGTTCTCGCGGCGATGCAGCAAAACGGTTGGATCACCTCGGAACAGAATGCGAAGGCGAGTGGCGAACCGCTAACGGTTGCTGCGTCCGGGATCGAAAACTCCATGGCGCCGTATTTTGTCGATTATGTAAATCGCGTGGCGGAGTCGCAGTTTGATTCTTCAGGAAACAACCAGCGCATCTACACAACTATCGACCTCGAACTACAACAGGCGGCGGAACAAGCACTCAAACGACAGTTAGACCACCTTGATACTGTCTATGCGAAGCGTGGGTTGAAGCCTCAGGCGTCTCTCGTCGCTCTCGATCCGCATACGGGAAACATTCTCGCGATGGTCGGCGGGCGCGATTATGCGGAGTCGCAGTTGAATCGGGCGACGGATGCGATGCGGCAACCCGGATCGACGTTTAAGCCATTCGTTTATGCCGCGGCACTCGAAGACGGCATGTCGCCCGTGCAGATGTTTATGGATGCGCCGCGAGAGTTTGTCTACGACCGCAACAAGGTTTACCAACCTGCCAACTACGGCGGCGGTTATTCGATGCGCGAAGTGACGATGCGCACGGGGCTTGTGCGATCGCTGAACGTGGTTACAGTCGACGTGGCGTTGCAGACCGGCCTCGCGCGGATCGCGAATCTCGCTAATCGCTTTGGTTTGCCAAAGCCCGAGCGATATCCCGCGCTCGCGTTGGGGACTGAAGAAGTCACACCACTGCAATTAGCGAGTGCTTATGCGGCTTTTGTGAATGATGGAAAGCGTGTCGAAGCGAAGGCGATAACTAGTGTCGGTGAGCCGCCTGCTACGCACGTTGCGCCGGCGGCTGTGGACCAGGTCGTCAGTCCGACCACTGCGTACATGATCACCAACATGCTCGCGGGCGTGATTGAGCGTGGCACTGCTCGCAAAGCTCGCGGGGCGGTTCGCGGCACGGCGATCGCCGGGAAGACTGGGACGTCTCGCGATGGTTGGTTTGTGGGTTACTCACCGAATCTCGTGTGTGTCGTGTGGATTGGTTTCGACGACAACAAACAGCTTGGACTAACCGGGGCTGAGGCTGCCTTGCCAGCCTGGGTTGATTTTATGAACGATGCCGTTGCCTTGCGGCCCGATCTTGGTGGTGAAAACTTCCAATGTCCGGAAGGGATCAAGTTTGTCGAGATTGATTCACAGACCGGATTGATTTCAACGGTGACTTGTCCTGTGCGAGAGTTGATTGCTGTTACGGATCGAACAGCGCCGAGTATGGAGTGTTATCTGCACGGAAATCTGCCGCCGCAAACCAGTCCGTTTGCTGAAGAGAGTGAATCCACGAGAGAAGAAGTCGCAGTGAAGAGAGAAGCTCCTGCGCCGTTGAAGGATTATAGAGCGACGCGGGTTGATGTAGATCTCAAGGGTCGTCGTGCGCTCGTGAATGACATGCGCTAGTACCGTTCCAGTATCACTTGCGCGATGGCGTGCTCGCTTGTGTGTGAGAGCGACAGGTGAGTCGCGGTAGCTCTGAAATCCTTAAAAACTTCCAGCACTTGCCCGGTAAAAATTAGATACGGCGCTCCGTTTTCTTTTGACGCAACTTCCACGTCCTGCCAACTGATTCCACCACGCCAACCGGTTTGCAATGCCTTCAGCGACGCTTCTTTTGCTGCGAAGCGCGCTGCATAATGCTGTGCGGACACGGCGCCACGCGAGTCGCAGTACTGGCGTTCCGCTGCTGTAAAGACGCGTTCGGCAAAACGCGGAGTACGGAGCAGCACTTCGCGAATCCGCGCAACTTCGATAATGTCTATACCGATGGCAATGATCACAACTGATGACCAATTAAGCGAAGCTGGTTTCTACTGGCGCGAGCTCGACGGCGTGCGCGCACTAATTTGTGGCCCGCTCGAGGACGATGGTTTCGTAAACGGCTTCTCAACACGTCTCGGCGGTGTCAGCGAAATGCCTGCTGACGCCCTAAGCCTCGCCGGGTTCAATGAAGATACAGCGGAGAACATTCTGGAGAATCGTCGCCGCTTTCTCAAGCTTTTTCCGGGAGACTGGGCGCTTGCTGGTTGCTGGCAGGTTCACGGCGCCGATATCCGCGTGGTCCATACGGCAGTGGAAGCGAAGCCTGCTGAGAACGACCGCGGCGATACGATCTACTGTGATGTCATTGTTAGTGATGCAAAAGGGGTGCTGGCCGGAGTTAAGACCGCTGACTGTGTTCCTATCTTGCTGGGTGATCCATCCAGGGGAGCATTTGCTGCAGTTCACGCTGGTTGGCGGGGTACTTTAGCGACGGCAGTGGTTGCAGCAGTTAAGCGGCTCGCGAAAGAATTCGATGTCAGGCCTGAAAACCTACGGGCTGCCATTGGCGCCTCGGCTGGTCCATGCTGTTACGAAGTCGGGAGTGATGTAATCGACGCTTTCACCAATAAGTTTACAGACGGGGAAAAACTCTTCAGGCAAACACGTCCGGGACATGCGACAGTTGATCTTCTACAAGCGAATCGTGATCAATTGATCTCAACCGGCGTTAATCCGGAACGAATTCATACCGCGCCGATCTGTACGATGTGCCGGACGGATCTCTTCTTCTCTTATCGCAAAGAGAAGAGTTTGCATGGAAAAGTAGGACGCTTGATGGCTGTTGTGGGAAGACGGTAGACAGGATTACAAGATTTGCAGGATTTACAAGATGTCTTGTTCATCCTGTTATTCCTGTAATCCTGTCCAAAATGTTATTCAACATTCAGCCACATCTTCACTTCGCGTGTGACTGGTGGAAAACACGACTCATCGTTGCACGCCTGAAATCTGAGCTTGCCTTTGATCTCGCCCGATCCCCCTGAATAGTTTGCCGGTACAGTGACGTTGAAGCGCAGCATCGCTTTCCCTTCGTAAACCGCCACGTTTCCTTTTGAGAACTTCAACTTCCGCATCACCGCGCGCGGATACGAGATCGGACCGACCTGCATGCCTGACGGCGTTTCCACGCTCAGCTTTGTAGCTACCAGAAATTTGTCGAGGGGCTGGCTCGATTGGACGTGCAAGCCGTTTGGAATGTCCATTACGACGCTCGCGCGTACGACACGTCCCTTCTTCACCTTGTCCGGAGCGACCGACCCGCTCACATTTACGTCAGCCGCCGACTGCGGAGGCACTGGGTTCGAGTAAAAAGTGACGGGAATCAGAAGAATGATAAATAACGCGACAATTCTGGTCATCAGTTAGCTCCGACTAAGTTGGTTTCGACGCGAGTATTAAGTGTTGTTTGGCGTGCTGCCAGTTGCCCGCAAGCCGCGAAAATATCTCTTCCGCGTGGTCGTCGGACGTAGGCGTGAACGCCCTTCGACTCGAGAATGTTCTTAAACCGCTCAACCACCGCGTCGCTTGATGGGCGATATGGCAGCGGATCAGCGGCGTTGTGCGGAATCAGGTTAACTTTCGATCTGATGTTGTGGCGATTGAGGAGATTAGCGAGTTGTCGTGCCTGCTCGTCCGAATCGTTCACCCCCTCGAGCATCACGTATTCAAACGTGAGACGCTCACCGGGCTTCAGAGTCTTTTCAAAAAATTTGCAGGCGCTGAGTAGCTCTTCCAGCGGCCACTTCTTATTGATCGGCATGAGCTCGTTGCGCAACTCGTCTGTTGGCGCCGCGAGCGAAATTGCGAGATGCGGTCGATCAGAAATGCTGGCCAGCTCGAGAATACGTGGCACGACACCCGCGGTTGAAACTGTAACGCGGTTGGGAACGATATGCAGACCCTGGGGATCGGCCATGACACGAAGCGCTTTTAGGAGTTGGTCCAGGTTGAGCAGTGGCTCACCAGCTCCCATCGCCACGAGGTTTGTGCCGCGCGGAGGTTTCACACCCGTTCCGTAAGCGTCGTTGAGTGCGATCTGAATCTGCTCGACGATCTCGCCCGCAGTTAATGAACGTAACAAGCCGAGTTGTGCTGTCAGACAGAAGGTGCACTGTAACGGACACCCGGATTGCGATGAAAAACAGATCGTGTCGCGGCGTTCTTCAGGAATAAAAACTGTTTCGACGGGCAGACCATCGTGGGTCTTCATCAAATAGCGTCGCGTGCCGTCGTTGGAAAGATATTGTGATTCGACTTTCAAGGTGGAGGCTTGCGCTACCTCGCTCAGGCGTGCGCGCAAGTCTTTTGGCAGGTCAGTTATCTCGTCGAAACTTCGCAGGCGACGATGTTGGAGGGCAGCAAAGAGCTGGCGGCCACGGTACGCGGGCTCGCTCAGGGTCTCCATAAAAGAAGCCAGTTCCGGCTGATTCATGCCGGTTAACTGAACTGCGGTTGTCATACAGACCTAATCTTAGCATTTGAGGGTGCCCTGTTCGAATTGGCTCTCGGCTGAAGCTGACGAAGCACTTACGGCACAACCGTAAATATCGCCGAGGGAGTAATCGTCTCACCGGAAACGTGGTCGCGAATGCGGACTTGAATCTGATACTCGCCCGGTTCGAGATGGCGGCTGTCGATCAAACGTGACAGTGTCAGTCGCTGACCCACATCGTTGATTTGTCGCCACTCTTCAGTTTGTTTGGCGATCTCTTTTCCGTTTTTGAGTAAGACGTATTCGGCGTCGGCTGCTGGACGTAATGTCGTTTGGTCTATTGCTGCGTTATAGACTTGCAGGTAGATGCCGACGGGTTGATTGCGTTGGAAGGTGCCTGACAAATTTGGAATGACTTTCGTCGTGCCAATCACGAACGGACTAACCGCCGCTCCACTTTCCATGTTTTCGAGTTTGGCAGCGAGAACAATGCTTGACGCGGAAAGCCGATCCGCACGGTATTCCGGAACTACAAATCCCGCTTGCCTGAATCCTGCCGCGCCTGATTTGGTGTCGCGCACGATGACGTCAACTTTGTAACGGCCCGGTTCGAGTAGAGTTCCTGCTTAACTTTGCGAGGCTGTTCTTCGGGATTTCGTTTTATTTGTTGCGCGGAAAGAGAAAGCGTTGAGAGTGAAACGAGAAGAAGTGCGGCTATGAAACGTCGCAGGACGAAAGGCATGCTTCGCTTCCTTTCAAGAAAAGTGGCGACCGGCTAACTCAACGTTAGCCGGGCCGGGACTTTGACGGTGAGACGACGGCGCTGAAAGAAAACTACCCTATCTACTGAACGGTGAACTTTTGCGACGGTGACAGTGACTGTCCCGTTACTCGATCACGAATGCGAATTGCGACTTCGTATTCGCCTGCGCCAAGCATTCGTGTATCGATCAAG
>Ga0207647_10001753_pt1 | contig 16640 bp, 14 predicted proteins | sample KBSCornC2_FD_184295 | JGI IMG/M metagenome (GOLD analysis project Ga0207647, IMG submission 184295) | Corn rhizosphere microbial communities from Kellogg Biological Station, Michigan, USA - C2 (SPAdes) (version 2) | ecosystem: Host-associated > Plants > Roots > Rhizosphere ...
GTACCGAGGGCGACAAGGTGACGAGCCGCATGATCCGCGACCGCCTGCTGCGCGAAGCCGAGGGCAATATCGCGCTCCGCGTCAGCGAATCCGCTGACAAGGATTCGATGGAGGTCTCAGGACGCGGCGAATTGCAGCTTGCCATCCTGATCGAGACCATGCGCCGCGAGGGCTTTGAATTGTCCGTTTCGCGCCCGCGCGTGGTTCTCAAAAAGGACGAGGCCACCGGCACCTGGCAGGAGCCGATCGAGGAAGTCGTGATCGACGTCGATGAGGAGCATTCCGGCGTCGTCGTGCAGAAGATGAGCGAGCGCAGGGCCGAACTGATCGAGATGAAGCCCTCCGGCGGCAATCGGCTGCGGCTGGTGTTCTACGCGCCGACCCGTGGCCTGATCGGCTATCAGGGTGAATTGCTGACGGATACCCGCGGCACCGCCATCATGAACCGGCTGTTCCATGGCTATGCCAACTACAAGGGCGAAATCCAAGGCCGCCGCAATGGTGTCCTGATCTCCAACGACCAGGGCGAGGCCGTGGCCTATGCGATGTTCAAGCTGGAAGATCGCGGGCCGATGATGATCGAGCCGGGCTGGAAGGTCTACCGTGGCATGATCGTCGGCGAGCACACCCGCGACAATGACCTCGAGATCAACGTCCTGAAGGGCAAGCAGCTCACCAACATCCGCACCACCGCCAAGGACGAGGCGGTGCGCCTGACGCCGCCGATCCGCATGACGCTGGAAAAAGCGCTCGCCTATATCGAGGATGATGAACTGGTCGAGGTGACCCCGAAATCGATCCGGCTGCGCAAGAAGTTCCTTGATCCGAATGAGCGCAAGCGCGCCGAGAAGGCCAAAGAGGCAGTAGCGTAAGTAGTTCTTACGCCTCCTCCCGGTGCGGCGCGGCGCCGCACGGCCCAGCGCTGCTGGGCTCCGGGGGACCTTGCAAATTCCCGTGGTTGGGCTTGTCCCGACCCTCCCGGCTTTCGATATTGAGCGCAGATGATAGTGGATGCTGGCGCGTGAGCCCGGGCATCGCGGGACAATCTCATGCGCCTTCCTTCCTTTATCGACGTTGCGATTATCGGCGCTGGCGCGGCCGGCCTCAGCGCGGCGCGCGCCCTGGCCGATTCCGGGCTTTCGGTCGCGATCCTTGAAGCGCGCGATCGCATCGGCGGCCGGGCCTGGACGATCCAGGTCGCGCCCGACGTGACATTCGACCTTGGCTGCGGCTGGCTGCATTCGGCCGACAAGAACAGCTTCGTTGCGATCGCCGGGCAACTCGGATTTGCCGTTAACAAGGAGCTGCCGCCCTGGCGCGAACGCGCCTATGGCAACAGCTTTCCACAACGCGAGCGCGATGAGTTTGCCCGCGCAATGGATGAATTCTACGAACGCGCCTGGGCAGCGGCCCAGCGCGGCGAGGAGGGACCGGCGAATCGTTGCCTTGAACCCGGCAACCGCTGGAACTCGATGATCGACGCCATTTCGACCTACATCAATGGCTGCGAACTCGATTCTGTCTCGATCCTCGACATGGAAGCCTATGAGGATACCAATCTGAACTGGCGGGTGCGAGACGGCTATGGCGCGCTGATCGCAGCCTATGGGGCAATTTGTCCGGTGGTGAGGAATTGCAACGTCACGCAGATCGACCATTCCGGTAAACGTATCCGCCTCGATACCTCGCAAGGCACGCTGGAAGCGGACAGGGTCATTGTCACGGTGCCGACCAATCTCATCGGCGATGAAGCGATCCGCTTTTCACCGGAGCTGCCGGCGAAGGTCGATGCTGCCAGAGGTCTTCCGCTTGGCGTCAACGACAAGGTGATGCTGGCGCTCGACGAGCCGGAAGCCTTTCCGAGAGAGGGCAATCTGCGCGGCTCCACCATGCGCACCGCGATGGGCACGTATCATCTCCGCCCGTTCGGGCAGCCCTGCATCGAGGGTTTTTTTGGCGGCCGGTTTGCGCGCGAGCTGGAAGACGCGGGCGATGGCGCCTTCGCCGCGCAAAGCATCAACGAGATCGCAGGCCTGCTGGGTAACGATATCAGACGCAAGCTGCACCCGCTCGCCGAGTCGCACTGGGCGCGCGATCCGTTTGCACGTGGCGGCTATTCTCATGCCCTTCCCGGGCGCGCCGGTGACCGTGCCATCCTCGCCGCGCCGGTCGACGGGCGAATATTCTTCGCCGGTGAAGCGACCTCGCCGAATTTCTTCTCGACCGCGCATGGGGCAAGGGATTCGGGAGAGCGGGCGGCGAAGGAAGTGTTGGCGGTTACCGGTAAACGCTGAACTTCACTTTTTTCCACGCACCGCCGTCGTCTTCAAAGCACTCTTGAGAATCGAAGCGCCGCTCTGCACACCGGCATCGGTTTCGACCAGCCAATGACCTTCATTGCCGAAATCCGGCAGAACGCGAAAATCAACCTTGTCGCCTCCGGCCGCAAACGCATTCGCCAATTGTCGCGAGAGCGAGGGTGGAAAATAGCTGTCATTGGCAGCGACAAGCCACAGCACCGGCGCGCGCGCCTTGCGGCCAAAGGCGGTAGCCGCAGCGATCAGCTGGTCCGGCGCACAAACGACGCCCGCTGCATCGTCGGCACGGCCGCCGCGCCCCGCGGCAAAGACAATGACGCCAGAGAGGCCGGGCGGATTTTCACCGGCAAGTGCCAGAGCACCCCAGCCGCCGGCCGAATGGCCGACCACAAGCGTCTCGTCGCGGCGAATGAAGTTCTGGCGGCGCAGGAAATCCATTGCCGCCAAAATGGAATCGGCGGTTGCGCGTCCGGCCTTGTCGTAATCGGCCGTCACGCAGCCGCCCTGATCCTCCAAATAATTTCCGCCTGTCGCGCCATGTCCGGGCCGCTCCGGCACCAGCACGGCAAAGCCGCGCCCGACCAGCCAGTTCGCCAGCGCCGCATAGTCGGGCTGCGGCATTTGCGCCCGTCGCAGCGGGTTCTGTGTGGATGCATGCGCGATGACCGCCAGGCGAAACGGCCCGGGGCCAGCGGGGCGAAACAGAACGGCGCGGGCCGCCAGGTTCGGATCCGGTGATGGAATGAGCCACAACTGCCGGCGATTAGGCGTGGACTCTTCATCCTGGGCGCCGAACTGAATGGGCGCGGCTAGCGCAGCACCGTGGCCGGCGAAAGGGATCGCCACGAGAAGCGCGACTAGCACCCACGCCAGAGCCGGCCGCGCGAACATCGGCAACAAGATGATTCGCATCACACCGGGGTGACTTCGTCGCATCCTCGTCCCACCGAATAGCCCCGCCGAGGCCGCCCTTATACGCCAGTACCGCAAGCCCATCGCCGCCGGTAAGGCGATTGCCCACGCCTGCATCAACCGCATGCCGCACACCGCGCCTCCTGTCCTTTTTCGATACAGCGGTTCGCGAAACTGATGCACAAAATCCACAGCTTAACTGATTATTAACGATAGACCTTGAAGCCGGCGCGATGACTTGCTTTGATCGGGGTCATGAGCACAACCCTGATCGAGGTCCGGCCGGCCAAGGCTGCTGATGCAGCCGAGGTGGCATCCGCCCATGACGAAGCCTGGCGCTCGGCCTATCAGGGCATCATTCCCGGCGCGGAGCTCGAAAAGCTGATCAATCGCCGCGGCCCGCATTGGTGGGACAGCGCGATCCGCAAGGGCAGCCGCGTCAGCGTGCTGGTGTTCGGCGATCGTGTGGCGGGCTACGCCAACTATGGCCGCAACCGCGCACGCAGCCTGCACTTCGAGGGCGAAATCTACGAACTTTATCTGCGTCCGGAGTTTCAGGGGCTGGGCTTTGGCCGTCGGCTGTTTACCGCCGCCCGTCGCGATCTCGCCCAGAGCGGCCTTCGAAGCATGGTGATCTGGGCGCTGTCCGACAACGATCCAGCCACCGAATTCTATCGTGCGCTCGGCGGCCGAATGGTCGCCCGCTCTTCGGAAAAATTCGGGTCCAAATCCCTCGACAAGATCGCTTTCGCCTGGGCGCATTAGTCCTCGCGCTCGCAGCTTCGGGACCGCCGCGTTCGGCGACGCGTTACCGAGCGCGTTGCACTTTTTAAGGTCTGGCGTTTCCGGAGGCTTGCCTTTACCCAAGTGGGTGACGGGCGGTTTTCTCATTGAACACGCTCCTTTCTTGCAGCTTTCCGGAGACCTTCATGCGTATCGACGCCATTTCCATCGGCGCCAATCCTCCCCATGACGTCAACGTCGTCATCGAAGTTCCGGTCGGCGGCGAGCCTATCAAGTACGAGCTCGACAAGGAGGCAGGAACGCTGGTGGTTGACCGGTTTCTTTATACCGCCATGCGCTACCCCGGGAATTACGGCTTCATTCCGCACACCCTCTCGGACGACGGCGATCCCTGCGACGTGCTGGTTGCCAACACGCGCGCCATCGTGCCGGGCGCGGTCATGAGCGTGCGGCCGGTCGGCGTGTTGCTGATGGAAGACGAGGCCGGTGGCGACGAAAAGATACTGGCGGTGCCGTCCTCCAAACTGACCCAGCGCTATGACCGGATCAAGAACTACAGCGATCTGCCTGATATCACGCTGCATCAAATCCAGCATTTCTTTGAGCACTACAAGGATCTCGAGCCCAACAAATGGGTCAAAATCCTCCGCTGGGCAGACGCTGATTATGCGCGCAAGCTCATTACCGAAAGCATCGAGCGCGCCAACGCCAAACTGAAAAGGGCGTAAATCGCCGAGCGGCCTACCGAGGCGCTCGCATCAAACGCCGGGTGGCGGCAATTTTCGGATCGCACAGGCCGCCCGTAGCGTGTTGACGAGAAGGCAGGCCACCGTCATCTGCCCGACCCCGCCGGGCACTGGCGTGATGGCGCCCGCTACTTGCAGCGCCTCATCGAAGGCGACGTCGCCTACCAGGCGCGTCTTGCCCTCGGCACCCGGCAGCCGGTTGATGCCGACATCGATCACGGTCGCGCCGGGCTTGATCCAGCTGCCGCGCACCATCTCCGGCCGCCCGACCGCGGCATAGACCAGATCGGCTCGCGAGGTCAGCTCAGCGAGGTTGCGCGAGCGCGAATGGGCGATGGTGACGGTGGCGTTTTCGTTGAGCAGGAGTTGCACCAGCGGCCGGCCGACCAGATTGGAGCGGCCGATAACGATGGCGTTCAGGCCTTCCAGCGAGGCGTGAATGCTCTTGGTCAGGATGATGCAGCCGAGCGGCGTGCAGGGCGACAGCGCCGCAAATCCGCCCGCGAGCCGCCCGGCATTATTCGGGTGTAGGCCGTCGACATCCTTGGCGGGATCAATGGCATTGATGACCTGTTCGGTATCGAGCCCTTTCGGCAGCGGCAACTGAACCAGGATGCCATGCACGGCGGGATCGCGGTTGAGGGTTGCAATCAGCCCAAGCAATTCGGCCTGACTGACATCGGCCGCCAGCTTGTGCTCGAAGGAAGCCATGCCGGCATCCTGCGTCTGCTTGTGCTTGCTGCGGACATAGACTTCACTCGCCGGATCATTGCCGACCAGCACCACGGCGAGCCCCGGCAACAGGCCCTGATCGCGCGTGACCCGGGCCACCTCGTCGGCGACACGTCCGCGAAGCGCGGCGGCAATGACTTTTCCGTCGATGATGGCTGCGGTCATCTCATTCCCTCAAGTTTGGCCCGGGCCTTTCGCAGGCTTGCTCGACGTCAACATCTCCAACGCCTTGCCGAGCTGGACCGGATCGCCATCGATCGCAACCTGCTTCATCCGCGACGTTATCCCGGACAACAGCCGAATTCTGGCCTTGGGCACGCCCAATGCATTTGACAATAACGCAATCACCGCGCGATTGGCTTCTCCGCCATCGGCAACGGCGCGCACCCGCACCTTCACGACGCTTCGGCCATCGGCCAGCGCTTCGATCCCGTCGATATCGTCCCGGCCGCCGCGTGGCGTCACCCGCAGGGCGACGCTGATGCCCTGCGGGGAATAGCGCCAGGGAGTCATCGTCCATCCAGGATCAGAAGACCACTGGATAGATGTAGTACTGGATCACACGTTCGATGAACATGATGATCAGAATGACGATAATGGGAGAGATATCGAGGCCGCCGAGATTGGGAAGGATCGAGCGGATCGGCGCCAATACGGGCTCGGTAATGCGATAAAGAAATTCGGCCACCGCCGACACGAACTGGTTGCGCGTATTGACCACGTTGAAGGCTATCAGCCAGGACAGAATGGCCGAAGCGATCAACAGCCAGACATAGAGGTCTAGCACAATGAGGACGATGTCTAGGATGGCGCGCATGGCCAGGATCACTCGTGGGTAGAGGGTCGCGGATTCGACCTCACGCTAAATATCGGGTCCGCTCCTCGCAAACAAGGGAAGTTCCCGGCGAGGACAGCTTTTCGGCCGGCAGCCATCCTTGACTTGGCCTCGGGGCGGAAGGTAAATGGCGCCGATTGCTGGCCGCCCAGCTTTGTTCGGCGGTTCGCAGGGGCCATAGCTCAGCTGGGAGAGCGCGTCGTTCGCAATGACGAGGTCGGCGGTTCGATCCCGCCTGGCTCCACCATCTTTCCCCGACTGTCGAACGCGAAGCGATTTAGCCCTGAGGGGATCAGCGGCGGCGAAGCTGCAGCCGGCCGACCGCTGCGAGAATAAAGCCGCGCGGAAACATCCGCAGCAGCACCGGAACGGCCCGAACACCGAGCCCGGGAATCACGATGCGCTTGTTGGCCATCAAGCCGCGATAGCCCTGGCGGGCGACCTCCCGGGCCGAGACGTTGAGCACCAGCGAGTCAAAACCCGGTTCGAACCCGGCGCGAAGCTGAAATTCCGAGGGCACCGGCCCGGGGCATAAAGCGGTCACGCGAACCCTGCGTGAGGCCAATTCCTGGCGCAACGCCTCGGTAAATGACAGCACATAGGCCTTGGAGGCGTAATAGACGGCCATCCCCGGTCCTGGCAAGAAGCCCGCGATCGAGGCGACATTGAGAATTCCGCCGCGATGGCGGATCAGCTGATCTGCAAAACGCAACGACAGATCGGTCATCGCACGGATATTGACGTCGATGATCCCAAGCTGTTCGCCACGATCGAGCTCGGTCGCCTGGCCGAACAGACCAAAGCCCGCATTGTTGACGACGTGATCGACCTCGACATTTTCCCGCTTGAGGGTCTCGACAATAACATCAACCGCTTCGGGCTTTTCGAGATCGCAGGGAATGATGATCGGAGGTTTGACGGGAGTCGTACGCGAAGCGTTGACGGAAGCTGTCTCAATATCATTGGCGAGCTTCGTCAACCGCTCGGCGCGGCGCGCCACCAGAGCGACACGGTGACCGTTGGCCGCAAAAATACGCGCGAGCTCGCTGCCAATTCCAGAGGAAGCGCCGGTGATCAGCGTCACACATTCAGTCACGATACAAATTCTCTTAAATCAATCGAACCATGGTATTTCGCCGCGCACGAGAGCACACGCTTAAGGCAGGAAGCAAGCCCTGCGCCGCCTCGCTCCCATGCGCTGGGGTGGCAGCCGGGGGATCGGTCGCGGAATTTCGACACGGAAAACAATCCCCACCCAAGCAAGATTAAATTTTTGTTAGATCGGGGCCATCAAGAGGCGGGGGCGGGGTTTTCCATCTCGCCCGGAGCTCCGACCCGGGCGGCCACCTGATGCTTAAGTTCGATCCGATCCCGCGCGGACACGCCGAGCAGATCGGCCGCGCGCCATACGACGTTGTCCTCGAATTCAGTGATCTGGCCGTCGGCGAAGGCGACTTCCCACATCATTTCAACGATCCGAAGCCGGCCCTGCTCGTCGACCGAGCGCATGATCACGCTGGTGAAATGATAGAGGTCCACCGCCTCTCCCTCCACCAGCGTGGCGGACGCGATCAGCTGATCGGCGCGGCCGGGATCCAGCTTGAAATGTGTTTCGAGCAGACTGTGAAGCTTACGTTTCTCAACATCGGAAGGTTTGCCATCCAGCGAAATCACATGGATCAGCAAGGCGGTCGCCGCGAGCCGGTAGCCATTGTCGTCGAAGCTGCGAGGAGCCGTCGCCCCCGGGGACATCACATCGGCCAGAAATTGTCTAAGTCCGTCCAGCATCAGAAGCCGACCCAAGGGGTGAGAAGAGGAACAGCGCCCAAAAGAAGTCCGCTTTTATATGGGTTGAAAGGCCAGCCAACGCAATCCGCGAAGCCCCGAGTGATGGTTCCGCAAGGATGCGATGACGAGAGAGCAATCAAGGGATTTCGTACACCACGACCTTGTCGGCGATGCCGCGCAAGGCCGCCTGCTTCTGAAGGGGGTTGATGGCCGCTTTCTCGAGAAGCGCGGCGACTTCAGGAGCTTCGATGACCGGTCCGGTGACATGAATGGCCTGCGACGTTGACAGGCCCTGGACGCGCGAGGCGACATTGACGGTCTGGCCGAAATAATCCTGCCGCTCGTTGAGCATAACAGCCAGACACGGTCCCTCATGGATACCGATCTTGACCACAAGGTCCTCGGTGCCCCGCGAGGCGTTGAGTTCGTCCATTGCGGCGCGCATTCTCAAGGCCGCCGCCAGCGCGTGCTCGGGCCGGATGAACGTCGCCATCACGGCGTCTCCGATCGTCTTCACCACCGCGCCCCGTTCGGAAGCAATGATGGCGAGCAGCGCGTTGAAATGCGCCCGCACCAGATCGAACGCCGCAAGATCGCCGACCCGCTCATATAACGCGGTCGATCCCTTCAGGTCGGTGAACAGGAAAGTCAGCGAGGTGATCTTCAGCCGCTGATCGATATTGAGATTGTCGGCCCGATAGACATCGCGGAACGTCTGGTTGGATAACATCCGCTTGGCGGTGAGGAACGGTTTGCGCTTGCCGAGCAGATGGTGGAGTGCATCACCGGCAACGATGACCGACGGCAACACCCGCACGCCGGCCTGGTTATCCACCGAAAGCCGCAAAGGCCCCGGACGCAAGGTCATGGTGCCGACCGGCGCCTGGACGCGATTATACATCAGCGATAGTTGCTGGCGCTCGCGGGTCGGCTCTCCCTGCACATCGATGAATTGGGCAGCGTGCGTCACCGGTTCGAAAATGATGACAAATTGCGAGGGCAGTTGCAGCGACAGCACGGCCTTTTCGCCAGGGGGCAATTCCAGCGCATCGAGCACGACCTCATCCGACAACGAGGCAAAGGCCTCCTCGTTGAGGTCGACGCCCGAACTCCAGAAGATCTGCCGGTAGTATTCCCATATCGGCAGCGTGTGCGGATCGTGCGCCGCGATACGGCGCACCGCCGGGCTGACGGTGAAGGCGACCTCGACCTGCTCATCGACTGACGCCTCATAACCGCAGGCGCAAAGAGCACAATGATAGTCGTCGTGCCGCAGCGATTTGAGCGTGGCATGCGCATCGAGCACGCCGCTGCATCCTGGACAGAGCACATTCCAGGTCAGCTCGAAGAGACCAAGCCTTGAGGCGTGGAGAAATCCTGAAATGATTTTTTCTTCGTCAAGGCCGGTTCGCTTGGCGAAATCCAGCGCGTTGATCCGATTGAGCTCGCGATCCTCGCCCTGCGCCACCAGGTCCCGGATGGCTTTCGCCACCTCGGGATCGGCGGTCTGTTGCAACACCGAGAATTGCGCGTTGGTATCGGTCATGGCCCAAGCTTAAAGAAGAACGCGCACCATGTCCAAACCGGACTTGGAAGCCCGGGCTCGAAAAAGCTGCTCTTGAACTGGCCTGGCAACGTGGACCGTCGAACTTGTGGTCAGGCCAACAACCACTAACCTAGGCCACGCCAGCCATTCTACCGAGGGGTGATCCGGAACATCGGCGAATGATCCGGCTGCGTCGTCACCACGCCGACCGGCACAACGGGCCGCGAATCGGCCAGTTCCAGCCTGAAGGCGCCCACGATCCGGGCCAGCGCCAGGGTGGCTTCCACCAGTGCGAAATGCGCCCCGATACAGATGCGCGGGCCGACCCCGAACGGCAAATAGGCATAGCGGTCCGGTGGCGGGCTGCCGGGGAGGAAGCGTTGCGGAATGAACGCGTTGGGGTCGTGCCAGAGCTTTTCATGGCGATGCAACAGCCAAGGCGAGACCAGAACCACATCGCCTTTTTTCACCGGCCGACCGGCGATGACATCGGGGGCCGCCGCTGCGCGGGCGATCAGGAAGGCCGGCGGGTAGAGCCGCAGGCTCTCTTCAATCACCGCCCGGGTGAACTTCAACCCCTCTGGATCTGTAGCGCCGCCCGCACTTTTCGCTTCCGCCGCCACCGCTTCCTGCGTGGTGGGATCGAGCGCCAGCAGATAGAGCGACCAGAATAAAGCAGTCGCGGTGGTTTCATGACCGGCAAGGATCATGGTCGCCACCTGGTCGCCAAGCTGTTCGGAAGCGAACGCCTGCCCGGTCTCGGGATCGCGCGCCGAGTTCATAAGATCAAACAGGTCGCGCGGTGGCGCGCCCTCCTCCTTGCCGATGGCTCGGCGTTCAGCCATCAAGATGTCGATAAAGGCGGTCCAGCGCTTGCGAAAACGCGCGCGCGACAAATCCTTGGGGCTTGGCCATCCCAACGGCAGAATCAGATCAAAGAAATTCGGCCGCGCCAGCGTCGCCCCATATTCCATGACGAAATCTCGCAAGGTGGCGCCGTGCCGCGACATCCCGAAGGAAAACATCGTGCGGCCCGCAATCTCCAGTGTCATCCGCTGCATGGTCTCGCGCAAATCGACCAACTGCCCTGTGCCCTGCCGCAGCCGGGCGACGGTCTCGTCCATCTCCGCGGTCATGTGAGGAACGAGCGTCGTCACGGCGCGCGGGGTAAAGGCCGGCGCCAGCGTACGACGCTGATGTTTCCAGGCGCGACCCTCTGCAATCAGAAGACCTTCCCCTAGCATCGGCCGCAACACCCGGAAGGCCGCCGCGGTGCGGGTATAGTTCTCGTAATTATCGACCAGCACGTGCCGGATCGCGTCCGGCGCATTCAGGATGAAGCTGGCTTTTCCCAGAAAGAACCGACCCTGGATAATGTCGTCCTCGTAAGCGCGCTGTCCCCAGGTCTCGATGGCGTTGACCCGCATTTTCGCCATTCGCTGCAACATCCCCATGGACTGGGGCGCACGGGGCGGGCTCGGAGGAACCACGGGCGGATTGCGCACCGGGACGGAATAGGCTTCGGCGGCTGTCATGGTTATCTCGCCAGACACGGGGAACAAGGAGGCGCGCTCGCCTGATAATCTAGCAGACCCACCGTTGCGACGCCATGAAGCGGGCCCGCCGGAAACGCTGGGAAGCCAAGGTACTGGACATTCCCGGAGTTTCGCGGGCATCACTTCCCTCTGGAAGAATCAATCCGCGGCATCGCGGCTAGGAAACGAATATGACCTCACCGGCGGAAAAACCCGTCTTAGGCGGCACCGCGGCTGCCCTGCGCTTTCCGGTGTTCCGCCGGATCTGGCTGGCAAGCCTGTTGTCCAATCTGGGCCTGCTGGTCCAGGGCGTTGGCTCCGCCTGGGCCATGGTCCAGATGACCGCAACGGCCGACAAGGTTGCGCTGGTGCAAACCGCGCTGATGGTGCCGATCATGGTGATTGCGATGCCCGCGGGGGCCATCGCAGATATGTATGATCGCCGGGTCGTAACCCTGATTGCCCTCTCGATCGCGCTGTCGGGTGCCACGGTGCTCGCGGTGATGTCGTGGTTCGGCCTGATCACCCCGGAAATCCTGCTGGCGCTCTGCTTTGTCGTCGGTTGCGGCAACGCGCTGTTCGGGCCGGCGTGGCAATCCTCCGTCAGTGAACAGGTGCCTTCGGAGGCACTGCCTTCGGCGATTGCCCTTAACGGCATCAGCTACAACATCGCCCGGAGTTTCGGCCCGGCCATCGGCGGCGTCATCGTCGCGCTCGCCGGCGCCGGTGCAGCGTTTGGCGCAAACGCGCTACTCTATCTTCCCTTGATCATCGTCTTTCTGCTGTGGCGCCGCGCCACTGAACCGTCGCGCCTGCCGCCCGAGCGCCTCAGCCGCGCGATAGTTTCCGGCGTTCGTTACATCACCAACTCGCCGTCGATCCGGGTGGTCTTGACGCGAGCACTGGTGACCGGCGTGATCAATGGCTCGGTTTCCGCGCTGATGCCGCTGGTGACCCGTGACCTGCTGCACGGCGGCGCCCAGATGTATGGCATCATGCTCGGCTCCTATGGCGTGGGCGCCATCCTCGGTGCGCTGTGCATTACGGAGGTCCGGCATCGTCTCAGCAGCGAGGCCGCCGTGCGGGTCTGCGTATTGTTGGCCGGCGCAGCGATTGCGGCGGTGGGCATCAGCAGGGAGCCGATTTTGACGGCGGCAGCGCTGGTAGTTGCCGGCGCCGCATGGATGCTTGCGGTGGGCCTGTTCAACATCGGGATTCAACTGGCGGTACCGCGCTGGGTTGCCGGCCGGTCGCTTGCCGCATTCCAGGCGGCGGTCGCCGGCGGCATCGGATTGGGTAGCTGGGCCTGGGGACATGTGACCGACGGCTATGGTGTGCAGACGGCGATGCTGGTGTCGGGCGGGTTGATGTTCATCTCACCGCTGCTTGGCCTGTGGATCCGGTTGCCGACGTTCGATTCCTCCAACGAGGCCGCGGAGGCGTTGGCCGAACCGGAAGTTCGGCTGTCGCTCACCGGCCGCAGCGGGCCTGTGGTGGTTGAAATCCAGTACCAGGTTACTCAGGAAAGCGCGCGCGCCTTCTACGATGCCATGCTCCACGTGCAACTCATGCGCCAGCGCAATGGCGCCTATGGATGGTCGATCGCGCGTGACATCGCCGACCCCGAACATTGGACCGAACGATTTCATTGCCCCACTTGGCTCGATTATCTCCGCCAGCGCAGCCGGTCGACCCAGGCGGAATGGGCCCTGTATCAGCGGGCGCTCGCCTTCCACATCGGCCCGGAGCCGGTGCAGATTCGCCGGATGCTGGAGCGGCCGTTCGGCTCGGTGCGCTGGAAGGACAATACGCCCGATCCCGCCACCGCCGTGTTGCCCGTTTCGGCGGGGGCCGGCTCCACGACCTAGCAGGACGCCCGCTTCTTCCCCCCGCAGGGTACAGTCAGGCTTTCATGGTCAGCGAATAATTTCGTTGCCCACCCTCGGCGTTGGTGCCGCGTTAAGACATCGTTCGCATTAATGCACGAACGAGAATGAGCCGCGTCACGAATCCGTTTTTCAAGGTGGGTAGCAATGCGTAATGCGCTGGGCCTGATGGTTGCGTGTGTCGTTTCGGCCGCGCTGATTGCCGGAGTGTGGTTTTGGGTGGCGTCTCCACGCCCCGACCAAGGACCGGTCCACCTCGCAAGCGCGCCGCCACAACAGATGCCGGCGGCCGCACCCGCCAGGGCCACGCCCGCTGCAGCCGAGCAGACCGATGACTCCGACGTCACGGCGGCGATTTCAACCAAGCCCGCACCGGCCAAGATCGCGGCCAATCCGCCCGCGCCGCAACCCAAGGCTGGCGAACCAAAGACAGCGGCAGCGGCCCCTTGCGCCAATCCCGATGCGCTTGGCGTCGCCCGCACGGTCGAGGTCGACACTACCGGCGGCCCGGGTTTTGGTTTTCAACATTTCAAGCAGCTCGATTTCCTCGCCGACAAGGAAATCGTGCTGACCTTCGATGATGGTCCCTGGCCTGGTAACACGCCCGCCGTGCTCAAGGCGCTCGCCGATGAATGCACCAAGGCGGTATTTTTCCCGATCGGCAAGCATGCGACCTATCACCCGGAAATTTTGCGGCAGGTTGCGGCGGCGGGCCACACCGTTGGTTCTCACACCTGGTCGCACGCCAATCTGAACAGCAAGAAGATGACCGATCAGGTCGCCAAGGACGAGATCGAGAAGGGTTATAGCGCCGTGAAGATGGCGCTCGGCGCCGCGCCATCGCCATTCTTCCGCTTCCCCGAACTGCAGCACGGCCCTGCGGCGATGGCCTATCTGGGCGCGCGCAACGTGGCGGTGTTCTCCTGCGACGTAGATTCCTTCGACTTCCGGTCCAAGGACGCCACCCAGATCATCAACAATGTGATGACCAAGCTCGACAAGGCGGGCAAGGGCATCATTCTGATGCACGACTTCCAGAAGCACACGGCGGAAGCCATGCCGACGCTGCTGCGCCGGTTGAAAGCGGGCGGTTACAAGGTCGTGTTCATGAAGGCCAAGGCGCCGCTGCAGACACTTGCCGAATATGACGAGATGATGGTGAAGGACACCAAGCTGCCGGTCTCTAGCCTGCGTCCGATCAACAGCGTGGTGCAGACGGTCTCCGAATAGCGGATTGATACCGTCCCAGGGCGATCGGCGACCAAGGCATTGGCCGGCCCGCCCGCATCCCAAGTCGCAGTCGAACGCAAGGGCACGCTGGTCTGAAGGGCCTGGCTCAACCGAATTCCCTTCTCTCGATTTTGTAAGGTTAGGCCAAAACTCGCCGATTGAGAAGGAGACACAATGCTGGTCGTCAGCCACTTCGCTATTGCGAAATGACGCCCTGGGGCCGCGGCTTGCTCACCGTCGAAGTGAGCAACGCTTGTGGTATAGTTCGGGTCAAATGGCGGCAAAACCGGCCATGTCCCAAAATTAGGCTTGGGTGGCTCTCATGCTCAAGGCGGCGGAAGACCAGACTGAAGAATTCAATTCAGCTGAACTCGGCGCAATCGCCCATCTTTACCGGGGTGAGATTTATCGCAGCACTATTTGGCGAACACGGCTCGACAACACGACCAACTGGTCGATCGTGACCATGGGCATCGCGCTTTCCACGACATTCTCATCCAAGGAAGCCTCCGCTCTGCCGCTGATCCTGATTGGACTGCTGCTTGCCGTATTCTTGGTGCTCGAAGCGCGCCGCTATCGCTACTTCAATGTCTGGCGCGCAAGGGCGCGTTTCATGGAAACGCATCTTTACGCGCCGATGCTTGATCCAAAGCGCAGAGGAAATGACGAAGCGTGGCGCGCGACCCTTGCCGAGGATTATCTGCATCCGCATCACCATATCAGCTTCGTGCGCGCCGCCGGCCGGCGCGTCCGGCGTACCTACATTTGGATCATCGCGATCCAGGTCACCGCCTATTTTGGTAAGCTCGCGATCCATCCAGAAATGGCAAACCACTTCAGCGAGTTCGTCGAACGCGCCAAAATAGGACCAATTTCGGGCTGGGTCGTGCTTGGCTGCGGCCTGCTCTACAATCTTTGCTGGATCGCTCTCGCGATCGGTACCTTCTGGGCGGATCGGCGCGCCCACAAAAATCGCCCGAGCACCGCGGCGATGGGTTGAGAATCGCTTGCCAACGACGCTGTCGCGTTTCCCTGCTATTATTGGCAAGGCCTCCCGTGCGACGTTAAGGGCGCAGCACCGGTACCGTTTTCAGGGGCGCTCGGCAGTGGTGCCGCAAGAGGCGGCGGCTACACCTACTTCAATCCGGCTGGCGGGCAAGAATTTTCAGCAGTCGCAGGCTTTACCTACAATTTCAAGAATCCTGACAGGCAATATCAAAGCGGCATAGACTTTCACGTCGACTGGGGTGCCTCGCAGTTTCTCTCCAAACAGGTCTTTGTCGGACTGGTTGGATACGCGTATCAACAAATCACCAACGACTCCGGTCAACATCCGGTCCTGGGGGCGTTCCGGTCGCGCGTCCTTGGGATTGGGCCCCAGATCGGATATCTGTTTCCAGTTGGAGACATGCAGGCTTATCTGAATCTGAAGGGTTATGGCGAATTCGACGCGGCTAATCGGCCGGCGGGCTTCAACATCTGGCTCACGTTCTCAATTTCGCCGATGGCCCCGACTAGCACCGTGACGCCGACACGACGGCTCGTCACGAAGTGAAAGAATATTTGAGGTGATCTAGCGTACCGGAATGGCGCCTCATTGAGGACATCTAATGCGGGTGCTTCGCGAGCCACTGATCCATTTTCTGCTACTCGGCGCGGCGATTTTCGCCGCATATACGTGGATGGACCGCACCGAGGATGGGCCCGGGAAGGTCGCACCCATTGTCCTGCGTGCAAGCGATGTGGCCTGGCTGACGGATACCTGGTCCCGCCAGTGGCACCGTCAACCGACCGCCGATGAACTGCGTGGCCTTGTCAGCGATTACCTGAATGAGGAGCTGCTGTCGCGCGAGGCGCGGGCGATGAAACTCGATGAGAACGACATCGTCATTCGACGACGGTTGGCGCAAAAGCTCAGCTTCATCGTTCAGGATACCGCCGAAATGGCGGATCCATCGGACGTCGACTTGCGTCGGCTGTACGATGAAAACCCGGGGCGTTTTCAGTCCGGCTCCCGGGTTTCTTTCAGCCAGATCTATTTCAGCCCGAACAGTCGTGCGAACCCCCAGGGCGATGCCGAGCGCGCGCTTGCGCTGTTGTCAGCAAAAGCTGAAGCAACCGAACTTGGTGATCGGTTGCTGGTCGAGGCGAATTTCCGCAACGCAACGCTGGAGAGTGTCGCCGCAGCGTTCGGCCCGGAATTTGCGCAAGCAATCTTCACGCTAAAAGTGGGTCAGTGGAAAGGGCCGATCCGCTCCGGATTCGGCTTTCATCTGGTGAACGTTACCGAACTGCAAGCCTCCGAGTTACGGCCGTTTGAAGACGTACGCTCCCAGTTGCTCGTCCAGTGGCGGGACGAGAGGCAGGG
>Ga0207647_10001754_pt1 | contig 16639 bp, 16 predicted proteins | sample KBSCornC2_FD_184295 | JGI IMG/M metagenome (GOLD analysis project Ga0207647, IMG submission 184295) | Corn rhizosphere microbial communities from Kellogg Biological Station, Michigan, USA - C2 (SPAdes) (version 2) | ecosystem: Host-associated > Plants > Roots > Rhizosphere ...
GGGCAAAGTATTACCTCGATGCCGTCGAGCCGATCATCGAGCTACACGAGCTGGTACGTTGGGCGGGTGAGCGATATCACGTAGGGCTGCTCACCAACATCATGCCGGGACTTATCGCAGCCATGCGCACTAGTGGCGCGCTGCCCGATGTAGATTACGACGTTATTATTGATTCATCGGTGGTCGGTGCACTCAAGCCCGAAGCGGGTATTTATCAGATTGCGCAGGAGCGGGCTGGCTGTAGCTCCGAGGAGATTCTGTTTATTGACGATGCGCGCCAGAACTTGATGGCCGCCGAACACTTTGGCTGGAAGGTGTTGTGGTTCGATGACCATGACCCTCAAAATTCCGCTGACCGCATCCGCGAAGTACTGAAACCTGCGGCCTGAGCCCGCTATTTGTCTAGGATATTCTGGAAGCGGTCGTATTCTGCGGCGATGTTTTCGAGAAGTTTTTCGGTGTCTTCTAGCTGCTGCTTTGTCTGGGCTACAATTTTTTCTGGTGCGTTATCCACGTAACTTTTGTTGGCTAGGCGTGCTTTGAGCTGTTCTAGTGTTTTGGTTTGCGTCTCGCGCTTTATCTTGAGTTCGCTCAAGTATTTTTTACCGGTATCAATATCGATATCAAGCCAGCAGTCGTACGCGGTTTCGGTCAGGTGAATTCCCTGTTCGGTCGGTTCGGACTTTTCGACGCCAGAAAGCTTGCCGAGGCGCGCAATCAGTGCTGCGTTCTCTTCGAGCAGTGGTGTGTTGTTGCCGCTGTAGCACAACTTTGGTTTGCTCACGTTCAGTGATTTTGCCAGGTAGCGTGCTTCGGTCACTACTGTTTTGATTTGCTCAAAGTCGCTGGCTTTTGCGGTGTCGGCTTCGTGAATTTCCGGCCATCTGCTGCTTGCGAGGTATGTGCCGTCTTCCCAGGTTAACGTCTGCCAGATAGTTTCGGTGACAAACGGCGCGAACGGATGCGCAATCTTCAGGATTGCCTCGAGCGCGTACGCCAAGAGGCCCAGGTTGAGCTCCGTCTTGGATGCCTCAATGTACCAATCTGCAAAATCATCCCAGACAAAGTGGTAGAGCGTATCGCACGCTTCACTAAAGCGATAACTGCGAATATCATCGTCGATACCTTCGGTAATTTGTTGTAACTTTTGCAATATCCAGTAATCGGCTACACTGTGGGCTTCAGCTTTACGATCACTGGCGGAAAATCCTTCGGTGTCGAGCTTGTCCTCTATGTAGCGGGCGATGTTCCAAAGTTTATTGCAGAAGTTACGGTTGGCTTCTATTTTGCCCCATCCCCAGTTTTGGTCATTGCCGGGGCTGACGCCAGTAATGAGCGCCATGCGCAGCGCGTCGGTGCCGTATCGGGGAATGACAGTAAGTGGGTCGATGATGGACTCAGGGCGGCTCTTGCTCATTTTTTTGCCGTCGACGGCACGGATCATACCGTGGAGATATACCGTTTTGAACGGTACTTCACCGGTGATGTAGGTGGTGGACAAAATCATGCGGGCAACCCAGAAAAACAGAATATCCCAGCCGGTTTCCATGACGGTTGTCGGGTGGTACGCCTGAAAATCTGCGCTGCGCCTCAGTAGCTCATCTAGAGATACATCAGGGTCTTGTGCGAGATTTTGATCCAGCAGCGTACTCCATGTCCAGAGGGATGAGCTAAACCAGGTGTCGAGTGTGTCGGGGTCCTGTTGCCATTCGTTCCAGCCTTGGCTCTCATCGGTAGGCGGCGTGATGCCTGCGTAGGTCTCTTGCCTTCCATCGGTGTCGCTGCGATACCACACGGGTATGCGGTGGCCCCACCAGATTTGACGGCTGATACACCAGTCGCGGAGGTTATCGATCCAATGGAAATAGGTTTTTTCAAAACGTCCCGGAATAATCTCGATGTCTTTTTCTCGGATAACAGATTGCAACACTTCTTTCAGGCTGCGTTTCTGCCCGTTCCATTCGACTACTTGTTTATTGACGTCGACGAACCACTGTAGCTTAATCTGTGGCTCGATAATGCCTTTGCCACGTTCGTTGATAGCAATGTTATGGACATAATTCTCATCCGTTTTGACCACTAGCCCCTTCTCTGCCAATTTTTTGACGATGAGCGGGCGCGCTTCTTGGATAGACATGCCAGAGAATTCCCCAGCGATGGGCAGCAGATTTCCGTGAAAATCAATAATCTGTTCTTTGTCGAGGCCATGGCGTTCTGCTATCTCGAAATCGACGACACTGTGCCACGGCGTGATGGTCATAACACCGGTACCGAAGCTTGGATCAGCAGCTTCGTCTTTAATGATCGTGGCGGTAATCAGACCGTTAATCCACTCCGCTTCAAAGGTGTCGCCGTGTTGGTAGTCTTTGTAGCGCTCGTCATCCGGGTGCATGACGACGTATTTATCGGCAAATTTGGTCTCAGGCCGGGCGGTTCCAATCTCGAACGGCCCGTATTTGAAGGTGTAAAATTTCCCCTGCTCTTCTTTGTAGGCCACTTCGTCGTCGGAGACATTGGTCTCGAGGTTTGGATCCCAGTTGACGATGCGATGACCACGGTAAATCAGGCCGTCATTGTACATGCGAATGAAGGTTTCGTTAACTGCGCGGTTCAATGTGTCGTCCAGTGTATAGCGGAGTCGTGACCAGTCGCAGCTGGCGCCCATAGCGCGCATTTGGCCAAGCATAGTGCCGCGGCTTGCAGAGACGAACTCCCGAGTGCAGTTTAGAAATTCGTCACGGCCAATGTCATGTTTGGTCTTTCCTTCTTCAGCGAGTTTTTTCTCGATAATGGCATTCACGGCGAGCGCGGCATGGTCGGTACCTGGAAGCCACAGCACGTCCTTCCCTGTTAGCCGCGCATGTCGGGCCATGATGTCCTGAAGTGTTAAGAACAAAGAATGCCCCAGGCTGAGTGTGCCCGTTTCATTAGGTGGCGGCATACTGATGGAGAAATGTGCTTTTTTGCTGTTCGGATCAGCAGTAAACGCGCCGCTTTTTTCCCACAGGGCGTAGATGTCAGATTCGTATTCGGATGGTTCGTAAATTTTTGGTAACTTCATAATTTTTGCCTAGATAACCTTTCTAGCATAACACCTTGGGGCAATGTTGGCTATCTCAGGGAGAGGGTTCATGTGAAACCCTCGTTCATTGACATAAAGTAGTAAAAGTGGTAATATTTATCTGAATAAATCAAAAACAAACATGCGCGCAGAAACTCCTTCATTATCACCTGAACAAACGGCTTCAAACCTCTCTTCGGAGTTGCAGACCTATGTTCGCACACCGGAGTTCAAAGCCTGGTTTGGCGATTGGGAAAACAACCCAGGGGAGGCGAGCAAGATCGTAGACGAAAACGGTGAACCCCGACTTGTATACACAGGAGCGCCCGCCGGTATTACGCAGTTTAGTGGTGACAGGCGCAACAGGACAGGGAAGGAGGAGTTGGGATTTTACTCGACCAAGCGCCAATCAAACGCTCGAGCGATGGCGGAGCAACTCCATGATCCTCAAACAGACGAACCAGCGCCTTCGAGCGTGTATGGCGTTTTTCTTAATATGAAGCGCCCACGTGTCGTGGAGCCACGTGAAAGAATAGATACGACGAGTATTACGGAGATTCCTGAAGGTTTTGATGGTTATATAAATGACAAACTACAGGAAATTGTCGTCTTTGATCCGGATCAGATAGCTATTGTGTCCGAAACTCCAGTCAACCAGTAGTTACATGCTCAAGTTTGGCGCAATGTCGAGGGAGTAGGGGTCGGCTGGCGTAGCGCCGAGCAAATGTTTGAAGCAGCCAAGCGTGGCGATCATAGCGCCATTGTCGGTGCAAAGTTTGCGGTCAGTGTAACTAACAGGCAAGGGAAGACGTTCGCTGAGTTGCCTGCGAAGCTCTGGGCTGCTGGCGACGCCGCCGCCGATGATGAAACTTTTCGGGTGAAACTCTTCGCATGCGAGTACGGCTTTGTCTACGAGCGTTTCTATCGCTACGCGTTGGAAGCTGGCGGCAATGTTGGCCTTCTGAACGTCAGAGAGGCGTTCTGCGAGCTGTGTAGAGGGCAACGTGAAGTCCGCGCCAACTTGCTGCTGTGCAAGCCGCAAAACAGCTGTTTTGAGGCCGCTGAAGCTGAAGTCATATTTACCCTCCATCTTTGCTTTAGGCAATTGAAAGACGAGTGGGTTGCCGCGTTCTGCGGTTTTGTTGACGCTGATGCCGCCAGGGTAGGGGAGTCCAAGTAGCTTGCCAACTTTGTCGAATGCTTCGCCTACGGCGTCGTCATGTGTTTGGCCGAGCAATGTATAGTCAAAGTGATCACGAAAGAGTACAAACTGACTGTGGCCGCCAGAGACGATAAGGCCAAGCACGGGAAACGCAGGCTGTTTGGCGGGCAGCGCAAAGCCAGACAGGGAAGTTTTGGTCAAGAAGTTGGCGTACAAATGGCCCTCTACATGATTGACGGCGTACAGTGGCTTGTTCTTAGTAATGGCCAGAGTACGGGCAGCCAATACGCCGATGAGCAAACTACCGCCCAGCCCAGCGCCATAAGTGACGGCGATAGCGTCGATGTCGTCCCATGTGCAGTGTGCGTCATTCAAGGCCTGCTCAATAACAGGGACGATTGCCTCAATGTGGCTGCGAGCCGCAATCTCTGGCACGACGCCGCCGTATTTGGCGTGTAAGTCTAGGCTGCTCGCCACCACTGTACTCAATAGGCGTTTGCCGTCTTCGACCACCGATGCGGCGGTTTCGTCGCAACTCGACTCAATTCCTAAAACTTTCATAGTTTTCATCTTATCATGGGAGAGTAAGGCAATAAAATAGCTTTATCACAAAAACGTGCAATAATATATTGACTTTTGATGAACAAAATGCTAATGTAGAGATAATTCAAACAAACACAAAAAAATATCTTACCCAAGAAGGACAACCATATGACTGAAACACTTGCCCCTGAACCGGGCCCACAACATCTCGAGTTTACTACCGAAGAAATACGGCAGATAGTTGAAGGTGTCAGTCCTGACCCTAGTGACTTGCTGGCTAGGGTACCGTCTTCGGGCGAGTTGTCTGAACTTTCAGAGTTGACCGAAAAAGTTGCAGAAAACAAAGGTGTGGGCGCTGACCACCAACTTGTGGATACCGAAGACGCAGCACTTCTTAATGCTATAGCCGCACCAGGCGCTTGGGTGCTTAAGGAGGAGACTCGCGATACTTTGAAATGGGTAGCTACTAATGTTAGGGCTCTCGGCTTGGGCAATCTTCCCCCCACAGTAAGCGACCAAATAAAATCCCGTGCAGAGCAGTTGAGGAAAGAAGGTAAAAACTCTAGAGAAGCGGAGCAGCAAGCGCGTGAGCAAATTGCCGAAAATGCAACTAGCCGTATACTTTTAAGCGACCAGCTTGTTCCGCCCGCCGAATCGACTACGCCAGAGCCAGCACCGGCATCAGATGACCGTAATCGTCCACGCGGTGGGCGCACACGCACTGGGAGCGACGCCAAAAAAGTTGCAGGCGCAGGTGATGACGATCCTGAAAACCCACCAACTCCAGAAGATGACGACGAAGGCGCTACTCCTCCACCGGCCCCAAAGAAAAAACCTGGCAAGAAACCAGCTGGTACCGGCGATGACGCTCCCAAGACTCCACCTACACCTGAAGATGAAGCAAAGCGCCAAGCGAAAATTATCAAACAGAACACGAAGTTGCGAAGTGAAGTAGATGCCTTGGTTGCCAATGATGATGTATCAGCAACTGAATATGTTCTGGCGAAGAAAAAGGCAGAAGCACGTCTCGCACACCTTAAAGAACTTGATCCAGAGGACGCAGACGACTGGCAGGAAGGCTATGACAATGTGATCGCTGCTAAGCTCGATGAGGTGAAAGGTCGCTTCAAGGGTCTCGGTCGTGTCAAGCTGGCGCTCGCAACCGCTAAAGTCGCCCTCAGTGACCTACAGGACAAGGCTACCAGTCAGGGACTCGTAAGAGTGGGCGAACGCGCTACCAAGGTCAAAGAATTCTACACCGACAAAGAAAAAGGTAAGAGGCGTGCAATTATTAGCGGTGTAATCGGCGCTACAGCAGTCGCAGCTGGTATCGGTCTCTACTTCCTAACCAAGGGTAACTCCAATGCGCAGGACTTTGTCCCGCAGTCAGCTGGTACGGGCTCAGGTAATACTCCCCCTCCAGAAATGCCCCAAGCCCCCGCTCCAAAAGTTGAACATGCAACCGTTCACTCAGGTGACAGCGTGTGGAAAATCCTGAATAATGCTGACGGCCACAACAACCACACGACTGCCCAGATGATTCACGACGGCAAGGTAAGTGTTACGGACGTCCACGGTCATGTCCGCACCGGCAACCTTAACCTTATACACGCTGGCGATACCGTAAACTTTGAGTTGCCACAGGCTAACACCGGTGGAGCAGGCCAAACTGCCCACGAGACTACCCAGCACGTCGCTGCTAATACCGGTGCTGGTCACACTGCCCAAGCTGGCCCCAACACCGAAGTACTGCCGCACTACAATTCACACACAGGTGCGGGGACACTTTCCGGTGCAACGCTGGACCACTTGCATCGTTTGAACCTTGAAGTTCCGCAGGGTCCCGGCCAGTTCGCTGAGATTACTCAGAAAGTTGCGGACTTTAACCACATGACGCCGGAACAGTTGACCCACTTGCCAGTAGGCCAGCAGATCGACTTTCCGCCACAAGTAATCCTGGAGCAGTGGTTGCAGCACCTTAAGGATACAGAGGAACACCTCGGTAACGTTAAAGCAGTCTAATAGCTAACGACCACAATTGTCGCGGCCTCTGGTGAAACCTCACCAGAGGCCGTATACTTTGTAGCATGCGAAAACTTATCAAGAAACTGATTCCTCGAAGCGTATTTCGCAAGATCGAACCGTACGGCCATTGGGCTGAGGCTATCATTGAAAATGCCATCTACGGATTTCCTGCGAAAGACTTGAAAGTGATTGGCGTAACCGGCACCGCTGGCAAGACCACGGTCTGTACACTGCTGACGCACATGCTGCGCGAAAGTGGCTACAACGTTGCTATGATGACTACGGTGGCTATTGACTATGGTGATTGCCAGGGCCCGGTGCATAACGCGACGCGTATGACTTCGGTCGGTTCGTTGAAACTTCTACAAGCGATTAAAAAAATGCGCGCAAACAACGTCGAGTGGCTTGTGTTGGAAACCACCAGCCACGCGCTGGCGCAGCATCGCGTGTGGGGTGTGCCGTACAGTGTCGTGGCGTTTACTAACCTGACGCACGACAATGTCGACTACCACGGCTCGTTTGAAAATTATCGCAAGGCGAAGCTAATGCTGTTCCAGCAGTGCAATCGCAATAAAAAAGGCTTACGTGTCGGCGTAGTGAACGCTGATGATCCGAGCGGCCAGATGTTTGCCGACGCCATCGCTCATCCGATTACGTATGGGTTGAGGTCGGGCGATTTGTGCGCAAGTGATGTACAGCAGTCGCCCACACAAAGCAGCCTCAAAGCACGCATTGGCGATGAAGAATATGACATCACCAGCCAGCTTCCGGGTACGTTTAATATCTACAACTGTTTAGCCGCCATTGGCGTGGCACGCGCAGTCGGACTCGACAAAGCACAGATTGAGCGGAGTATCGCGAGCCTGCAAAATGTCGAAGGGCGTATGAACAGCATCGATGAAGGCCAGGATTTTGGCGTAATTGTGGACTATGCCTGTACGCCCGATAGTTTCGAGCAAGTGTTTGCGGCGGTGAAACCGATTGCAAAAGGCCGGGTTATCACGGTGTTTGGCTCGGCTGGCCGGCGCGACGAACTGAAGCGTCCGATTCAGGGTGAGATTGCCGGCAAAAACTCAGACATTGTTATCCTGACCGAAGAAGATGACCGCGACCAGGACGGTATGAAAATACTGGAAGACATCGCGGTTGGCGTAGAAAAGGCCGGCAAAGTGCGCGATCAGAACGAGTTTTTGGTTCATGAGCGCGAAGCAGCGGTGCAAAAGGCAATCGACCTGGCGCAAAAAGACGACCTGGTGCTACTGCTGGGCAAGGGCGAGGAAACGGTGATTATTACCAACAAGCCAGGCTTCACGCCGACGCCGGGCCATGTCTACAACGAATCGACCGATGCCATCAAGCGCGACTACAACGAAACCGCTGCCGCTCGCGCGGCACTCAAAAAACGCCTGAACAAAGCATTGTAAAAATAACACTTTTATAGTAAAGTATAGTTATTATGACCGAAGCTATTGGCCAAAATAACGAAGGCGGCATTTCATTTACCCGTTTGCGAGAATTTTACGATGAAGAATGTGCGGAAGCAGATGCAACGCGAGCTACCTTGATAGACGAGGCTGCTAGTGCGGCTACAATTGAAGATAAGCTTAGAGTGAGCCATGGCCTGAACAAGGTCGACGGACGGATGGAGATGCTGAACGCTCTTGCTGGTTTCATCGTGTTCTGCTCAGCTGAAGCTGCTGAACCGTTGACCCCTGAAAGCTTCCTGCCTGCGCCAGACTTTAATCAGGAATAACATTGACAAAAGTGTCAATAAATGCTAGTCTATATTTAGCGTAAGCAAAAATAAAAAGGAATGCATTGATGAGTAATCAACAGATTGAAAATCAGCCGCCGACGCATGATTGGGGTGATGAAGTTGCGCTCGAAGCGCTGCGTGGTGAGGCTAACACGCCTGCTGATAATGAATACCTGGATGCGGTGGATAAAGAGTTAGCCGCATCGCTTAAGGAGAGTTTAGGCCACGAAGCGGTAAAACTAGTGCAGCTGCCTGACGGTACTATTACTACGCACGATAGGGTAGAAGCAGAGCGCAACGCAGGCCATGACGTGCGGCCTACCTCATATGGCGGTCGGGTTTAGTAGCCTATAGTTTTACGATAAGCGGCTCGGCAACGGGCCGTTTTTAGTGGTTATCGAGAGTAAGGGTTGTGCAGCGGATAAAGCCACCGCCTTTGATGAGTTCGGTGACGTGTGGGGTTACGACCTTGAAGCCACGGGCTTCTAGCTTGGCTTGGAACTTTGGCGCGTGGGCGCTCATTATGACTGTTTCACCAGTGGATACCAGGTTGCTGGCGAAGCCTTCCACCGCCTCTTCGAGCGGAATCTCAATCTTGTCTACTCGGTTAAAGTTACGCAAAATTTCTTGGCTTTCTGGCATAAAAGCCTCCGGACACCAGGCGATGAGACCTTTTTCGGCATCAGTTGGCGCGCGTAAAATGGCAAGTGCCAAGTCGATGTCATAGAAGAAACTGTCAGGCCAGCCAGTGACGTGGTTAATAACCGGCTGTCCGGTGTTATCAAACAAAGGGACTGTTTGTAGACCGATGGTTTCATACCCCAATGTCTCCGCTAAAAGTTGGTGCGCTTCCGTGTCGCTGCGGTACCCACTGCCGCAAAACAGAAAGTTGCCGCAGGGCAGGGCGTCGCCTTGGCCGCTGAAACGGACGGTGGCAGGCAAGCGAACAATTTTTTTGCCGAGGCCGCGCAAATATTTTTCGGCAAACGGCGTTTCGCCTTGTCGCTGCATGGGCAGATTAGCGAGTACTGCAGTGTCACCACGAACCAGCGCCCAGTTAGCGGTGTAGACGCCGTCCTGGCAATTTTTGCCGCGTGGCGACTCTACCTGTACCACGGTGACACCCGCATCTTCAAAGGCTTTGCGGATAGTGTTATGTTCCTCTTGGGCGCGTGCGATATCCGGCTGATCTTCTTCATGTGATTGCGGATTCAGTTCCAGCACGCCAAAACTATCCACGCCTGACATTAGAACTGTTTGGTTGAACCTCATTGCCACTTATTATATGCGCAACTAGTATTTTCCAAAGCACTTACGGGTCACAAAATATGCTCGATATAGCATATTTTGCGCTTCCGAGGTACTTTGGAAAATACTAGTTGCGCTAAATGAACGTTCTTGACAGTCGAGTTGGCACTCTATTATTATGAGTGCTGATGGCTAGCACTCGGCAGGAGTTAGTGCCAGCAAAGTTTAAGAGGAGGAATACATGTCTACACCAATTACACCAGACGAAAATTATGTCGTGGCAAGGACGCTTGAACCGGAAACCAAAACCAGCAGCGGCCTATACATTCCAAAAGATGCAGCCAAAAAGTCCAATGTCGTGGAAGTTTTGGCGGCCGGCAAAGCGGTCAAAAAGTGCAAGAGCGGTGATAGGATCGTCTACAAAAGCTTCAGCTCGACCGATGTAGAATGGCAAGGCGAAAGCTACATTCTGATCAAAGACGAAGACGTAATCGCTACGGTTAACGCCTAATTATGTGGGGACTTATTGGCTATATTGTCGGTGGATTGCTCATTATTCTCGCAGCTAAAGTGCTGCTAGAACTTGTCAACAAGGCAATTGCAACCCACAAGCAAGTCGGCGAAATGAACGAAAAGCTTACGCGAATTGAAGCAACATTGTCTAAAGACCACAAGGAGAAGAAATAATGGCAAAGAAAGTTTTTTACGATGAAGATGCCCGGGCACGCGTGCTCAAGGGTGCAGAAATTTTGTACAACGCAGTTAAAACTACAATGGGGCCAAAAGGCCGCAACGTTATTATTAGCAAAAGTTTTGGTGCGCCGACTGTTACACATGACGGTGTAACCGTTGCCAAAGGTGTGGAAATTGCCGATGTCGACGACGAAACCTTGGGTTACAAAGTCGGCGCTGAGCTGATAAAACAAGCGGCCAGCAAAATGAACGATGTCGCTGGTGACGGCACCACGACCGTTACGGTCCTGACGTATCACATCCTGAACGAAGCTAACAAGCTCATTGCTGCCGGCCACAATCCGATGCAGCTGCGCAAAGGCTTAGAGGCGGCCGCTGCCGATGTGCTGGCCAAACTCGACACACTGGCCGAAGATATCGCAGGCAAGAAGTCCCGTGTGGCCGAAGTTGCAACTATCTCCGCTGGCGACAAAGAAATCGGTGATCTCATTGCCGATGTTATCGAAAAAGTCGGCAAAGACGGTGTTGTTACTGTCGAAGAAGGCCAAGGCTTGCTGCTCGAAAGTGAAGTTGTCGAAGGCTTTACCTTTGACCGCGGCTTCGCCAGCCCGTACATGGTGACGGACACCGGCCGCATGGAAGCGGTCTACGACAAGCCAGCTGTGGTTATCACCGACAAGAAAATCTCAAGCATTCAGGAATTTTTGCCGCTTCTCGAGAAGCTGGCACAATCTGGCAAAAAAGATCTGATCTTGATCGCCGAAGATGTTGAAGGCGAAGCACTCGCGACGCTTATCCTGAATCGCTTGAAAGGTGTCTTTAACACCGTTGCGGTCAAGGCTCCGGCTTTTGGCGACCGCCGCAAAGATATCCTGAACGACATAGCGACGCTGACCGGTGCTGAGGTTATCACTGACGACCGTGGTATGACGTTCGAGAACATTGACCTTGATGTCGTCGGCTCGGCCCGCAAAGTTATCGTTACCAAAGACGAAACGACTATTATCGAAGGCGCTGGCTCAGTTGCTGACATACAGAACCGTGTAGTGCAGATCAACCAGCAGATCGCAGCAGCCACTAGCGAATACGACCGCGAAAACCTGGAGAAGCGCCGCGCCGCGCTGAACGGTAAGGTTGCCGTTATCAAGGTCGGTGGTGCTACCGAGACTGAAATTGAGGAAAAGAAATACCGCGTGGACGACGCTGTCGCAGCCGTAAAAGCGGCTATGGACGAAGGTATTGTCTCTGGTGGTGGCGTGACGCTTATCAACCTCGCAGATGTCATTAGCCAGGACGAAAAGCTCGCTGTCGGTGAAGATACCGTAGCTATTAACAATGGTAAATTCCTGTTAAAGCGCGCACTTGAGCAGCCCTTCCGTGTATTGCTGACCAACGCTGGCCTAAATGCCGACGAGTGGTTGCCGCAAGTCCGTGCTGCAAAGCCGGGACAGGGCGTGAATGTCAACGACGCGAGCAAGCTCGTTGACCTCAAATCTGTCGGTGTTGTCGATCCAAAGCGTGTCACGCGTGAAGCAATCCAGAACGCCGTGTCGATTGCCGGAACCAGCATGACCATGGGGGCACTTGTGGTTGATGTGCCTGAGGCGGAAGCCGCAACACCAGCCGGCGGCGGTGGTATGCCCGGCGGCATGATGGGGATGTAGCATCATGAGGGAACTGGGGTAGGTTCCCTCATCGCTCCGGGAAAATAATATTTTCTCGGGCTGCTCCTTCCTGAATTTGGAAACTAAAAACCTCGGAGTGAATCCGAGGTTTTTAGTTGAAGATCAAGGTAACTTAGGCTTTTTTGTTGCCGCCGTAGCTGCTTGCGCCGTAGCCGTGGTCAGCTTGCTTCGGGCCTTTGCCGAGCATGTGCAGAATAGTCGAGAGACCGAAGATAGAAGCGACGCCAAACCCGATGGTCGCGAGGAATTCCTTGCGGCTCATCTCTTTTTGCATTAGTTCGTGGAGTTTGTTTTGTATCATATCTGTTTTCCTATGTTGCTTACGCTTGTCTTGATTGTAGAAGCGTTCGCAGTTTTTTGCAAGTTCTATTGGATCAAGCGCCGACGGATTGGCCGGGCCGGCTGTCTGGCGTGAGCTGTCCTTGGAGGGTGAGGGGAGCGTTGGGTAGGCACAATCGGCGTCAATTCTGGAGCACTGTAAGTCGGGCTGATAAAGTTGCTTTCGGCCGAAGTGGCAAGTGTGTTAGCGGTTTGCCATGAGTTACGCAAATCTTTAACACGGCGTAACCGCTCGGTGCGTAGTTTGGCGTCCTCGCTCAAAAGTTTTTTGACTTTGTTGGGACGTCGGTTGCGCCACCAGATGATGGCAATGGCCAATTGATAGCTCAAAATAATGGGTCCGGCGACAAATATCTGGTCGATAAGGTTGGGCGTGGGATTCATGATAAGCGCCAAAACGACGGAAAAGACGATAACCCAGCGCTCATAGTGGAATAACTGTTGCGGTTTGAGTGGGGTAATGCGGTTGATGAATAGCACGATGAGCGGTATCTGAAACATCAGCGCGGAGCCGAGCATATACATTGTCACAAAGGACAAATACGCCTCGATGGTCAGGAGTGGGTGGATTTGCGCAGTAACAAACTGATGTAGCAAAAAGTTTAGCGCTGCGGGTAAGCCGATGAAGTAGCCAAACACCATGCCGGCGATTGCCAAAAGTCCGGAGGCTAGGCTGCCGTACCGTATAAAGCGCGTCGAGTGTGACTTCATCAGAGGCTCGATGTAGCGCAAGAATTGATAGACAATAACAGGGATACTAAAGGCAACACCGACATAAATACACACACGGAACAGGAAATTCATCCCACCGATGGGTGATGTATAGATAAAGTTTTGCCCATGCGACGGCCGCAGTAGCAGATGAATAACCTGGCGTTCAACTGCGTATGCTGCTGAGCTCCAGATGGCAACTGACAAAATAATTATGAACAATCGTTGCCGCAGTTCGGCAACGTGTTCCATAAACGTAGCTTTTTCCCGTAGAACTCTACGAGACGCTTTTTCGTTCTTTGTCGCCGACGTCTTTTTTCTTTTCACTGTCGCTCTCATTCAATCCTTTACGTAGTTCACGCATAGATTGGCCGAGGCTCCGAGAAAGTTCCGGTAGCTTTTTGCCCCCGAAAAGTAGCAGCACAATCACTAAGATCAATAGCAACTGTGGTGTGCCTAGATCCAAAAATGCAAAGTTATTTACCATTTCATTATCCTCACTTAAAGTTCTTATCTACCTGTGTATGTATGATACCATAAGTGTAATAGAAGCAAGAATTGACATGCGCGCATATACAACCCCCTATTTTGCAGAAGTTTACGGACAAGGTTCGTACAACACATGCAACTACAACAAGACAAACTGCTCGACCGCTACCGGTGGTAATGGTTCGAGCTCTGGCTCTGGTGGCCTGGTAGATACCGGTATGGCGGTAGCGGTAATTATTACGGTTGCTTGTGTTCTCGTGTTGGTTGCTTTGCTCGTGCGTTTCTGGCGCCGACCGGCCAAGAAACCTGAGCATAATCTCGGCGACAGTACGGACTCAAAATAGCTTCCTGGAAGTTTCTAAGCGGCAGTTTTGTGTAGAATGACTTCGTCGATTTCCTGACGAACAAGTTCGGCGTTCTCGAGACGTATACGAACGGCGTGTTGTTTTTCTCTTTTCACATCTTTAGTCGGTGGGCCAGAGTACTCAACTCCCCGGTCAGTCTTGTGTAGTTGGATGCCACCGGGTGCACCAAAAACATCTACATTTGACGAGGTGTGGTCAGCCAGCTCCTCAGCTAGCCGGCCGATTACTGAATCCATGCCGGCAACGAACTTTGTACCCTCTTTGTCGACATCAATGCGCCTATCTTGAGTAGCGGTATGACAAGCTTGAAATAAAATTTTCTTGCGACCAGTGTCATCGTCATTGTCATCAATACCCCGGCTTGGTTGCATGAAGTCTTCTACAATGCGCGCCATGCCTTTCATGCCATGCAGGGCGTATCCGAAATAGCCAGGCTTTAGCGTGTTGCTCTCATTTACAAGTTTTACCATTGCTTGACTGGCGACAGTAGCCAGATCGTATCGTTTCCTGGATGGATCTCGTTCGTCGGAGACAAAAAATTGACCCGGAGCACTATGGGAGGCCAAAAATAGCCCAGAAGGCTTGATGTCTGCATCTCGCAGTTTGAGCATATGGCGGTAAATGTCACCCATGTTGTTGATCTCAAAAAAGAGCGTGCGACCGGTGCCATCTTCGAACGTCTCAGCAACGTCGGCTAACGTACCATTATGCTCACCAAAGCGGTTGATCATGACTACATTTACGTCACGTCCGGCAAGTTTTTTAGCGAGTTCCTGGGGATTTTTCGCAAATTCTTCCATGAGCTCAAGCTGTTTATCGCTGTAGTTCTCGAAGGAGTGAATGCCAGTAGCTTTGGCCACTTCCTGCAGACGCTCTGCGCCAAACCGGTCGAACTTCTCGAGAATCTTTACAAAAGGTTTGTCTCTAGTGAGCTGCCTGGATGCGGCAAAGGTGTAGTCCGCGGCCTCGGCCTCGCTAACACCTTCACCTACTGACAGTGCTTTTGCCATCCACTTATGGTCTTTATGTTGCATCTTTTGCAAGCTGTCATTGTTGTCGTAGCCGCTGTCAGTAGAGCGCATGGCTCGGAGGGCGTTTTCGGTCCGAAGAAAAGGTCGGAGGGCTTGGGTATATTTGTCCTGCCCCGGTCCGAGTAAATCGGTCATACTATCTTTGCCGTAGGCGATGCGGAGAATATCCAATTCTGGAGCTATATGTTTGGGTTCCTCAGTCGTATCGGCTAATTCGTTAAATAGAGTGGCATGTAACGGTCCGTTGTGTTCCTCGGCGGCAAATCCTCGTGCAACGGTTTCTGTGCCGATTTCAGCTGAGAGTGAAGGCAGGGGATTAATACGAAGCTCTCGGCCGGTTATGGCTGTGCGTATTTCTCGTTCTGCACTCCAAGTCTGAAAGTACTCAGAAATGTGCCGAGGGTCGGCAGCGGGATCTCTGAGCTGGTTTATTACCGTGCTGCGCTGAACAATGTCCTGCATCCACCAGTCGGGATAGGTATTGGTGCCAGCATAGGCTTCGAGCTCCGTTGCGAGGCGGTCCGTCCGCTCCGCGAGGGTAGCCAGGTTTTCAGCCAGAGTTGGTTCTGGCTGCGATAACGATTCGACCGGTGATAGTGGGGTTTCAAGGGCCATGACTACTACATAAACATTAGCATATTATTGCTTCTTTTTCAAGTAGATGCTTATGAATAAATGCTCTAGTCAACCTAAATAAATAGTGAGGTCATTGAGTGGCCACCATAAGTTTTAGTAAAAATTTAGTGTTCGGCGAACCAGCGGGCGAGGTTTTTGGCGATTGCACGGCGCCGGGTCGCAAAACTGGGATGTTCGATCTGGTGGACGCGATACGATTCGTACGGCCGGTGGAGTTTGGCGATAGTTTCGACGGCTAGGCCGTTTCGTGGCAGAGCTTGACGATGTCAATACCGAAGAGATTGCGCTCGATGACGCTAGAGGTGGAAAGGTAGCAGCGGCCACCTTTGGCGAGCAGAGTCGGCAGGGCAGCGACAAATTCTTCGGTTGCGGCTAGACCGTCGTCGAACAGCGCTTGCTCCAACGGATTTTGCGGATCGCCGGGAATGAGCGGCGGATTGGCGATGACTACGTCAAATTGTTCGTTTGGCACAATTACTTCGTGGAGTGTGCCCTGGCGCACATCGACTTTTTCGCTGACATTATTTTTGCGTGCGTTTTTTTCGGCGCAATTGATGGCGAGTGGCGAGATGTCATAGGCTACGGCTGTGCCGCCACGGAGCGCTGCATTGATGGCAAATGCGCCACTGCCGGTGAAGGCGTCCAGTACTTTTTCACCGGGGCGGACAACGATATTTTCGAGCAAAAATGGTGATACATTCGTAAGTGCCGGGCAAAATACACCGCGGTCTATGTCTAGTTTGGCGTTGCCGAAGCGGCATTCGTACGGATCGGGCAACGCTTCATGTTTTTCGACTAGACTTCGGGCAGGTTCGGTATTATAGGGCAAAAGTTTGAGCAAGTGGTCAAGCCTAGGCATTTCAATGCCAGTTCTGCTGAGAACTTGTTGATACAA
>Ga0207647_10001756_pt1 | contig 16635 bp, 13 predicted proteins | sample KBSCornC2_FD_184295 | JGI IMG/M metagenome (GOLD analysis project Ga0207647, IMG submission 184295) | Corn rhizosphere microbial communities from Kellogg Biological Station, Michigan, USA - C2 (SPAdes) (version 2) | ecosystem: Host-associated > Plants > Roots > Rhizosphere ...
TCCCGTCGCCTGGACGGCTTTCCCGATACGCACCGCGAGGCGCAGGTCATCAACCGTCAGTTGCCATGGCTCTTTGTCGACGCACGTGGCAATCACGCGTAAAGGACGTGCGATGCTCTGAACCACATATCCCGTCGTGTTTCGCTTGAACAACAATTGCTCGGCGACGGCAGCCTTCACCAGGTCCTGCCATGCGGTCGTCAACGGCTGCCGAATCCGCAGCGGCAGCCCACGTTCGGCACGCTCGACATTGACGAGGGCCAGCGCTTTGGCGTCGAGTCCAAGGTCCCGGAGGTAATGAGTGGGAGGCGGCACGTCACCAGCGATAACGGTAAGGTTCCAGCCAATACCGTCGCGCACGACACCTGTTTCGTCGAGCTCCATTTCCCACTGCAAGCCCTTTTCTTGAGCCAGCGCTTTACCCAGCGCAACGAACGCGGAGTAGTGCGGGTTCATCGGTCCTCGCCTTCTAGTTCTTCAATGACCGTTTGTATCTCGGCGATAGTCCGCTGCAACTGAAGGTAGGCGGGCGAGCGAACATCGCCGCGAGAACTCTGCTCGAAGAACAGAACCACCTCGCGCATTTCGGCAAGTACTCGCTCGTGCATCGTCTTGTCGTGCAAGGGCATGAACTTTCGGCATCCATAGCACGACGTTATGGGGTTGTACGGGCAGGCCGGCTGTCCCGAGGTGCAGCCACCAATTCCCGCAATCGGAATTCCATGAGGAACGCCGGCAATCTGTTGTTCGCCTTTCAACTGGGCGAGCTCTTCCGGAGAGATGAAGCGGTCATGCGCGATTTTCGCCACGCGCCGATAGACGTCGGACGCGCCGAGCGCACGATTCACCCGTTCTGCATGGGTGGCCGACGTCGCGTAATACACCAGTCCCGTTTGCACATGGGAGTGGCCCATGAATTCGGCCAACTCCTCGTGACTCGCGCCGGCATCAACAAGTCGCTGGGCTGCTGTGTGGCGTAAATCCGTGGGCGACCCGAGGTCATCGGCCCCAATCAGTTTGCGCACGAGCGCGGCGATGCGGGCCCCAGCCTCGTGATTCGATTGAACATCAAAGAAGCGGGCCGTACCCGTGGCGCCGGCAGCCTGCCGCCATTTAGCGAGTTCAACAAACAGGACGGCCCACTCGCGTTTGACCCGACGCGTAAGAGGGCGTCTCTTTGCGTTGCTGCGCTGCTTGGCCATGTGGAAGGTCAGATGCACGGTGGGCAACCCGTCCAGGGCATCCGGCCAGATACGAACGTTTCGCACATTCAACATCGCAATCTGGATGGGGCGCATCGCGAACTGGTAAGCGCAGAGCAACATGCCCGTATCACAAAGGTCCTCGTATGCCGGGGCCGATTCCGAAGACGATGTAAGCGCCGCAACGGTCTCATCCAGATGCCGCACAATCGAGGCTTCCTCATCGGCATTCAGAAACACGTCACCCGAACGGACACCCGCGTAGGCATCATGAGCGGGTAAGGGAAGGGTATTGGTGACATAGGAACCGTAGGCATCGGACCAACCCTGCAACCGATAGCGGCACAGCAGCCGGAGCAGTGCCTTTGCCAGCATGTACGCCGAGAGAGGCATCTCGCGCGCACGTAGCCCAGCCCAGACGGGCGCAATTTCCAGGGGACCTGCACGAACAACGTCGATGATGTCATCCATCGATATATGTGTAGCGGCAATCAAGTAATTCGCGGCGGTGGACACGGTGAGGTCCTGGCCTAGAAGGAACAGGAAGACGTGCTTTAGCAGCAGGGCATGTCTGTGCTCATATCGCGTGAAGTCGACCCTCACCGTTCGACCATTGATTGCCAGTTCAAAGACCGTCGTATCAGCCGGGGCACGGATTGAATGCTGTGTGTCATCGAACTCGTCGTAATAGCGGATGACCGGTGGCAGTACCGGCATCGCCGTCAGAATGTATTCAATGACGTCGTCGGCAGACGAGGGTTCCGGGAACAAGTTTGAGCTGCGCGGTACGCCCATATCAGTTCCGTGCCGGCAAGGCGCGCAGCAATGCGACGCGGTCATCGAACGCGTCATTCCAGACGCTGGCCAGCCTGTCCTCAAACACCGCGCGTGCGTATCGGGCCGGCATCATCGAGGTTTTGGACCAGCCGAAGAATGTCCGCATCTTCTGAAGGGCTTCATCCATTTCATCACCGCGCTCGAGCAACTGATGCAACCTCACCACGGCACAGGTATGGCGCAGGTCATGTGGCGTTATCGCATCTTTGCCAGTGCGGTCTTTCAGTTCCGCGAGTACTTCGCGCGGCAGATGGCGAGATATCTGCGCGAACATCTTGGTCAGGGTCTCGGTCGACAAGGGGGTGTCGAACTGGGAGTTCAGCAGATACGAGTGAACGGGCCGGCCGCGATAGTTCTCCACATAACGCTGCACCACGCTGGCCGTAAGTTCGCTAACAGGAACCTGGCGAACCGAATGCGCGTTCTTGATGCCCGGCTTCGAGTAGCGAGGGTCAACCTCTGAATCCTCGTACTCGTTCTCCTGGACGTTCAGCCAGAATCGTGCGCGCTGTTGCCTGCGGTCGTAAGCGCTTTTCACCGCATCAGCCGGCAACAACAAGACTTCGCCCCGACGCAAACCCTGGTGCAACATCAGTACGAACCCGACGTAGACGCGCCAGCGTGTCCTTTCGCGGACGAAGGGATTTTGCGGGGAATCAGGGTCAAGCAACAGATAGAGCGCTTCAACAGTACTGGCCGGCAACGAGCGCACCATTTCGACGGCCCTGTCTCTGCGCACATGAAGCTGACTGTAAAGCCCGGAAAGCCGGTTCAGCCGCTGCTCAATTCGCCGTAGCCGGTCATCGACGGCCTCGCTTTTCGATAGCCACGTGACCACCGTCGACACGAATTCCAAGCCTGTTTGCCAACGCTTTTCGTCCGCACCAGTTACGACAGGCTGATTTCGAATCGAAACGAACCACGACTCGAGAATCTGGGCCAACACATCGGCATCCAGGTCAGACAGCGCGTCATCCAGAGTATTGGGGTCGCCGAGACCGGCTGCATGCTGATACAGGTCTTCCAGATACCGCAGCTTTTTCGTGTGCGTCGAGTCTGCCAGCTCAGGCGCCGCCATTGTCGACCAGACCGCAGCCCAGTAGCGCGGCAACCCGACGCTATCGAGCAGCACAGGACCTCGGAGCGAAGACGGAACCGCAACGCCGAACAGTTGTTGAAGCACAGAAGCCGCCCGTTTAAAAACGCAACGGCGAAACATACCATCAATCGTACGATGTGTTGCGTCGAGCGACCGGATTCAGCCGCTTGGCCGCAACAGCCCCATATATACCAGTCCCGTTGATAATTCGCGTTATGTCAAATCAAACACGGGCATCCCTCCATCATGTAGCGTTGACCTGTCCTGGATCGTCGATCGCGAAATCACGCTCGCCCCACGTCTGGAAAGCCGCGTTCGGAAAGTGTTGAAAGTAAGCCGAAAACACATCGGAGCTGCTGAATTTCGCTTCGTTTCCCGCAAAAGGTAATGCGTCGACGGATATACCATTTCGGTTGAATACCTGACTGGAGACGCCGGATGAAGCAATCTGCTTCCACCCGCCCCGACGTACTGGTAGTCGGCGCAGGACTGGTCGGCTCCGCCGTCGCTTATGGGCTTGCGCGCGAAGGCGCGAAAGTAACCGTGCTCGACCAGGGCGACAATGCTTTTCGTGCATCACGCGGCAATTTCGGACTCGTGTGGATCCAGGGCAAGGGCTATGGCCTAACGCCATATACACGCTGGTCGCGCGATTCGGCAGCGCGCTGGCCGACGCTTGCGGCGACGCTCGCGGACGAGACGGGCGTTGACGTCGCCCTGCGTCAGCCCGGCGGGTTCCACATCTGTTTTTCCGAGGATGAGCTGGCGGCACGCGAAACGCGCCTTTCGACGCTGCGACGCGAAATGGACGGCGACTACCCCTATCAGCTACTCGACGCGCGCGAAGTCCGCGAGCGACTACCTGCGGTTGGGCCAGCGGTGCTCGGTGCCAGCTATACGCCGATGGACGGCCATGTGAATCCCTTGAAACTGCTGCGCGCGCTGCATGCCGGCATGCAGCAGCGCGGCGTCAGGCTGGTGAGCGGCGAGAACGTGTCACGCATCGCGCCGAACGGCGCGGGTTTTACGGTGCACGGTGTTCGCGGTACCTGGGGCGCAGACAAGGTCGTGCTCGCGGCGGGACTCGGCAATCGAGCGCTCGCGCCACAGGTAGGACTTCACGCACCGGTCGAGCCCAACCGCGGGCAGATACTCGTCAGCGAGCGTGTCGCGCCGTTTCTGCATCACCCCACGCTGAATGTGCGGCAAACCGATGAAGGCACCGTGCAGTTCGGCGATTCCATGGAAGAGGCAGGCTTCGACGACTTCACGACAACCCGCGTGCTCGCCGACATCGCGCGGCGCGGCGTGCGCACGTTCCCGTTCCTGAAGGACGTGCGGCTCGTGCGAATGTGGGCCGCCCTGCGCGTCTATAGTCCGGACGGTTTTCCGATCTATGACGAGTCGCCCCGCTATCCCGGCGCGTTCGTCGTGACGTGTCACAGCGGCGTGACGTTGGCCGCCGCCCATGCGACGCGCATCGCGCCGTGGATCGCCGGCGCGCCGATTCCGGAAGAGCTGCCTGCATTTTCGGGCAGTCGCTTCAGCCTTGCCAGCGCCATTCCGGTCCCAGCTCACTGATCGCGCCATGACATCCAAACCGTTATTCAAGACTTTGTCCGACGCTGATGCGCCAGTCCGCATCTGGTTCAACGATCGATCGATGCACGTGCCCGGCGGCCGCTCTGTGGCGGCGGCGCTGCTGGCAGCAGGAGTCTCGCGGTTCCGTGCAACGCCTGTCTGCGCTTCGCCCCGCGGGCCCTACTGCATGATGGGCGCATGCTTCGACTGCCTCGTGGAAATCGATGGCGTGCCGAGCCGGCAGAGCTGCATGGTGACGGTACGCGACGGCATGCGCGTCCGCTCTCAGGAGGGCGCACGTGAACTGCCGCCTGTCGTCGCCCAATCGCCGGAGCATGTCCGTGAGCGTTGAAAACGTTGCTGAACTCGCCCACGAACCGGTCGACGTCGTGGTCGTGGGCGCAGGCCCGGCGGGGCTCGTGGCCGCCGCGCGCGCGGCGAGCGCGGGACTTTCGGTCGTGCTGCTCGATGAACAGGACACCGTCGGGGGCCAGATCTATCGTGCCATCAGCCATGCCGACGCCCGTCGCACGGACATTCTCGGTCCCGATTACGCGGCAGGCGCAGCCATTGCCGACGCGTTCACCCGCTCGGGCGCGCACCACGTCGCCAATGCATCCGTGTGGCAAGTGACCCGGGAGCGCTGTGTGCATTATCTGAAGGACGGCAAGGTCGGCAGCTTTCAGGCGCAGCGCATCATTCTCGCGACCGGTGCATTGGAACGCCCGTTCCCGATTCCGGGCTGGACATTGCCGGGCGTGTTGACGGCGGGCGCCGCGCAGATCCTGTTGAAGAGCGCGGGTGAAGTGCCGGCGCAGCCGCCCGTGCTGGTCGGCTGCGGCCCCCTGCTCTATTTGCTCGGCTGGCAATACACGCGCGCTGGCGTGCCAATTCGCGCGCTCGTCGATACGACGCGCCACGAGGACCGCTGGCGCGCGAAGCGCTACATGCTATCGGCTCTGCGCGCGTGGCCTATGCTCAGCAAGGGCCTGCAGCTGATCCGCACGCTGCGCGAAGCGGGCGTGCCCATCCATGAAGCGGCCGACGATCTACGCATCGAAGCGAAGACGGATGAAGACGGCGTCGAGCGCGCCGCTGCGCTCAGTTTCACAACGCACGGGCGCGAGCATCGCATCGACGCCAACCTCTTCCTGCTGCATCAGGGCGTCGTGCCGAACATTCAGTTTCCCCTTTCGTTGCGTGCGCAACATCGTTGGGACGCGGCGCAGCTGTGCTTCGCGCCGGTTACCGATGTGTGGGGCGAACTCGACGTGCCCGGCATCTTCATCGCTGGGGATGGCGGCGGCATTATCGGCGCGCAGGCGGCGGCCGTCCAGGGCGCCCTCGCCGGGCTCGCCGTGGCCGAGCAGCTCGGCGCGATCGACCGGTCGACGCGCGATCGCGAAGCTTCGATCCATCGTCGCAAGCTCGCTGACCTGAAGCGCATCCGCCCTTTTCTCGACAGCCTGTACCGGCCGCGCGACACAAACCGTATTCCGGCCGACGACGTCATTGTCTGTCGCTGCGAAGAAGTCACCGCGGGTGAAGTGCGCGGTTTCGTTTCCCTGGGTTGCCTGGGCCCCAATCAGGCGAAATCGTTCGGGCGCTGTGGGATGGGCCCTTGCCAGGGGCGCATGTGCGGGCTGACGGTAACTGAAATCATCGCGCACGCACGCAACGTCGCACCCGAGACGGTCGGCTACTACCGCATCCGCCCCCCGATCAAGCCTGTCACGCTCGGAGAACTGGCGGGCGACTGAGACTCAGCGCCGCGTGTCGGGCGCATTGTGTGATTACGTCGTTCCAAGCGCGCGTTTGAGCGCAGCCACACCGCTGCGCGGACTGGAGAGCACTGGGACCCGCACCCCCGTCAATTGCGGCACGAGCCGCGCCATCGAAACCTGTGCCAGCACGACGACGTCGACCTGCTCGGCCAGCGTCGAGATAGTGCGCTTCAGAATGTCGTCGTGTCGGGCGCCATCCCCGCTCACGAGCGCCTCGAACGCACCCTCTGCAATCCGCTCGGTCACTTCAACCGTACGACCGAGTTCGTCGGCCTTCTTTTTGACCAGTCGAACGGTGGGTTCGAGCGTAGTCGATACCGTTGCGACCACCCCAATGCGATGACCGACCGAGCTCGCCTCTTCTGCCATCGCCTCATCGATTTTCACGATCGGGGTCGTGACGAAGTGGCGCACCGAGTCGACAGCTTCGCCTACGGACGAGCAGGCGTTCAAGATGATATCGACGTGCATCGCCTGCGCATTGGCCATGTACGAATGGATCCGGCTGGCAACGTCCGGAGTCAGGTGGCCGGCTGCTCGCACGTCGGCGAGCAGGCTGTCGTCGACGATGTTGATGACACGCGCCTCAGGGATTTGCTCGCTGATTTGCTCTTTGATCGGCTGGACGGTGACCAGTCCCGTGTGAACCACGGCAATCGTCGTCATAGGTTGATTCGGCTCATAGTAGTAGGTGCGGTCATCCGACACGACGCAAGGTAAAGGGCGAGTCTACAACGCGTCCCGGATGCCATTTAGAAATCGGCGACCTTGCCCCACGCCGAATCGCTGAACCTGCTCGGCCGATACGGTTTCGGATCCACGATCGGTACCGCACCGGTAGCAAGATCCGCGATCAAATGGCCAGCGCCGGGACCGATACCGAAACCGTGTCCCGAAAAGCCTGCTGCCAAAATCAATCCCGGCATGCCCGGCACTTCGCCAATACCGGGAACACCGTCCGGCGTGCTGTCGACGAAGCCGGCCCACGCGTGGGTGATCTTTGCGCGGCCAAGTTCCGGCAGCAGTTCGATGGCTCGGCGCTGTGTTTCCCTGATCGTCGGGAGGTCGGGTTTAGGATCGAGAATGCGCACGCGCTCCATGGGTGTCGGCGCGTCGAGCCGCCACCGCTTCAACGTTTCGTGCCCGCCTCGAACACCTTCCATGCCCCCCGGCAGGAGGTTGCGCCAGCGCTTGGCGAACATCGGCACGAACTGCGGCGCGAATCGCATGAACTGTGGCGTGACGTCCACGCGTGCGCGGCCGCTGATGGCCAGTGCGTATCGTCCGTCGCTACGTCGCGTGACGGATACGCCTGAAGTAAACAGGGCGTCCGGCAACGGATGCTCCACGGGAGCCACGCTGAGGATGGACTGGCGGATGGAGGCCTGCGGAAAACGGATGCCGAGCTGGCGGCAGAACGAGGACGCCCACGCGCCTCCGGCGAGCACCACGGTTTTCGTCTTGATGACTCCGGCTTCCGTGATGACGCCGCTGACGCGACCGCCCTCCAATTCGAGGCCGCGGGCCGCACACTGCTGGTGAACGCTGCCACCGAGCTTGATGAGTGCGGCTGCCACAGCCGGCGCAGCCTTCGCAGGATCGGCAGTGCCATCGCTGGGGGAAAAGACGCCGCCTTTCCAGGCGCGGCCGGTCGCCTGGCCTCGCTCGGCGGCTTGCCGGCTATCGAGCATGTACGTCGTCACGCCGGCGGTCTTCGCAAACTCGTGCCAATTGGACCAACGAGAGAGTTCGGCCTCGTCGTTGCTGAGGTACAGGAGGCCGCAGCGACGAAAGCCCGTATCTTCACGGGATTGCATCGCAAATTGCTCCCAGAGGTCGAGGCTCTTGCTGGCAATCGGCAATTCCCGAGCGTCGCGATTCTGCTGCCGGCACCAGCCCCAATTGCGACTCGACTGCTCGGCGCCGATCCTCCCCTTCTCGATCAACGCGACCGACACTCCGCGCTGGGCCAGGTAGTAGGCCGAGAAGACGCCGATGATGCCACCCCCGATCACCACCACATCAGCCGCGGCCGGCAGCGTGGGCGAGGTTTGAATGTGTTGCAACGGAGGGGACATGATCAGTTTCGCTCGATCGGAGCCTGGAGGTTTTGAATCGCGTAAAACTTCGCCACGCGCTCGCGGCTTTCCCATCCGATCGGTGCGCCTTGCGGTACGAAGAGCGCGTCGCCGGCTCCGAGCGACAGCACGCTGCCATCGGGAGCGGCGAACCGAACGCTGCCGGCCAGCAGATGCATGAACTCGTTCACTCGATGCGGCCGGACGATCCGATGGTAGGGCGTCGAATCCCACGTGCCCGCGAGGTACTCTGCGCCATCGTCGGTGAAGACATTGTCGCTACGGCATTGCGGCGCGGGGCCTAGCAGTATCTCCGCCGGTAGCGACGCGGAGGGCTTGAAGTCGGCGTCGGCCCGCAAGGGGATGAGCCCGCGCTTGGTCGGTTTCTCGCAAGCGGCCGCGCAAAACACGAAACGCACGCGGGACTCGGCCTGGACGCGAAGCGCTGTACCCGCCGCGATGACCGCACCCGCCTGCGGACCGAGCAGCAGCGGGGCTTCTCCGGCTGCGTGTAGCGTGAGATTTCCTTCGACTACGACGAGGGTTTCGATATGAGGAAACCTTGCGACGTCGAGCTCGCCAATGAAGCTGACCCGACCCGCGACCATCGAGTCCGGTCCTTCCCACGCGATCTCGCGATGTCGTGCGAAGGGGTCGTCGTTGCCGAAGGCCGCCCTGCGGAACGAGGTTGAAAGCGGTGCGCCGTCCCCACGGTGCAGCACGAGTGCCACGGTCATTTTTGCTCCTCTGTATTGCGCGATTTCCGAACCTTGCTAGCCTGATCTAGCTCGTATCTGTAAAGCGAAGTCAATTTATCGCGTAACAGGCGGGACGTGCGGTTGTTCGGGGCGAACAAACCGCATGGACGTTACGTTTTTGCCGGTGCGTGCGGAATTTTGTGCTGCGCTGCCGTCGGTGCCCCGGCTCGCGGGCGAACCGCTCCGAGTCCGGGATCGGATGAGAACGAAATAGCAAATTTCGGAGCGTGGGCAGCGCGCCCCGAGCGTTACATTGAATCGTTCCGGCAATTCTTGGAGGCTGCATTGGCCACGCCACCGTACATGTCCCCCGCTGCCGTGGCAGCGCTGGACGCCGACGACCAAGTTCCCGGCGAATGCCCGGCAACGCAATTGCGCATCCAAACGCTCGACTGGCCCGTACTTTCGGAAACGCTCGACGAAGCGGGCGTTGCAGTCGTCCCTCGCCTGCTGTCGCCCTCGCAATGCGAGGCGTTACGTGGCCTATATGACAACGCGGCGCACTTCAGAAGTCGTGTCGTGATGACGCGCCATGGGTTCGGTCGCGGCGAATATCAGTATTTCGGCTACCCGTTGCCCCCTCTCCTCCAGATGTTGCGCGAGACGCTTTACGCGTTTTTGGCCCCGATCGCAAACCGCTGGAACGAGCGGCTCGGAATCGACACCCGTTATCCTCGCACGCACGCGGCGTTCATCCGTCGCTGCCACCACGCGGGTCAAGTGCGCCCTACTCCCTTGCTACTGCAATATGCCGAGGGCGACTACAATTGTCTGCATCAGGATCTCTATGGCGAGCATGTTTTTCCGCTTCAGGTTGCGATTCTGTTGTCGCAGCCCGGGCGAGATTTCACCGGCGGAGAGTTTGTGCTGACCGAACAGCGTCCGCGCATGCAGTCGCGCGTCGAGGTCGCTCCGCTCGCGCAGGGCGACGCCGCAATATTCGCTGTCAGCCATCGCCCTGCAAACGGCTCCCGCGGCGCTTATCGGGTCAATATGCGTCACGGGGTAAGCCGCTTGCGATCGGGGCACCGGCATACGGTCGGCATCATCTTTCATGACGCGCTCTGAGCGTCAGGCGTTCATGCTGCAAAAGCCGATCGACGGATGGTCCGATGTTCATGCACGCATTGTTCAAAAATCGCGCCGAAGCCGGCCGTATGTTGGCCGATCGTTTGAAAGGCAATACGGCCCACGACGCGGTGGTGCTCGCCCTGCCGCGCGGCGGCGTGCCAGTCGGCGCCGAGATTGCTCGCGCGCTCGGCCTTGAACTCGACGTGATGCCCGTGCGCAAATTGGGCGTGCCGGGGCAACGTGAACTCGCGATGGGCGCGATTGCGCCTGGTGGCGCCCAGTTCGTCGATCGCGAGATCATGCACTCGGCGCACGTGTCACACGCCGCATTCGAAAAGGTGTTGGAAGAAGAACGGGTAGAACTCGCTCGCCGGGAAACGCACTATCGCGAGCATCGCCCGCCCGCTTCCGTGGAAGGAAGAACCGTCATCCTCGTGGATGACGGCATGGCGACCGGCGCCACGATGCGAGCCGCCTTGAGCGCCCTGCGGCAACGCAACCCGGCCCATGTGATCGTTGCGCTGCCGGTTGCGCCGCCGGGCGCCGAGTCGGAGTTGACCGATCTCGCGGACGAATTCGTCTGCATTGCCCAGCCGGCTCTCTTTTTCAGCGTCGGGCAACACTACGACGAATTCGATCAAACGAGCGACGAGGAGGTCCGCCGGCTCCTCGTCGATGCCAACGAGCGCATGTCAGACAGTTAGTCCGTCGCGTTCCGGAAACGAGCGGCGATCAGAGCCTGAGCTCGGGCGCCGTATATCGGCACTCGTACCGTTTGCGCACGGTACCATTCTCGTCGACGCTTTCCAGATAGACGTCGAACTGCCAAAGCCGGGCCATGTGTCTGAGCACTTCCTCGCTGTCCCCCGACAAGTGCCGGTTATCGCTCATGAAATGTCGCAGCGTCAAACTCCGGTCTCCGCGGGTGTTGACCGACCAAACCTGGATGTTCGGCTCGCGATGGTGCATGTCGTATTGCCGCGACAATGACTGGCGCACGTGTTGATAGCCGCTCTCGTCGTGAATCGCCGACACTTCCAGCGTCTCGCGCGTATCGTCGTCGAGCACCGAGAAGAGCCGCATATCGCGGATCAGTTGCGGCGAGAGGTACTGCGCGATGAAACTCTCGTCCTTGAAATTGCGCATCGCGTAGTGCAGCGTCTGCAGCCACGGCGATCCGGCGATGTCCGGAAACCACTTGCGGTCTTCTTCGGTGGGCGACTCGCAGATACGGCGTATGTCGCTCATCATCGAGAAACCCAGTGCGTAAGGGTTGATCCCGCTGTAATACGGTTTCGTGACCGGGGGCTGATAGATGACGTTGCTATGCGAATGGAGGAACTCCATCATGAAGCCGTCTTCGAGCAACCCCTGGTTGTACATCGTGTTGAGCAGCGTGTAGTGCCAAAACGTGGCCCAGCCCTCGTTCATCACCTGGGTTTGACGCTGCGGGTAAAAGTACTGCCCGATCTTGCGCACGATGCGGATCACTTCCCGCTCCCATGGTTCGAGCAGCGGCGCGTTCTTTTCGGCGAAATAGAGCAGATTCTCCTGCGGCTCGGGCGGATAGCGCTCTTCTTCTTCCGCGGCAAGCGGCGTGTGATGCGCGGGCAGCGTCCGCCACAACTCGTTCACCTGCGATTGCAAGTACGCTTCGCGATCGCGGCGCAATTCGGCTTCCTTCGCAAGCGAGGGTTTCTGGGGCCGTTTATAGCGATCGACGCCATAGTTCATCAGTGCATGGCACGAATCGAGCAGTTCCTCCACGCGGTCGAGCCCGTAACGCTCTTCGCACTCGGCGATGTAGTTCTTCGCGTAGACGAGGTAATCGATGATCGCGTGCGCGTCGGTCCAGAGCTTGAAGAGGTAGTTGCCCTTGAAGAACGAGTTGTGCCCGTAGGCGGCGTGGGCGATCACGAGCGCCTGCATCGTCATCGTGTTCTCTTCCATCAGATACGCGATGCAAGGGTTCGAATTGATGACGATCTCGTAGGCAAGCCCCATCTGTCCCCGGCGATAGCTCTTTTCCGTCGAGAGGAAGTGCTTGCCGAACGACCAATGGCGATAATTGACCGGCATGCCGACGGACGCATAGGCGTCCATCATCTGCTCGGCGCTGATGAGCTCCAACTGGATCGGATAGACATCGAGCTGATACTGCTCGGCGACCTGCGCAATATGCGTGTCGTACTCTTCGATCAGCTCGAACGTCCAATCGGACGGCCACGGCAGAGGTCTGCGGTCGGCAACGTTCATGCGAGGTTCCTTCGGCTGCACAACGGGCGCCTCGACCGGGCGGCGCGCCGGCTCGGTCTCGGCGTGCTGCTTGCCTTGCTCGTGCGACCCGCTTGTATGCGAGCCTTTGCGGCGACGCTCCGGCTGATATCCGCGCGATTCGTTATGCAGATGCTTAGTAGTCATGCGATGCCACCTGCTTTTCGAACAGCTCCCTGAACACAGGGTAGATATCGGCGGCGGCATCCACCTTCTTCATTGCAAGATGCGGCTGCGTCATGGCCAGCTGCGCATACTCCACCCAGAGATTCTGCTCTTCGGGTGCGACTTGAATATACGCGAAGTAGCGGACCTTTTGCAGGATGTCGTCCTGCAAAATTCGACGGCATTTCGGCGAATCGTCCGTCCAATTGTCGCCGTCCGACGCCTGTGCGCCGTAAATGTTCCATTCGGTCGGCGAATAGCGCTCGTCCATGATCTTGCGCATGAGCTCGAGCGCGCTCGACACGACGGTGCCGCCGCTTTCCGTCGAATGAAAGAACGTGTCTTCATCGACTTCTTCCGCCCGTGTATGGTGCCGGATGAAGACGACTTCGATCTTTTCGTAGTTCCGCTTCAAGAAGAGGTAAAGCAGGATGAAGAACCGTTTGGCGAGATCCTTGCGCTGCTCGTCCATCGACCCGGAGACATCCATGAGGCAAAACATGACCGCCTGACTCGAGGGCTGCGGCTGTTTGACGCGATTGATATAACGCAGGTCGAACGGATCGATGAACGGGATGCGCCAGATGCGGCCCCGCAAATGATGGACCGCTTCCTCGAGGAGCTGGATTTCCTCGCTGTTGTCTCCCGGCTCGTTCTTCAGCGCTTCGAGCTGCTGCTCGAGCTCGCGGAGCTGATTGACGAGCGGTGCGCCAAGGGCAATGCGGCGCCCAAGCGCACTGCGCAGCGAGCGAACGACATCGATGTTGTTCGGCGTTCCCTCCGCCGCCCAGCCCGCGCGGATGTTCTTCCACGTGGGCACGGCAAGCAGATGCGTTTTGACGAGCCGCGGTAGCTCGAGATCGTCGAAGAAGTACTGCATGAATTCTTCTCGCGAAAGCTCGAAGACGAAGTCGTCCTGCCCTTCGCCCTCGTTGCTGGCCTGGCTGCCACCGCCTCCGCTGCCGCCGTTCGGGCGCGGAATCTTGTCGCCGCGCACATAGTCTTCATTGCCGGGATGCACGAGCTCGCGCTTGCCGGCCGAGCCGTGCCGGAACATGGGTTCGGCGATATCCTTGCGCGGAATCGTGATGCTCTGCGTGCTTTGAATATCCTTGATGCTGCGATCGCGCACCGCCTCGGAAACAGCCCGCCGAATGTAGTTCTTTACACGGCGCAAAAAGCGTTCGCGGTTCGCAATGCTCTTGTTCTTTCCTGCCAGCCTGCGGTCGATGATTTGGTGAAGCACATCCAGTCTCCCGCTTCAATTCCTCAAAGCGGTGCGCGCAGCCGCCGGGCAGACGGCATGCCTGCCCACCGCGCGTACCGCGAAACGCCCGGCCGGCGTCGGCCCGCCGGGCGCTGCGCCCTTCGTTACGAGGACTTGCGCACCCGCAAGTACCAGTCGCACAACAGGCGTACTTGTTTCGGCGTATAGCCTTTCGCAACCATCCGATTGACGAAGTCTTCGTGCTTGCGCTGCTCCTCGGCCGAGCCCTTTGCATTGAACGAAATGACCGGCAACAGTTCCTCGGTGTTCGAGAACATTTTCTTCTCGATCACCACGCGCAGCTTCTCGTAGCTGATCCACGCCGGATTCTTGCCGCCGTTTGCCGCCCGTGCCCGCAACACGAAATTGACGATTTCGTTGCGGAAATCTTTCGGATTGCTGATGCCGGCCGGCTTTTCGATCTTTTCCAGCTCGGCGTTCAGCGCGGCGCGATCGAAGCTTTCGCCCGTGTCGTGATCGCGGAATTCCTGATCCTGAATCCAGAAGTCGGCATACGTGACGTAGCGGTCGAAGATGTTCTGACCGTACTCCGAATACGATTCGAGGTATGCGGTCTGAATCTCTTTGCCGATGAATTCCGCGTAGCGCGACGCCAGCACGTCCTTCACGAACGACAGATATTTCTGTTCGGTCTCCGGTGGGAACTGCTCCCGCTCGACCTGCTGCTCGAGCACGTACATGAGGTGAACCGGGTTCGCCGCGACCTCGGTCGTATCGAAGTTGAACACGCGCGAAAGAATCTTGAATGCAAAGCGCGTGGACACCCCTGTCATACCTTCGTCGACCCCGGCGTAGTCCCGGTATTCCTGATAGGACTTCGCCTTCGGGTCGGTGTCCTTCAGGTTTTCGCCGTCGTAGACCTGCATCTTCGAGAAGAGATTCGAGTTCTCGGGCTCCTGCAAGCGCGTCAGCACGGAGAACTGCGCCATCATCTTCAGCGTGCCGGGCGCGCACACGGCGTCGGCCAGCGAGGAGTTGCGAATCAGCTTCTCGTAAATCTTGATCTCTTCCGACACCCGCAGGCAATACGGCACCTTCACGACGAAAATCCGGTCGAGCAATGCCTCGTTGTTGCGGTTGTTCCTGAACGCCTTCCATTCCGACTCGTTCGAGTGCGCCAGAATGATGCCGTCGAACGGTATCGCCCCGAAGCCTTCCGTACCCTTGAAGTTGCCTTCCTGGGTCGCAGTCAGCAGCGGGTGCAGCACTTTGATCGGCGCCTTGAACATTTCGACGAATTCAAGCAACCCTTGATTCGCGAGACACAGGCCGCCCGAGTAGCTGTAGGCGTCTGCATCGTCCTGCGCATACTGCTCGAGCTTGCGGATGTCCACTTTGCCGACGAGCGAGGAGATATCCTGGTTGTTCTCGTCACCCGGCTCGGTCTTCGCGATGCCGATCTGGCGGAGCACCGACGGATACCGGCGCACGACGCGGAACTTGCGGATGTCGCCGTTGTACTCGTGCAGGCGCTTCACCGCCCACGGGCTCAGAATGCTTTTGAGGTAGCGGCGAGGAATGCCGTACTGCTCTTCGAGGATCGGGCCGTCCTCGTCGTAGTCGAAGAGCCCGAGCGGCGACTCGTTAACCGGCGAGCCCTTGATCGAATAGAACGGCACGCGTTCCATCAGTTGCTTGAGCCGCTCGGCGATGGACGATTTGCCGCCGCCCACCGGCCCGAGCAAGTACAGAATCTGCTTTTTCTCTTCGAGGCCTTGTGCCGCGTGACGGAAGTACGCGACGACCTGCTCGATCACATCCTCCATCCCGTAGAACTCCCGGAATGCCGGATAGACCTTGATGACCTTGTTCGCGAAGATCCGCGACAGCCGCGGGTCGTTGCGTGTATCGACCTGCTCCGGCTCCCCGATAGCCGTCAACATGCGTTCGCTGGCAGTGGCGTACGCGGCGGGATTGTCTTTGCAGAGCGCGAGGTACTCCTCAAGCGAGAACTCTTCCTCTCGCGTTTTTTCGAAGCGGTTCGCGAAACTGCTGTAAATATCCATGCTCCCTCCTCGCCAAGTATGCGGTCGATGTCGTCTCCAGGCCACTATACCGAAACGACCTCGCTCGAATTCATCCTAAACCCTTTTAAATTATTTTTCACGGCTTACGTTGTTCACGTGACTACTAACTTGGAGATGCGACCGCGCTCGCCTACAATCTACGTCCGCGATGTGCGTGCCTCTCGTTCCTCTTTCGCCCCCACCTTCGTATACGTTGCAGGTGTCGCGTTCGTCGACACATGTACGCTTCCGTTACAACTTTTCGCGTTGGAGCACCATCCGCAAAAATGGCGGGCGGTGCCGCGCTGCTTGCGTCCCCATTTAGAGCGGACGCGAAATGCGAACGCGTCGTGTGACGGTGTGAGCCAACAGGTTTCGTGCTGCCTGCGCGTGCGTTGCACTATCTGATTTAACGGCCGGCGCGAACTAGCGCTTGAGCGATTTCCGAGGACGCGCCCCCCGGAGGAAACCCGCGGCGGGGCGGTATTGGCG
>Ga0207647_10001758_pt1 | contig 16628 bp, 14 predicted proteins | sample KBSCornC2_FD_184295 | JGI IMG/M metagenome (GOLD analysis project Ga0207647, IMG submission 184295) | Corn rhizosphere microbial communities from Kellogg Biological Station, Michigan, USA - C2 (SPAdes) (version 2) | ecosystem: Host-associated > Plants > Roots > Rhizosphere ...
CGCGGCCGATCCCGCAGCGAGCGACTGGGCGTCGATCAGCCTGCCGCCGACGCTCGCCAACCAGCACTGGTTCGGCACCGACGAACTCGGCCGCGACCTGCTCGTGCGCACGCTGATCGGCGGGCGCGTGTCGATCGAGGTCGGCCTGCTCGGCACGCTGGTGTCCGGCCTGTTCGGCGTCGCGTGGGGCGCGACCGCCGGCTTCGCGGGCGGCCGGGTCGACTCCGTGATGATGCGCATCGTCGACATGATGTACGCGATCCCGTACCTGCTGATCGCGATCCTGATGATGACCCTGTTCGGCCGCTCGTTCTTGCTGGTCGTGCTGACCATCAGCGCGTTCTCGTGGATCGACATGGCGCGCGTCGTGCGCGGCCAGACGCTGTCGCTGCGCAACCGCGAGTTCGTCGATGCGGCGCGCGCGATCGGCGTGTCGCCGGCATCGATCGTGCGGCGTCACATCGTGCCGAACCTGCTCGGCGTGGTCGTCGTGTATGCGACGGTCTCGGTGCCGAACATCGTGCTGACCGAATCGGTGCTGTCGTTCCTCGGCCTCGGCGTGCAGGAACCGATGACGAGCTGGGGCGTGCTGATCCAGGACGGCGCGCAGAAACTGGAATCGATGCCGTGGCTCCTGCTGGCACCGGCCGTCATGCTGTGCGTGACGCTTTACTGCGTGAACTTCGTTGGCGACGGCCTGCGTGACGCGCTCGACCCGAAGGATCGCTGAGAATGAAACGACCCCCACGCTCATGTTATTCGCTGTCGACCGGAGTTAGCGCTTCAGCGCTTACTCCGGTCCCATGCACGGCTCCCCCCGAGGGGGCGGCCAGCCTCCTTGGGGCGGCCCGGCGGAGGCTGGCATGACATCACTACTTGAAGTCGACAACCTCGGCGTGCGCTTCACGCGCAAGGATGCACCGCCCGTCGACGCCGTGAGCGGCGTGTCGTTCTCGCTCGAGGCCGGCAAGACGCTCGGCATCGTCGGCGAATCGGGCTCGGGCAAGAGCCAGACCGTGATGGCGCTGCTCGGCCTGCTGGCCGGCAACGGCACGACGACGGGCACCGCGCGCTATCGCGGCGACAACCTGCTCGAGATGGATACGCGCGCGCTGAACGCGGTGCGCGGCGACCGCATCGCGATGATCTTCCAGGATCCGATGACGTCGCTCAATCCGTTCCTGACGATCGAGCGGCAGATGACCGAGACGCTGCAGCTGCATCGCAAGCTGTCGCGCAAGGACGCGACCCGGCGCGCGATCGAGGCGCTCGAGTCGGTGCGCATTCCCGATGCGGCACGCCGCATTCGCATGTATCCGCACGAGTTCTCCGGCGGCATGCGGCAGCGCGTGATGATCGCGATGGCGCTGCTGTCCGAGCCGGAAATCCTGATCGCCGACGAGCCGACCACCGCGCTCGACGTGACCGTGCAGGCGCAGATCATCGACCTGCTGCGCGAGCTGAACCGCGAGCGCGGCACCGCGATCGTGCTGATCACGCACGACATGGGCGTGGTCGCGGGCCTCGCGGACGACGTGATGGTCATGTATGCGGGCCGCACCGTCGAATACGCGCCGGCCGATTCGATCTTCGTGGCGCCGTCGCATCCGTACACGATCGGGCTGCTCAACGCGCTGCCGCGCCTGACCGACGCGGACGATGCGCCGCTCGTCGCGATTCCCGGCAATCCGCCGATGCCCGGCACCGCGCCGGCCGGCTGCGCGTTCGCGAAACGCTGCACGTATGCGGAGGAGCGCTGCGGTGCGGCGCGCCCCGTGCTCGAAACCTATGGCGCGGCGGGCGCGGTGCGCGCATGCCACCGGCCGCTGGCCGATCTGACGGGAGGTCTGCGATGAGCGTCGAAGCACGCCGCAATGCCGGCGCGACGGGCGACACGCTGCTGTCCGTCGAGGATCTGAAGGTGCATTTCCGCGTGCCGCTCGGCGGCTATCCGTGGTCGCCGAAGGGCACGCTGCGCGCGGTCGACGGCGTGTCGTTCGACGTGAAGCGCGGCGAGACGGTCGGGCTCGTCGGCGAGTCGGGCTGCGGGAAGTCGACGCTCGCGCGCGCGCTGATCGGCCTCGTGCCGATGACGGCCGGCACGGTGCGCTGGCGCGGCGATGCCGTCGCGCCCGATCACCTGCGCGGCACCGCGATGCGCCGCGAAGTGCAGATGATCTTCCAGGATCCGCTCGCATCGCTCGATCCGCGCATGACGATCGAGCAGATCGTCGCGGAGCCGCTCGTCACGCACCACGCGGGCCTCGGCCGCACCGAAGTGCGCCGCCGCGTGATCACGATGCTCGAGCGCGTCGGCCTGAATGCGCATCACCTGCTGCGCTATCCCCACGAATTTTCCGGCGGGCAGTGCCAGCGCGTCGGTATCGCGCGTGCGCTGATCAGCGAGCCGAAGCTCGTGATCTGCGACGAACCCGTCTCGGCGCTCGACGTGTCGATTCAGGCGCAGATCGTGAACCTGCTGCGCGATCTGCAGCGCGACCTGTCGTTGTCCTATCTGTTCGTCGCGCACGATCTGGCGGTGGTGAAGGCCATCAGCCAGCGCGTGCTCGTGATGTATCTCGGCCGCGTGATGGAGTTCGGCACGCGGCATGACGTGTATGGCGTGCCGCAGCACCCGTACACGAAGGCGCTGCTCGATGCGGCGCCGACGCCGGAGCCGGCGCGCGAGCGTGCTCGCCGTCCGATGCTGCTGGCGGGCGAGATGCCGTCGCCGCTCAACCCGCCGTCCGGCTGCGCGTTTCGCACGCGCTGCCCGGTCGCGATCGACGCGTGCGCGCAGGACGTGCCGCTGCCGGAAGTGCGGCAGGGCTCGGCGGCGCGTGTCGCGTGCATCCGGGCGGGCGTGGCGGCGTGAAGTGACGCAGCAAACATAACCAGGCAGGTCAACAGGGGTAGGGTGCGGCGCGAACAACCTTCGCGCCGCGGGTAAAGGCGCGTCCTTAACCGGGCTCGCCGGGGGGCTGGAAGCGGATCGCAACCGGCGTGGACGACATCAACACAAGACGAGAATGACGATGAAAAAGCAAAAGACGATCGGGACGGCATCGAAGATGCTGCTTGCATGGGGCTTGCCGGCGCTCGCGGGCGTGTCGCTGACCGGCGTCGCGCACGCCGACGACGCGGCCCCCGCACCGCTGACGGTCGCGCAGGCCGCGCCGGCGGCCGGCGCGAGCTCGACCGTTGCGCAGGCAACGACCCCGAACGCCGTGATCAACGCCGAAGCGACCCAGGCCGTCACGCCGCCCGACGAGCCGTCGGCCCAGTCGAAGTCGAAGGGCTTCATTGCCGACAGCCATCTCGACTTCCTGTTCCGCAACTATTCGGACGTGCTCGACAGCAAGGGCGGGCCGCACCGCCACGCGTGGGTCCAGGGCGCGATGGCGAACTTCGAGTCGGGCTTTACGACGGGCTTGATCGGGATCGGCTTCGACGCGTCGCTGTATGCGGCGCTGAAGCTCGACGGCGGCCAGGGCGCCGGCAGCATGGTGCACATCGCGAAGGGCGGCGGTGGCGGCAACCAGCTCGCGTGGGCGTACCCGGGCATCTACGACATCAAGGCGCGCATCTCGAACACGGTGGTCAAGTACGGTCTGCAGGCCGTCGACAACCCGTTCATGGAGCAGCACGACAACCGCGCGCTGCCGCCGACGTTCCTCGGCGCGACGATCGTCAGCAACGAATTCAAGAACGTGATGCTCGAGGCCGGCAGCTTCACGAAGACCGACGCACGCGGTCACACGACGCTCACGAACCTCACGACGCAATACGGCGGCACGCGCATCAACCGCCTGACGTACGTCGGCGGCACGTGGGACTACTCGCCGAACGGCGAAGTCGCGCTGTACGCGAACCAGGCCGACGACGTGTGGCACCAGTACTACGCGTCGGTGAAGCACAGCATCGGCAGCACGCAGACGATCAAGTGGACGGGCTTCGGCAACGTCTACTCGACGCACGACACCGGCGACGCGCTGCAGGGCAAGATCGACAACAACGCATACAGCCTGTCGCTGGCCGCGCAGCACGGCCCGCACGAGCTGCTGCTCGGCTTCCAGCAGGTGCTCGGCGATCAGTTCTTCGACTACCTGAACGAAACCAACGGTATCTTCCTGACGAACTCGATGGACGTCGACTACAACGCGCCGCACGAAAAGTCGCTGCAGCTGCGTTACACGTTCTACGGCAAGGAAGCGGGCCTGCCGGGCTTCAAGGCGATGGTGTGGGGCGTGACGGGCTGGGGTGCGGACGGCAGCGCGGGGGCGGCGAACGATCCGAGCAAGTCGAGCATCTACTGGGCCAACGGCGCGCCGGTGCAGGGCCGTCACCACGAGTTCGGCTTCATCCCGTCGTACACGTTCCAGAGCGGCAAGCTGAAGGACACGAAGGTCACGTTCATCGCGATGTGGCACAACGGTTCCGCGCACTACTCGGACGCGACGAACCGCGAGTATCGCCTGGTCGTGAACGTGCCGCTGCACGCGTTCTGAGCGAAGGGGGATGCAACGTCCCCCGCGGTATTTCCCGTCTTGCGCGGCCGGCCTGCCGTCAGTTCGATCAGGCCGGCTTGTGCAGACCCGCCACCGGATCGTTCGCGGCGGGCACCTCTTCCACCAGCGACGTGAGCTGGCGGCCGGTGTCGCGCCACGCATCGAGGCCGCCGCGCAGCGGCAGCGCATCGGTGAAGCCGGCGTCGAGCAGGCGCTTGGCCATCAGCGCGGCCGTCACTTCGTTCGGGCACGAGCAATACACCACGAACTTCTGCGTGAGCGGATAGCGCGAGACGATGTCGTCGATGCGCCGCTCGTCCGCGAACTGCGCGCCGGGAATCGTGAACGGGTCGAGCTTGCGATGCTCGGGCGAACGCACGTCGAGCACCACGGGCGCCGACGCATCGCCCAGCAGGCGGTCGAGCTCGTCGACCCCGATCCGCGCGCTCGCGAGCTGGCGGATCAGCGCGCGGCGGCGCATCCAGCGCACGGCCGCATAGATCGCGAGCAGCGCGACGATCACCAGCAGCACCGCGCGGCCGAGCCGGCTCGCGCCGGCGAACAGCGAGTCGATCTGCCGGTAGAACACGAGCCCGGCGACGAGTCCGACGATCGTCCACAGTGCGGCGCCGAGCGCATCGTAGCCGGCGAACGTGCGATAGCGCGTGCCGAGCGCGCCGGCCATCGGCACCGATACGAGCGACAGCCCCGGGATGAAGCGGGCGACCGCGAGCACGCGCACGCCGTAGCGGCCGAAGAAACGTTCGGTCTTCTTCACGCAGGTATCGCGCGACAGCGACAGCCGGCAGATCGTCTTCAGCGTCGTGCCGCCGTAGCGCCGCCCGGCGACGTACCACACGGTGTCGCCGATCAGCGCGCCGAGCACCGACAGCGCCAGCACCGTCACGAGCTGCGAACCGATCATCGCCGGATGCATCGCGGCCATCGCGCCGAACAGCACGAGCGTCGGCATCGCCGGCACGGGCAGGCCGATGGCCGCCGCGAGTACGTTGGCGAACACGAGAAGCGGCCCGTATTGGGCGACGAGGTCACGGAGCATGACGGCTGGCCGAAAAGGAAGCGCGTGGGGAGACTACACAGATGGGCCGATTATCGGCCATTTTCAACCGTGCGTCGGGGAATGACGGAAAGCGCCTGACGGCGGCAGGGAGATGCGGGCAGAACGGTGAGCCGATGCGTTGCACGCGGCTCACCGTCGGACTTCAGGAAGGAGTGCGGGCGAGCGACGCGGCGCCGTGGTTTTCGCCGGGCAGCTCGGCGCCGTGCGAGCGGATCGCCGCGATCAGTTCGGCCGGCGTGATCTCGTAGCGGACCTCGCGGTGAATGCCGGGCTTGCGTTCGTCGATCTCGATCAGCAGCACGCTCTTGCCGTCGCTGGTCGATTCGAGCCTGAGCGAGCGGAGTTCGCGGCCGTCGGCCGGGTCGTGTTCGGTGAGCAGGGTCATTGCCCCGGATGAGCCGGTAGTGCGCATCGAACCTATCCTCGTGTCGTGTGTGTGCCAGATTGGCGAAGATGTCGTTGTTGAATGCAGCTTGACGAAGTTTAACGCGAACGGGCCGCAACACGGAGCATTTTCGTGGGCTCGAAAAGAGGGTTGTACCACCCATCCTTCTGACGTTTGAGCCCCGCCGGGCGGGCGTTTCAGCCGGATCGGGGCGCGCCGCGCCCGGCGTCCGGCCGGGAATCGGGCCGGGCGGGCGCGGCAGCTGTCAGAAGCGGTCGGCGAGCCCCATCGCCGGGTCGCTGACCGAATGGCGGCCCGTTTCGACGCGGCCGGCCACGCGGCGCGAGAAGCTCGCGTCGCTGTCGGCGGTGACGACGAAGTCGTACCAGTGGCCGGTCGAGTCGAGCTTCCAGTGCAGTTCCGACTGGCCGCCGGCGTGCACCGTGACGGTCCACGTCGTGCCGGCGCGGTTGCCGTTCTCGTTGCCGTGGCCGCGATCGTCGTTCGCGCCGCGGCCGGACAGCGCGCCGTACACCTCGTTCGACTTCACCGTGAAGCGCACGGGGCTGCCGCCGTCGTTGCGCAGCCGCAGATGCAGGTTGCCGCTCGCGCCCGCATAGCCGACCCGGATCTCCGGGTGCGGCGCCCGCCCGCCGGCCAGCCGGGCCAGGTCGCCGGTGAAGCGGCGGTGATAGCCGTTCGGGCCGAGCACCCACAGGTCATATTTGCCGCTGTCGTCGGCCAGCGCCGCCCAGTCGCCGCGCAGCGCCTTGCCCGGCTCGACGACGTAGCGGCGCGGCACGCGGTCGAGGTGCAGCTTGTCGTAGACGTGGAACACCGCCGCCGCGCGGCCGGTGTTCGCGAACTTCAGCGTGACGGTGCCCTTGCCGGCATCGACCTGCGCGCTCGCATGCAGCTCGTACGGCAGCGCGCGCGACGGGCGCACGCCGGTGGCCTGCGCGGGCAGCGACGGCGTGGCCGGCGGCGTGATCTTCGGCGCGGCCTGCTGCGCGGCGCTCAGTGCGTCCACCTGGCTTTTCGTCGTGCGGCCCGCGAGCGTGGGCAGCGGTTCGTTGTTCGGCGTGCGGAAGTTGAACGCGCTCGTCAGGTCGCCGCACACCGCGCGACGATACGCGCTGATCTGCGGCTCGACCACGCCGAAGCGCTTCTCGAGGAAAAGCAGCGTCGACGTATGGTCGAACACCTGCGAATTGACCCAGCCGCCGCGGCTCCACGGCGACACGACCCACATCGGCACGCGCGGGCCCGGCCCGTACGGACGGCCGTCGGCCGCGGGCTGACTCGACGTGGCCGGCGCGAAGTCGTGATACTCGACGGCGACGTCGGTGGCCGCGAGCGTATGGCCGCCCGCGAGCGAGCCGTCCGCGTTGCGCGACGGCACGGCCGGCGACGGCATGTGGTCGAAGAAGCCGTCGTTCTCGTCGTAGTTGATCAGCAGCACGGTCTTGCTCCACACCTCCGGGTTCGCGGTCAGCGCGTCGAGCACCGCCTGCACGTACCACGCGCCCTGCGCGGGGCTCGATGGCCCAGGATGTTCGCTGTACACGGAAGGCGGGATGATCCACGACACCTCGGGCAGCGTGCCGTTGCGGATGTCGTCGCGGAACGTTTCGAGGAAGCCATGCGGCATCGTGTTGCCGAACCCCTTCGCGAGCGGGCTCAACGGATCGTCGATCGCCGGATCGTAGAACGCGCCGGCCGCCGTCACCGGCTGCGTGATGTCCGTCGACGCGACGTACGCGGGGCGGCGTGCGGCCGGCATCTGCTCGATGGCCGCGCGCCAGTGGCGAAAGCTCATCATCTCGTTGCAGCCGAAGTTGTCGATCAGGCTCTGGTAGACCTTCCAGTTCACGCCGGCCTGCTGCAGCCGGTCCGCGTAGGTCGTCCACGTCCAGCCCTGGCTCGACGGGCCGATGTCGTTGCCGCCGTTGAACTGGTTGTTCAGCGCGGCGAGCTTCACGCGGCTGCCGTCGGCCGGGCTGATGCCGTTCGGGCCGTTGGTGTCGCTCCAGTAGAACAGCCGGTTCGCGATCGTGCCCGTGTGTATCCCGCAGTGGTAGTGGTCGCACAGCGTGAACGCGTCGGCGAGCGCGCGCTGGAACGGCACTTCGGCCGCATCGTAATAGCCCATCGACAGCGGCGTTTTCGCGTCGGGCCAGCGGTTCATCCGGCCATGGTCCCACGCGGCCTGCGAGTCGGCCCACGTGTGCGGCGTGCCACCCGCGCGCTGCGCGTTGCCCTGGCGCGCATCGAGGTGGTACGGCGTGATGGTCGTCGCGGGCGTCGCTTTCGTGTAGGTCTGGTGGAACACGTCGCGACCGTTCGGCGACGGCACCGCGAAGCGGTCGCCGTAACCGCGCACGCCCTTGAAGGTGCCGAAGTAGCCGTCGAACCCCCGGTTTTCCATCATCAGGAGCACGACGTGCTTGACGTCCTTGATGGTCCCCGTTTCGTGAAACGCGGGAATCGCGAGCGCGCGGCGGATGCTCGGCGGAAACGCGGACAGTGCGGCGGCGGCGAGGCCGGAAGTCGCGGTTTGCTGAAGAAATTTGCGGCGTGACGTCATGGCGTTCTGATCCTGTGATGATGGGAGCGTTCGTGACTTCGTCTGTTGCGCCCGTGCGTCGTCCCCCCCTTTCCGGGACGGCTGGCGATGCGTGTGCGTGTGCGTGTCGGCGCGTTGGCCGTTGTCGCGATCCTGCGCACCGCACGCTCGTGATGCGCGGGGCAGGATCTCGGCCCACGCGTGCCCGACGAGTGCCGGGCGGGGCGGCGCCCAGTCTAGGGAGCGCAGATGACGTCGACGTGATGCGCGGATGACACGCGATGACGTGCGGTGCCGATGGTGGTGAGGTTGCGAGCGCAACTAATCGGTGACGCGCCGCGAAGATGCCGGAGTGGCAGTCTGAAATTACCGATTCCTGTGGGCTGGAGCGGTCATAAATTACCGATTTCGTTAGGTCGGAGCGATGTGGTGTGGTTGTGCGTGCAACGGAATCGCGTTGCGCTGCGACCATGTTTCATTCGTGTGAAATCGGATAAGCTCGATGCGTTGTTGCGTTCGCGCGGCAACGTGCCCCGGCCCGATACTTTCGACTCTACCCAGTCATGACCGATATCACGATCCGGCACAGCGAGACGCACGACGTCGACGCGATCCGGCAAATCGTCGCGCACCCCGCGGTGTACATGAACACGCTCCAGCAACCGTTTCCGTCGCACGAGAAATGGCAGCAGCGACTCGAACGCCTGAGTGAACAGGGCGTGAGCCTCGTCGCCGAACTCGACGGCGCGGTGGTCGGCCATCTCGCGCTGCATCCGGAGCAGAACCCGCGCCGGCGTCATGCGGCGTCGCTCGGGATGATGGTCGACGCGTCGCATCACGGTCGCGGCATCGGCGGCCGGCTCCTGGCCGCCGCCATCGGACTCGCCGAAAACTGGCTGAACGTCACGCGGCTTGAACTGACCGTATTCGTCGATAACCCGGCGGCCATCGCGCTGTATGAAAAGCACGGTTTCCGGATCGAGGGAGAGGCGCCGGACTACGCGCTGCGCGACGGCGCGTATGCGTCGGTGTATCAGATGGCGCGGATCAAGGGGCGGCAGTAATGGAGGCGTGCACGCAGCGCGGCGGTGCATCGTTGCGCCCGCAACGCGTGAGCGCACGTCGGCGATGCCGCACGTCATATTCATTCGAGAATTCGTTCGTTTTCAACCGGCCGCGTGAATCGTATCGTCGAGCGATTTGCCGGTCGCGGCTTTTTGCGTCGATGCCTGCACGACGCGCACGGCCGGTTCCGGCATGCGCGGTGTCATTCGTCGACGCCCTTCGTTGTTTCGTTGTTTCGTCGTGTTTTCGCCTCGCCGCTTCGCACGCATGGGCCGGCCGTCGCTGACGTGCCGCCTCCGACCGTCGCGCGACGCCGCTTCCCGCAACCGTCTCTTTCAACGGAACCCGCCTCGATGAAAACCGTTCTCCGCAGCCTGACTGCCGCCTGCCTGTTCGCCGCCGCGAGCGCGGCGTTCGCCAACCCCGCACCGCAGGGCGCTGCCGTGTCGAGTCCTTCGGGCGAGGGCGCGCATCTGCCGCCCGGTATCGCGTGGCAGCAAGGCGACATCGATGCCGCGTTCGCGCTGGCGAAGCGCACCGGCAAGCCGCTGCTGCTGTATTGGGGCGCGGTGTGGTGCCCGTCGTGCAACCAGGTGAAGTCGACGATCTTCAGCCAGCAGGCGTTCAAGACCCGCTCGTCGTTCTTCGTGCCGGTGTATCTCGACGGCGATACCGAAAGCGCGCAGAAGCTCGGCGAGCGCTTCAAGGTGCACGGCTATCCGACGATGATCCTGTTCCGCCCGGACGGCACCGAAGTGACGCGGCTGCCGGGCGAAGCCGATCTCGAGCGCTACATGCAGGCGCTGTCGCTCGGGATGACGGCCACGCACCCGGTGCGGCAGACGCTCGCGACCGCGCTGAACAACGGTGCGTCGCTGACGCCGGACGAATGGCATCTGCTCGCCGACTATTCATGGGACACCGATGGCGCGCTGCCGGTGCCGCCCGATCGGGTCGCGGTGACGCTGCAGACGCTGTCGCAGCGTGCGCGCGCAGCCGGCGCGAAGGCGGACGCTGCGCGGTTTGCGCTGAAGTCGGCGGTGGTCGCGGCCTCGGACGATCCCGCGCAGGCCGGCGCACTCGACAAGGCCGCGCTCGCCGATGCGCTGCGCGCGGTGCTGCGCGAGCCGGCGCTGGCGCGGGCCGATTCGGATGTGCTCGTCGCGGCGCCCGCGCGCGTGGTCGCCTACCTCGGCGGTGATGCCGCCCAGCGCGCGAAGCTGCGCGGCGCATACGACGCGGCGCTTGCGCGCCTGTCGACCGACACGACGCTGTCGTCGATCGACCGCCTGATGGCGCTGCACGGCCGCGTGCTGCTCGCGCGCGGTGACGCGCACGACGGCGCGCCGCTCCCCGCACCGGCGCCGGCGCTGGTCGATGCCGCACGCAAGCAGATCGCGGCATCGGTGCAGGGCGCCGCGAATCCGTACGAGCGGCAGGCGCTCGTCAGCGAAGGGGCGGACACGTTGACCGACGCAGGGCTGTACGACGAATCCGATGTCTTGCTGAAGGCCGAGTTGCCGCGTTCGGCGACGCCGTACTACTTCATGTCCGGACTGGCCGCGAATGCGAAGGCGCGCGGCGACAAGGCCGCGGCGCTCGACTGGTACCGGAAGGCGTACGACTCGGCGAGCGGACCGGCGACGAAACTGCGCTGGGGTGCGACCTACTTCGCGAATGCGGTCGCGCTGGCGCCGGACGATTCGGCGCGGATCGAGGCCATAGCCGCGAGCGTGCTCGCGCAGGCCGGGAAGACCAGGGATGCGTTTTATGGGGCGAACCTGCGGGCGCTGACCAAGGTCGTCACGCAACTGAACCGCTGGCGCGGCGGCGGCGCGCACGATGCATCGGTCAGGTCGGTCGTGAAGCAGCTCGATGGGGTATGCGCGAAGCTGCCGGCGGGCGACCCGCAGGCAGCGGCATGCGCGAAATTGATTCAGCCGGTGAAGGCGTAACGGCGGAAACGGTGCGGTCGGGCGGGCTGGGGGAGCGGAGGCCGCGATTACTGGCTCGACTCCGACGACGCGCCGCGATCGCTGCCATACCCGGCACTCTGCTCGCGGGCGATCTTCGCTTCGGCGGAAACGATGCTGGCCGGATAGAACCAGTCGCTCGGCTGGAAGCCGGCCTGCTTGAGCGCCTTCACTTCGGCGTGGACCTGCGCGCGCGTGAGCGGCGGGTTCGACTGCGCGTGCGCGGCGAGCGGGGCCGATACGGCCAGGGCGATGGCAACTGCATGAATCAGGCGCTTCATGATCGGGACCTCCATGTTTCCGACTGGGCGGCCGGCCTTCGTTCGACGAAGCGGCTGCGGTTGAAAACAGTGTAGGCCCGGCCACGCGCGGGAAAAATGCGATCGCTCCCAACGCAGTGTTCTGCTGTTGGTAACAATGGGAGTGGTGGTGGTGGTGGTGGCGATGCCGGATGGCGGCGAGTGGCGCATGCTGAGGAGTGTGAGCCGTGCAGCGGCGTGGCGTTGGGCGGTTCCGGTCGGGTGGGGAGCGGATCGGCGGAGGCGGATCCGGGGCGGTTCGCCCGATTTGCATGCTGCCCTACCGAGAAGGTGCTACGCGATGGACGTCGCGCTGCGCTGCCTGTTGCGGCGATGCAGGGCGATCGAGCGGGTGCGGGGGGAACGGAGCGTCGGCCGCGTCGATGCGGCCGACCGAAGTGCGGCGGCGTGTGGAACGCCGCCCGACGCACAGCGTTACACGAGGCCCGTCGTGTAGTACACGGCGATCACGAAGAACACCGCGAGCGTCTTGATGATGGTGACCGCGAAGATGTCGCGATACGACTGGCGGTGCGTGAGGCCCGTGACCGCGAGCAGCGTGATGACCGCGCCGTTGTGCGGCAGCGTGTCCATGCCGCCGCTGGCCATCGCGACGACCCGGTGCAGCACGTCCAGCGGAATGTTGGCCGCCTGGGCGCCCTTGATGAACAGGTCCGACATCGCGGCGAGCGCGATGCTCATGCCGCCCGACGCCGAACCGGTGATGCCGGCGAGCGAGCTGACCGATACGGCCGCGTTCACGAGCGGGTTCGGAATGCTCTTCAGCGCATCGCTGACGACGAGGAAGCCCGGCAGCGCGGCGATCACGCCGCCGAAACCGTATTCCGACGCGGTGTTCATCGCGGCGAGCAGTGCGCCGGCGACGGCGGCCTTCGAGCCGTCCGCGAAGCGGCCGCTCACGCGCTTGAACGCGGTCAGGATGACCAGCACGATGCCGAGCAGCAGCGCGGCCTCGACCGACCAGATCGCGACGACGGTCTTGATCGACGTCGTGACCGGCGCGTGCACGCCGGGCAGCACGTCCGGCGCGACCGTGTACGACGCGGCGCCGTACCACTGCGGGATCAGCTTCGTGAACGCGAAGTTCGACACGCCGACGAGAATCAGCGGCAGGATCGCCAGCGCCGGATGCGGGAGCGACTTCGCTTCCACGCGTTCCGGTTCGTTGACGAGCGACGTGCCGTAGCCTTCACCCTTCGCCATCGCCGAACGGCGGCGCCATTCCAGGTACGTGAGGCCGACGACGACGATGAACAGCGAGCCGATCGTGCCGAGCACGGGCGCGGCCCAGGCAGTCGTCTTGAAGAACGTGGTCGGGATGATGTTCTGGATCTGCGGCGTGCCGGGCAGCGAGTCCATCGTGAACGAGAACGCGCCGAGCGCGATCGCGCCGGGCATCAATCGTTTCGGAATGTTGCTCTGGCGATAGAGTTCGGCCGCGAACGGATACACCGCGAACACCACGACGAACAGCGACACGCCGCCATAAGTGAGCAGCGCGCACACCGCGACGATCACCGCATTTGCACGCGAGCGGCCGATGTAGCGGATCGCCGCATGGACGATCGACTCGGAGAACCCGGACAGTTCGATCACCTTGCCGAACACGGCACCGAGCATGAACACCGGGAAATAGAGTTTGACGAAGCCGACCATCTTCTCCATGAAGATGCCGGAGAAGACCGGTGCGACGGCGGCGGGGTCGGTCAGCAGGACCGCGCCGAGCGCGGCGATCGGCGCGAACAGGATCACGCTGTAGCCGCGATACGCGGCGAACATCAGGAACGCCAGCGCGGCGAGGACGATCACGAAAGACAAGGGAGTCTCCTAATTGCTTGGAATGGCTTTGGTTGTTGTTCGATCGCGGGACGCGCCGCGGACCGGGACGGTTCGTGCAGGTTTCGTGCCATCGGCCGGATTGCGCCGCCGGACATGGGTCCGGCGCAGGCTGGCGGGCCCGCGCCGGCCAATGTCTGAAGATTCTACATAAAACGTCTCCATCCGGAGACGAATTGGCCATCCGGACAGGCCCGCGAATCGGCAAGGGCTTTCCCTGACAAGGCATTCCGGCGTATCTCTGAAATGAGATACTTCGTCTCGTTCCGGAGACATCCGGCCAAGCATATGCGGAGACGACGACACGATGATGAACGACTGGGTCCGCCTGCCCGTCAATTACGGCGACGTGCTGCGGCGCGCCGCCGAGTCGCTGTTTCGTACGTTCGAGGATTCGAGTGCGGGCACGGTGGTCGTCGATCGCGACGCGCGCGTCGTGTGGATGAACGAGCGTTATGCGGCACGTTTCGGATTCGCCGATCCGCAGCAGGCGGTCGGCCTCGACTGCGAGGCGGTGATTCCGAACAGCCTGATGCGCGAGGTCGTGTCGAGCGGACAGCCGATCCTGCTCGACATCATGGAGACGGGCCGTGAGCCGCTCGTCGTCACGCGCCTGCCGTTGAAGAACGAGGCGGGCGAGACGGTCGGCGCGATCGGCTTCGCGCTGTTCGACCAGTTGAAGACGCTCACGCCGATCTTTTCCCGCTACGCGCAGCTTCAGCAGCAGCTGATCGCGACGCAGCGGTCGCTCGCACAGGCGCGCCGAGCGAAATACACGTTCGCGAGCTTCGTCGGCACGAGCGCCGCCAGCCTCGAAACCAAGCGGCAGGCGCGGCGCGCGGCGCAGGTCGATTCGCCGGTGCTGCTGCTCGGCGAGACGGGCACCGGCAAGGAACTGCTCGCGCATGCGATCCACGCGGCGTCGGCGCGCGCGCTCCAGCCGCTCGTGACCGTCAACGTCGCGGCGATTCCCGACACGCTGCTCGAAACCGAATTCTTCGGCGCGGCGCCGGGTGCGTATACCGGCGCCGATCGCAAGGGGCGCGTCGGCAAGTTCGAGCTGGCCGATCGCGGCACGCTGTTTCTCGACGAGATCGGCGACATGCCGCTGCCGCTGCAGGGCAAGCTGCTGCGTGTGTTGCAGGACAAGGAGTTCGAGCCGGTCGGCTCGAACCGGATCGTGCGCGCGGATGTGCGGATCATCGCCGCGACGTCGGCCGACCTGCCCGCGCTGGTCGAGGCCGGCCGCTTTCGCGCGGATCTCTATTACCGGCTCAACGTGTTGACGATTCACGCGCCGCCGCTGCGCGAGCGCGCGTCCGACATCGCGGCGCTCGTCTACGCGACGCTGGAGGAACTGGCCGCGCAGCACGGCCGCGCCGCACATTGCGAATTGACCGACGATGCGCTGCGCGTGCTGTGCGCGTATCCGTGGCCGGGCAATGTGCGCGAGCTGCGCAACACGCTCGAACGTGCGCTGATGCTGTCGGATCGCTCGGTGATCGACGCGCGTGCGCTCGCGCCGTTCCTCGGGCCAGTGCGTGTGGCGCCCGACAGCGTGCCGGCGGGCGCGCGGGTCGCGCCGTCGCCGGCCGGCCGCGATGCCGGCGACGCATCGGTTGCGCCTGGTGCGCCGGTCGTTTCGTATACCGATGCATTGGCCGCGTGGGAGCGCCAGTTCCTGATCGATGCGCTGGCCGCTTGCGACGGCAAGGTGGTGGAAGCGGCCGCCCGCATTGGCATCGGTCGGGCGACGCTCTACAAAAAACTGGCGGCGCTGGGAATCGATCGATGGCACGCGGCGGCGGATGCGCGCGGACATGAGGAACGGCACCGGTGAAGTGCCCGACAGGAGACAACGATGAAGCGAATCGGCATCGTCGGATGGCTGACTGTACTGGCGGCGACGTCCTCGTTCGCGCAGCCGAGTGACGCGGATGCGCCTGCGGCACGGCGCAACTGGTACAACGATCCGTTCGTCGTGCTGTCGCGGGATTTCGCCGAATGCCCGCTGCCGCTCGGCCCGTGGATGACGCGCGCCGAGATGGAAGACGACGCGCACTACCGGGTCGAGCGCGGGACCACCTGCTGGCTCGCCCACCGCTGCACGAAACCGAATTCCTATATGTATGACGCGCCGATCGCCGCGGCGGCCAAAGCGCATTTCGCGGGCACCGATCGTCTGCATGGCACGAGCCTGTGGATCACCGTGCAGCGGCGCTTCATTTACGTCGAAGGGTGTGCCGATCCGGCATTCGATCGGCAGGCGCTCGCGCGCGAACTCGGCGCGCTTCCCGACGTCGAGCAGGTATTCGTTCGCATCACCGACGATCCGCGCCGGGCCGTGCCGTACAAGACACGCGGACGCCCCGACCGGACACCCGACTGAACGCGGTGCGACAGTGCATGGCATACTCGCGACATTCAAAAATAGGTTGACGGAAACAACAATGAAACACATGCTTGCGGCGGTCTGTCGGTGGCCCCGAACGCTTTGGTGTCGGGCCGGATTGTTGGCCCTTGTTGCGGGGCTCGGCGGGTGCGGCGGCGGGGCGCCTCTGTTTACTTCGGACGGACGCCCCACTACGCAGGTGCAGTGCACCGGCGGCGACTGGAGCAATTGCACGGACAACGCCCGAGCGCTCTGCAATGGAGAATTCGATGTCATCCAGCGATCGACCGATGACGCCGTGCGAAATCTTCTCTTCGCATGCAAGAAGAAAAGCGGTTATTGATCCCGTCACGACCGGCTGAGGAAATCATGATCGGGTGAAGCGCTTTTCTATTCGCTTGGAGTCGGCTATTTTTCATGAATAACACTCACGGAGTCCCATCCATATGGCGACCTACAGGCAACTGACTGCGCAGCTCGAAAAACTTCAGCAAAAGATCGA
>Ga0207647_10001760_pt1 | contig 16620 bp, 19 predicted proteins | sample KBSCornC2_FD_184295 | JGI IMG/M metagenome (GOLD analysis project Ga0207647, IMG submission 184295) | Corn rhizosphere microbial communities from Kellogg Biological Station, Michigan, USA - C2 (SPAdes) (version 2) | ecosystem: Host-associated > Plants > Roots > Rhizosphere ...
GGATGCGAATGCCAGCGTGCCGATGGGGGCTGCCGCGGAGGCGCTGTATCAAGCCTTCGCCAATGGGGGCAGCGGTGGGCTCGATTTCTCGGCGATCATTCGAATGCTGGAGGGGGGCGGGGATTGACCCCTCATACTCTGAACACGTCATGCCAGCGAAGCTGGCATCTCAGGAGTGGAAACGCGTCTTACCTCACGAGATCCCAGCTTTCGCTGGGAGGACGATTACGGGTGCGGTACGGCTTTTCCATGGGGCGCGGGGGCTGGGCCTACATCATGACGAACAAGCCGCGCCGCGTACTGTACGTCCGGCGTCACAGCTGATTTGCCCAGCCGGATCACGCAACACGGTGAAGGCAAAGGGGCGAGTTTCTGCCGTCGCTACAATATCACCATGCTCGTGCACGCGGAAGCGCACGCAACAATCCAAGAGGCGATTGCCCGCGAGAAAGCGCTCAAAGCTTGGAAGCGGGACTGGAAAATCGAGCTGGTCGAAAGGGCGAATCCTGATTGGCGGGATTTGAGTGAGCATCTGGTGGATATCTTCTGAGATCCCAGCTTGCGCTGGGATGACGCAGGGGAATCGAGCGTTACCCCAAAGCCTTCTGTCGCCGCCGCTGCACCGAAGACCCCAGCCCGATCGCCTCGCGATATTTCGCAACCGTGCGCCGTGCGATGTCGAAGCCCCTGGCGTTCAATATCTCGACCAGCTTGTCGTCCGAAAGCACGTCGTTGCCTTCCTCCGCGATCAGCTTGGCGATGTGGCTCTTCACGGCCTCTGCAGAAACGCCTTCGCCGTCAGCTCCAGCAACGCCGCTGGTGAAGAAATATTTGAGTTCGAATAGCCCGCGTTCGCACGCAAGATATTTGTTCGACGTGACGCGGCTGACCGTCGATTCGTGCATGCCGATCGCATCTGCCACGGTGCGCAGCGTCAGCGGCTTCAGATGCGCGACGCCGTGGAGGAAGAAGGCTTCCTGCTGCTTCACGATTTCGGTCGCGACCTTGATGATGGTGCGGGCGCGCTGGTCTAGCGCCTTGATCAGCCAGTTGGCGCTGGCGAGGCAGTCGGCGAGCCAGGCCTTGCCGCTCTTGTCCTGCGCCCCTTGGGTCAATTCGCTATAATAACGCCGGTCGATCAGCAGCCGCGGCAGCGTGGCGTTATTAAGTTCGATTGCCCATCCGTTGCGCGTTCGTGCGACGAAGATGTCAGGGGAAACCGGTGCCGCGCGTTCGCCGCCTAAGCGTAGGCCAGGCTTCGGATCATAGCTCCTGAGCTCGCGGATCATGTCCGCGAAATCCTCTTCGTCGACCCCGCAGAGGCGACGCAGCTGCGGGAGTTGGCCCTTGGCGAGCATGTCGAGATTGTCGAGCATCGTCGCCATCGCCGGATCATAGCGATCTGCTTCCTGGGCCTGCAGCGCTAGGCATTCGCCCAGGCTGCGCGCACCAACCCCAGTAGGGTCGAATCGCTGGATCACGTTCAGGACATGCTCGGCAGTGTCGAGGCCGACGCTGAGACTCTCGGCAAGCTCATCGAGCGGCGTCTCCAAATAGCCCGCCTCATCGATCGCATCGATGATCCGGGTGGCGATCAGCAGATCCCTCCCCTCGAGTACCTCGCCCGCTTGCACCAATAGGTGATCGGTCAGGTTGGGTGCGTCAGCAGCGAGCGCATCCATGTCCGGCCCGTCTTCGGGCATCGCACCCGCAAGGCCATCCATGCCGAGCTGCCCGCCTCCGCCCGCCATATCCGCCGCACTATCGTGGTGGAAGGTTTCGACCTCGTAATCCACGTCGAGCGGCGCATCGGCCTGCGCATCGCCCGCCTCGATCAACCGGTCGGCGGTCATTGGTTCGCTGTCTTCGCCAGGTTCCTCGGCCGGCGCCTCCGCCTGCTGCGGCTCGCCGTCGTCGCCTGCTGTCGCAAGCAGCGGATTCTTCTCCAGTTCCTCGGCGATCACGCCTTCCAATTCGAGGTTGCTCAGCGCCAGCAGCTTGATCGCCTGCTGCAACTGCGGCGTCATCACCAGCGACTGCGTCTGGCGCAGGTCGAGGCGGGGCGCGAGGCTCATGCGTTGGTCAGAGCGCGAAGCTCTCCCCGAGATAGAGGCGGCGCACGTCCTCGTTAGCCACCAGCTCTTCGGGGCTGCCCTGGAACAGCACGCGGCCGTCATAGATGATGCAGGCGCGGTCGACGATGTCGAGCGTCTCGCGGACATTGTGATCGGTGATGAGCACGCCGATGTCGCGGCGCTTCAGATCCTTCACCAGGTCGCGGATGTCAGCGATCGAGATCGGGTCGATGCCCGCGAACGGTTCGTCAAGCAGCATGATCGAGGGCGACGCAGCAAGCGCGCGGGCGATCTCGCACCGCCGCCGCTCGCCGCCCGATAGCGCCATCGCGGGCGCATCGCGGAGTCGTTCAAGGTGGAATTCGCCCAGCAGTCCGTCCAGCCGCGCTTCGCGCGCCTGTTTGTCCGGCTCAGACGTCTCAAGCACGGCCATGATGTTCTGGGCGACGGTCAACCCCCGGAAAATCGACGTTTCCTGCGGCAGATAACCCAAGCCCAGGATCGCGCGGCGATACATGGGAAGCGCGGTTACGTCGTTGCCGTCGAGCAGGATGCGGCCTTCGTCGGGCTTGACCAGTCCCATCACCGAATAGAAGCAGGTGGTCTTGCCCGCACCGTTGGGGCCGAGCAGGCCGACCACCTCACCGCGCGCGACGTCGAGACTTACGTCATGCAGTACCTGGCGTTTGTCATAGGCCTTCGCGATCGAGACGATCGACAGCCCGCAGCCCTCCGCATTGCGCGAAGTGCATGATTCGGGTTCGACGATCGCAGTGTCGGTCATGCTCGCTCTTTCACTCGCGGTTGTCGGTTACCGCAAGCCGCCGCTCATAGAAACGGCAAGTTTCTTGCAATAGGCGGAATCACGTCGAATCGCCTGAGGCTTAGTACGGGGCCGCTATTTGGGAGGCGTGGTGCCCGTCGTGGGTGGACTGGCCGCCTGCGCCCGCTTGGGCACGGTGAAATGACCGGTGACGCGGCCGCCGGAGGCAGCCGTGGTTCCGCCGCCGACGGCATTGCCATCGACCGTAGCGCGGCCGCTGTTCATGTCGATCACCAGTCGCGCGCCGCTGACCGTATTGGTGCCGCGCGTCAGCGTCACGCCGCCGATCAGCGTTATGAGCCTGCGGTTGAGATCATAGATGCCATAGCTGCCGCGCGCGCGCTCACTCGGCGAGACAACGGTAACTCCACCGGATGCGTCGATGCGTTGGATCTGCGGGTCGGATCCGGGTGTGCTGCCGCGGATAAAGGCGACGGTCATGCGCGCCGCGTCCATCGTCATGTCGCCTTGCACGACATGGACATTGCCGGTCCAGATCGCCCGGTCGGCGCGATCCTGTACCTCGATATGATCGGAAGTAATATCGACCGGTGCGTTGCTGTCGTGCCCTTTGAGTGCCGAGAAGCCCTGCGCGAACGCGGGCATCGCGATCATCGCGAAGACAAATATTGGCAGCGGCCGGATCATCGCGCGGCTCTGGCCCGCCCTTGAACGATATGCAAGCGCGCATGGCCGTCCAATCGAACGATGTGGCGTTCCAGGTCAGCGCTCATCCGATCGGCCGAAAAATGGCCGAGCGGCATCGTGCCATCCACCGCGGCCCGGCTGTGGGCCACGCGATTGTCCATATCCACCAGCACGTCGCGCGTGGTGATATGATAACCGTCCGCGCTGTCGAATCGCACCGGGCCATCGATCGCAATATTCTGATTATCCATGTCGTAGCGGCCGCGATCAGCACGCAACATGGCAGGGCCGTCGGGCAGCTTGATCTGCGCATCGAGCTTAGTCAGGTGGACGATCGGATCGCGCGAGGTTGCCTGCACGGCCGACGCCGCGTCCAGCGTGAAGGCCTCGCCCTTGCTATTCTCACCCCGATAGCTGGCGCGAGTCACGCGCAGCCGTTCGCTAGCTACATCGACCCTGTCCTTGGACAGAACGAAGCTGATGTCGCGTCCCACCGTAAGCGGTGCAAAGGCGAGAAAGGCCACCAGCACGCCGACCGCCATGGGCAGGATGATCCGCAGAGCGGCGATCAGCCGATCATGGCTGCTGCCCGCCGCCGCCCAGACCCGGCGTTCGCGGCGCTGCTGTTCTGCGAGTTGCGACATGCGGTCGGCGTCAGATGTGCGCGAAAATGTCGATTTCCGGCCAGCCGGCGAGATCGAGTTCGGCGCGCGCAGGCAGGAAATCGAAGCATGCCTGGGCAAGCGCCGCGCGTCCTTCACGCATCAGCCGCTCATCGAGCAGGGTGCGCAGCTGATGGAGATAGCGCACGTCGGACGCGGCATATTCCTTTTGCGCGTCGTTGAGCTCGTTCGCCCCCCAATCGGATGATTGCTGCTGTTTCGAGATCTCCTGGCCGAGCAGCTCGCGAACCAGCTCCTTGAGGCCATGGCGATCGGTATAGGTGCGAATCAGGCGCGAGGCGGTCTTGGTGCAATAAACCGGCGCTGCCCACACACCGAGATAATGACGGATGGCGGCGAGATCGAAACGCGCGAAATGATAGAGCTTGAGTCGGCTGGGGTCCGCCAGCACTGCCCGTAAGTTGGGCGCCGCATAATCGCTGTCGGGGCCGAATCGGACCAGGTGCTCATCGCCTCCTCCGTCAGAGATCTGAACCAGGCACAACCTGTCTCGCAGGGTGTTTAGCCCCATCGTCTCCGTATCGACCGCGACAGGTCCCAAGCCCAGCGCATCGGCGGGGAGATCTTCCTCATGCAAATAGACGCTCATAGGGGGCAGATAGGCGTATGGGACGGAACGCTCAATGCCGCCGATCGTTTCGGGAGTGCAATGCGGCAAAAGCACTCGCGGTCTGGACCAAACTTCTATAAGAGCCGATCTTGGCTTGGCATGACTTGCTGCGCCGCAAGGTTCGCGCGTCGCCCGCCCGGCGTCCGTGGATGGAATGACAGGGGCGAATTCGGGAAGATTTTGACGGCATGAGTTTCGATCGTGGGCGTCGCGGGCAGCGCGGCAGGGACAAGCGCGACGGTTTTGGCGAAGACAACTTCGGCGATTTCGGTGGCGGTGACCGCTTCGGCGGTGGTGGTGGCGGTTACCGTGGCGGCGGCGACCGCTTCGGCGGTGGCGGTGGCTTCGGTGGCGGCGGCGATCGCTTCGGCGGTGGCGGCGGCGGTGGCGGTGGCTTCCGCAGCGGTGGCGGTGGCGGTGGCTTCGGCGGCGGTCGGGGTGGTGGCGGCGGCATGCCTGCCCAGGTCATCGGCGAGGGCAAAGGCACCGTAAAATTCTTCAACGGACAGAAGGGCTTCGGCTTCATCGTCCGTGACGATGGCGGTGAGGACGTTTTCGTTCACATTTCGGCCGTCGAGCAGGCGGGACTCTCCGGCCTAGGCGAGGGGCAGAAGCTGGCCTTCAGCTTGGTCGATCGCGGGGGACGCATCTCGGCGACCAACCTCCAGCTTGAAGGTGACATTGTTCCCGTCCAGGAACGCGGCGCCGGAGCCGGCGGAGCTGCGGGTGGCGATCGTGGGCCGCAACGCCAGCTAACTGGCGAGCGCGCGAGCGGTACGGTCAAGTTCTTCAATGCGATGAAGGGCTTTGGCTTCATTCAGCGCGACGATGGGCAGCCGGACGCCTTTGTCCACATCTCCGCCGTTGAGCGTGCGGGGATGCCGACGCTGAACGAAGGCGATCGTCTCGAGTTCGAGCTCGAAGTAGACCGCCGCGGCAAATATGCCGCGGTCAATCTCGCTCCGGCGGCGAGCTGATCTTTCCCGAATCGGTAGATAGGGGCCCGGCCGCAGCGATGCGGCCGGGCTTTTTCTTGGCCTGGAAACTGTTGATTCGCGACGGCGGGCAAAGGCCGATCTCGGGCATCAGCCGTGGAGTTCATAATGCGCTTTCCCGCTCTCATTCTGGCGCTGGTCGCCCCGCTTACCTTGGCCCGCGCGGCTGTTCCTGCTCCGCATATGCGGGCGCAGACCTTCGACCAGCTCGCACAGCCGTTGCCGCTACCCTATGATGAGAATTTGGATGCGATGGCAGCGGTCAGCGCGGCTCGCGCCCGTGCGAAGGCCGCGCACAAGCTGCTGCTGATCGATCTTGGCGGGAATTGGTGCCTCGATTGTCGGCTCTTGGCAGGCACCATGGACCTCCCGGAGTTGAAAGGCTTCGTCCGCCGCCATTTCGAGCTGGTTCCGATCGACGTTGGCCGGTTTGACAAGAATCTGGCGATTCCCGCGCATTACGGGATTACGAAGAGGCTGGAAGGTGTCCCTAGCATGTTGGTGGTCGATCCACGGACCGATCGATTGATCAATGGCGGTCATGTGGCGGCCCTGGCTGATGCGCGGAGCATGACGCCGCAGGCGCTTGCGGACTGGCTAGCCCAATGGGCACGATAGCAGGCTGGCGCACTGCCTTTCCGCAATCCTTGGGCACTCGATTAGGATAGCTCGCTTCAGCCGAGAGCGAAGCTAGACGGGCGTTGGCTCGTCGACGCTAAGCGCGTGGACGAGTGCATCGCGAATCGCGATCAGCGCTTCGGTGTTGGTGGCGGCAGCCGGCAGGGGGGCCAGGCTGACGGGCTCCTCCTCCGATGCGCCTTGGGCGAGCAGCTTCTGAACGCCGCGCATCGTATAGCCTTCCTGATTGAGCAGGCGATCGATGCGCCGCGCGAGCGCGACGTCGGCGGGGCGATAATAACGGCGATTGCCCGCGCGCTGCAGCGGCCGGAGCTGCGGAAAGCGCGTCTCCCAATAGCGCAGGATGTGCTGAGGCAGGCCGAGCTCGGCCGCCACTTCGCTGATTGTGCGAAACGCGCCTTCCGCCTTGGCAGAAGGGTCGGTCACCTCAGCCGGCGCGGACGATTCGGTCGCGCAGCGTCTGGCTGGCGCGGAAGGTCAGCACCCGGCGCGGGGCGATGGGCACCTCGACGCCCGACTTGGGGTTGCGACCGATCCGCTCCGCCTTGTCACGCAGCACGAACGTGCCGAAGCCGGAAATCTTGACGTTCTCGCCATTGGCGAGCGCTTCGCACATATGCTTGATCACCTGCTCGACCAGGCTGGCGCACTGCGAGCGCGGCAGGCCGATCTCTCCATGGAGGATCTCCGAAAGATCCGCCCTGGTGAGAGTGTTCGCCGCCATCATGTCTGCTTCGGCCATGTTCCCCCCACGCCCGCTTCCGAGAAATGATAATTCTTAGACCCAACCGGCCCCAGAAAACAAGCCGTTAGGTCGATAGTCTGCAGATCGGCTGCCCTCGACGAGAATGACGGGTGGCCCGCTAGCTTAGACCTCAGTAGCGAACGACCGCCGCGCCCCAAGTGAAGCCACCGCCCATCGCCTCCAGTACGACCACATCGCCTCGTTTGATGCGCCCGTCGCGTACGGCGACGTCGAGCGCCAACGGCACTGAGGCTGCAGATGTGTTGGCATGTTCGTCGACCGTGATGACGACGCGCTCGGCCGGCAAGCTGAGCTTGCGCGCCGTCGCGTCGAGGATGCGGCGATTCGCCTGGTGGGGTACGACCCAATCGACGTCCGAGACGGTGAGGCCTGCTTTCGCGATCGCTTCTTCCAGCACAGCGGCGAGGTTGACCACCGCGTGCCGGAACACCTCCGAGCCTTTCATCCGCAACTTGCCGACCGTGCCGGTGGTTGATGGACCACCGTCGACGTAGAGCAACTGATTGTGCCGTCCGTCGGCATGCAGCGCCGTGGAGAGCACTCCACGCCCGTCGTCGGAGGGGGAGAGGACGACTGCGCCCGCGCCGTCGCCGAACAGCACACAGGTCGCGCGATCTTCCCAGTCGAGGATCCGGCTGAAGGTCTCTGCGCCGATCACCAGGGCATTGGTGCTGCTCCCACCGCGGATCATGCTTTCGGCAACGGAAAGAGCGTAGAGGAAGCCCGAGCAGACAGCCGCCACGTCGAAAGCGACGCAGTCACGGATGCCGAGCGCGTCCTGCACCTTGGTAGCGGTGGCGGGAAAGGTCTGGTCAGGTGTGGCGGTGGCGAGCACGATCAGATCGATCTCGCTCGCGCTGATGCCGGCTGACTCAAGCGCATTGGTCGCGGCCTCGGTCGCAAGAGTCGCGGTAGTCTCGCCCTCGCCCGCAATATGGCGTGCGCGGATGCCGGTCCGCTCGACGATCCAGTCGTCTGACGTATCGACGGTTTGCGCCAGCTCGTCGTTGGTGACGCGCCGCGGGGGAAGCGCCGATCCAGTACCGGCGATGACTGCGCGGTGGGTCATGCCTCAGCGGGCTCTGGCACGTGGATCGCGACGAGATCGGCCGCGATTCGATCGGTAATGCGGCCACGCGCGAGCTTGGTCGCAACCTCGATGGCATTGGCGAAGCCCTCGACCGACGTGTTGCCGTGGCTCTTCACCACCGTGCCGTTGAGGCCCAGAAAAACCGCGCCGTTGCGCATATTGGGGTCGAGGCCTTTGCGAAGCAGAGTGATTGCCGGCTTCGACAGCATGAAGCCGAACTTCGAGCGCAACGAGCTGGTGAAGGAGCGGCGGAGCAGATCGGCGATGAAACGAGCGGTGCCCTCGGCAGTCTTCAGCGCGATATTACCGGAAAAGCCGTCCGAGACGATTACATCCGTTTCGCCCCGACCGAGGCTGCTCGCTTCGGCGAAACCATCGAAGCGGAGTGGCAGGTGGTCGGCGGCGCGCAGCATCGCAGCCGCATCGCGCAGTGATTCGGTGCCCTTCAATTCCTCGGTGCCGATGTTGAGCAGGCGCACGCTCGGCAGCTCGGTTTCGTGTAGAATTCGGGCATAGGCCGCGCCCATCACCGCGAATTGGAACAGGTTGCGCGCGTCGCATTCGGTATTGGCGCCGAGATCGAGCATGACCAGATCATGCGCCCCCAGCGTCGGCAGCAAAGCGGCGAGCGCGGGTCGATCAATACCGGGAATCGTACGAAGTGCGATCTTGGCCATCGCCATCAGTGCGCCGGTATTACCGGCAGAAATGGCGGCGTCCGCCCTGCCTTCCTTCACCGCGTTGATCGCCATCCCCATCGACGTGGTTTTGGCGCGGCGGATCGCCTGGCTCGGCTTGTCTTCGCCGCTGATCGTATCGGGCGCATGGACGATGGAGACGCGTTTTGTGAATTCGCGATGGTTCGCAGTTGCGGCACGCAGTGTCGGCTCGTCGCCGAACAGCGTGAAGCACATCGCAGGGTCTCGGGACAAAGCCAGCGCTACCCCGGCGATCGCAATCGCCGGGCCGCCGTCTCCCCCCATCGCATCGATCGCGAGACAGGGACCCACGCTCAAACCCCCGCCGTTACCGTCGGTCAGGCGCTGACCGGCAGGATCTCGCGACCGTTATAATGACCGCAATGGCCGCACAGATTGTGGGGCTGCTTGAGCTCGCCGCAATTGGGGCATTCCTGGAACGATTCGGCGCTCAGCGCATGGTGGCTGCGGCGCATGTTCCGCCGGGAGGGCGAGGTTTTTCTCTTAGGGACTGCCATCTCGGCACCTGTTCCATCTGTCAGAAAATGATAGGACGCGCTTCGCCGATGGCCAGTGCGGCATAGCCGCGGGCCTCCGGCTGGGCGCGTCGCGAAGGCGCTGCCCTATAGCGATTTCGGCCAAGGTTGCAAGGCCGGCCAAAGGGAAGGACCGACATGCATATTGCCGCCGCACCGCAGATCACCTTGATCTTCGCCGCAGCCTTGGGTTTGCTCAACGTCTGGCTGGGCATGCGCGTCGTACGGATCCGGGTTTCGCGCAAAGTGTCGCTGGGCCATGGCGACGTTCCGGGCATGGAAGCGCGTTGCCGTGCACATGCCAATTTCAACGAGTATGTCCCCATTGCGTTGATCCTGATGGGGTTGATTGAAATGAATGTCGGCGCCTCGCGCTGGCTGTGGGCAGTCGGGGCGCTGCTGGTGCTGGCGCGTGTACTGCATCCGTTCGGCATGGATCGGCCGGCACCGAATCCCTACCGCATGGCCGGTGCAATTCTCACCTTTGCAAGCCTGTTTGTCCTGATCGGCTGGGCAATTGCGATCAGTTACGGGGTCCGTCTCTAGCGACCCGCTATTACCGCGTCGCCCACGAACGGGTTGCTCCGCCGTTCGTGGCCGAAGCTCGACATAGGTCCATGGCCGCAGATGAAGGCGGTGTCGTCACCCAATGGCCATAATTTTCCGGTGATCGACGCGATCAGATCGGCGTGATTACCTCGGGGAAAATCGGTACGTCCAATCGAGCCTTGAAACAGCACGTCGCCGACCTGCGCGAGCTTCGATTCGCTATGGTGAAAGACGATGTGTCCCGGTGTGTGGCCTGGACAATGATAGACGTCGAGCACGAGATCGCCGACGGTGACGGTGTCGCCGTCAACCAGCCAGCGATCGGGTTCGAACGGCATGGCGTCGATGCCGAAGCGCGGCCCGTCCTCCTTAAGTCCGGCGATCCAGAAACGGTCTTCCTCGTGTGGGCCCTCGATAGGCACGCCAAGTTCCTGCGCCAGCGCAGCGGTGCCGCCGCAATGATCGGCATGGCCGTGCGTCACAAGCAGTTTTTCGATCGTGACGCCGGCCTGGGCGGCGGCGGCTTTGAGCCGCGGTAGCTCGCCGCCGACGTCGATGAAGGCACCCCGCATCGTCTTCGTGCACCAGATGAGCGTGCAATTCTGCTGGAAGGGCGTGACGGGGATGATTGCGGCGCGGAGCGGCGGTTGCGAAGCCATGGCTGGTTAGATGGCGTCCCGCCGCCGCGGGGGCAAGCGACAGAACTAACAGGCGTGCCGGGCGTTACCCCCGCCAGCCTGTACCTGGGCATAACAGGAAGGAATTATAACATGTTAATCCGCTCAAGAGCCGCGCTTGCCGCGGTGACTGCGATGACGTTCGTGAGTCTGGCGCACGCCGCACCGCCGGCAGCCGATTTCGTCGCCAAGGCGGGTGCCAGCGATCTCTACGAACAGACTTCAAGCAAGCTTGTGCTCGCCAGCACGCACGATGCCGGCGTGCGGCGGTTTGCCAATGAGATGATCAAGGACCACACCAAGAGCACGCAGATGGTCAAAACCGCCGCTCTGCGTTCTGGGCTGCACCCCAAACCGCCGGTGCTCGATGCCAAGAAACAGGGAATGGTGGCAGACCTGCGCAAGGCGAAGGGAGCCGATCGCGATCATCTCTATCTCGACCAGCAGAAACAGGCCCATGCCGAGGCGCTCAGCCTGATGCAGGACTATGCCGCCACGGGTTCGGATGCGGCGCTCCGCAAAGCGGCGGGCGATATTGCGCCGGTCGTGCAGCATCATATCGAGATGCTGAATTCCATGTCGCACTAGTCGATAGACGTTGCGGGCGCTCGATTGGGCGTCCGCAACGGTTGTCCGAGAGCCCTCGAGCGGGCAGAGCATGGTGATGCCCGCCACTTGCGCTCCTTTCGTCCTGCTCGACGATGCCCGCTCAGGCGGACCGCAGATCCTCTATCGTAATCCGATATCGATCATCTCGGCGGACCGCCCCGAACAGGTTAAGCCTGCTCTGGAGCGATTACGCGCGGCTATACAGGACGGCCACCACGCCGCGGGTTGGATTGGTTACGAGGCGGGGCATGCGATCGAGCCTAAACTAGCCTCTTTGGCCCTGCCGGAAGGATCTCTGCCTTTACTCTGGTTCGGCCTGTTCGAACGGGCCGAGCATGTCGATGAGCAGGCGCTGGAGAGGTTTCTGGGCCGGGCTGACGGGGCCTGGATCGGCTCGCCCCGCCCGCGAATATCCCGCGGCGCTTATGATGCTGCACATGCGCGGGTTCAGGCGCTGATCGCCGCTGGGGACATCTACCAGGCCAATCTGAGCTTTCGCGCCGACATAGCCGTGCAAGGGCACCCGCTGGCCCTGTACGCACGGCTGCGTCAGAATGCGCGCGCCGGCTGGGGCGGGATCGCGCATGATGGCCACAACTGGTTGCTGTCGCTCTCGCCGGAATTGTTCTTCCTTAGCGATGGCGCTTCGGTCGAGGCACGACCGATGAAAGGTACCGCCCCGCGCGGACGCGATGCGGCTGAGGATGAGGCATTCGCAGCGGCGCTCGCTGCCGATCCCAAGGAGCGCGCGGAGAATTTGATGATCGTTGACCTGATCCGCAACGATCTCTCGCGCGTGGCCGTGCCGGGCAGCGTCGTCACGCCCGAACTCTTCGCGGTGGAGCGCTATCCGAGCGTCCATCAGATGGTATCGGCGGTCGAGGCACGGCTTGCGCCTGGACGCGATGCGGTTGACCTGATCGAAGCGCTGTTCCCATGCGGATCGGTCACCGGAGCGCCCAAGCTGCGGGCGATGGAGGTGATCGCCGAGGTGGAGGCAGACGCGCGCGGACCCTATACCGGCGCGATCGGCATGCTCGACCCCAATGGGGCCGCTGCGTTCAACGTTGCGATCCGCACTCTGGTGCTGGAAGAGGGCAGGCCTGAGGCCTGTATAGGTCTCGGTTCGGCGGTGGTGGCGGATTCAACCGCCGACGGCGAATGGCAGGAATGTTTGGCCAAGGGGGCTTTTCTGACGATGGGACAACAGCCGTTCGATCTGTTCGAGACGATGCGGTTCGATCCCGAGGATGGGATAGTTCGGCTGGAGGAGCATGTCGCCCGGCTGGGCGCCAGCGCCAAGGCGTTCGATTTTGCGTTCGACCGCCATGAAATTCGCAACGAGCTGCACGCAGCAACCTTTCGCCTGACGGGGCCGTCACGCGTCCGGCTGACGCTGGGACGCAGCGGTGCGATCGCGATCGAAGTGACGGCGATTCCTCCGACCCCGTCGCAACCCTTTCCCGTGCGCGTCGTGCCCTTGCCCGTCGATCCTGAGGATTTTCGCCTGCGTCACAAAACGACCGATCGCGCTTTCTACGCCCAGGCGCGGGCCGGTTCAGGCCGGTTCGAGGTGATATTTGCTCGGCCGGACGGGCTATTGACGGAAGGCAGCTTCACGACCTTGTTCGTGCCCCGCGATGGCAAGCTCGTCACACCACCGCTGCACCTCGGGCTGCTGCCCGGCATCCAGCGCGCAATGCTGATCGAGTGCGGCGATGCGGTAGAAGGTATGCTCACCGCTGAGGATCTGCAGGGCGATTTCTTCCTGGCCAACGATCTGCGCGGAATGATGAAGGCGCGTTTGGGCTGACGAAAGGCAGCTTGCGGTTGAAGCGCCGCCGAGGCGAGGTCTATAGCGCCCGCGCCTTCTACTCTCCGGCAGAAAGATTCTTAGACCGATGAGCCTCATCTCGGCCGCGCTCGGCCGCATCAGCCCCTCGCCCACGATCGCAATGACCGGCCGCGTGCTGGAACTGAAAGCGCAAGGCGTGGATGTGATTGGCCTCTCGGCGGGCGAGCCCGATTTCGATACGCCGGATTTCGTCAAGGAAGCCGCGATCGAGGCGATTCGCGCCGGCAAAACAAAATATACCAATGTCGATGGGACCGCCGAGCTTAAGTCGGCGATCGTCAACAAGTTTAAGCGCGATAACGAACTAAGTTACGAGAACAGTCAGATCAGTGTGAATGTCGGTGGCAAGCACACCCTGTTCAACGCGCTGGTGGCGACGGTCGAGGCAGGCGATGAGGTAATCATTCCCGCCCCTTATTGGGTGTCCTATCCCGACATCGTCCAATATTGCGGCGGAACCCCGGTGATCGTGGCCGCGGGCGCTGCGCAGAATTACAAGATCCAGCCCGAGCAGCTCGAGGCCGCGATCACGCCGCGCACCAAATGGCTGATCCTCAATTCGCCCTCCAATCCGACGGGCGCGGCCTATACGGCTGCCGAGCTGAAGGCGTTGGGCGAGGTGCTGCTTCGCCACCCCCACGTGTGGGTGATGGCCGACGATATGTACGAGCATATCGTGTATGGCGATTTCAAGTTCACCACGATCGCGCAGGTGATGCCCGAACTATATGAGCGCACCCTCACCGTAAACGGCTGCTCCAAGGCCTATGCCATGACAGGTTGGCGAATCGGCTTCGCGGGCGGGCCGGCTCAGCTCATCAAGGCGATGGCCAAGCTACAGTCGCAGTCGACCTCCAACCCCTGCTCGATTGCGCAGGCGGCCGCGACCGCGGCGCTCAATGGCCCGCAGGACTTCCTCGCGGAGCGCAATGCGGCATTCGAGAAGCGGCGCGATCTGGTCTGCTCGATGCTCAATCAGATCAACGGCATGCACTGTCCCCGCCCGGAGGGCGCCTTCTACGTCTATCCCGACGTGTCGGGGCTGATCGGGAAGCAGACGCCGCAGGGGAAGGTTATCGGCAGCGATGCCGAGCTGATCGATTATTTCCTCGACGATGTGCGTGTCGCCGCTGTGCACGGCGCGGCCTTCGGCCTCTCGCCGGCTTTCCGTATCAGCTATGCCACGTCGGAAGCGATCCTGACCGAAGCCTGCCAGCGGATCCAGACCGCCTGCGCTGCGCTGCGGTGATCCAGGCTGGAAGCCGGCGCGTCGCGCCGGCTTCCGCGCAACTGCACACAACATGTCGTCATTCCCGCGCAGGCGGGAATCCATAGTCGATGACCTTCGGATTCCATCTGAACCGATTCGATTAGGGATCCCCGCCTGCGCGGGGATGACTAAAGATCATTGCAGCACCGGTTTCGCGCACGCGCCGCCAAAGCCGGCCTCCGAGCCAGCTCGGCATACTCCCGGATGCCAGCTTCCGCTGGCAGGACGCTGCTGGTTGAACGTCTAGGCTGAGGCCTATTGGTTTAAAGTATGCTCCAGCGTGATCTCCGCGTTGAGCAGCTTTGAGATCGGGCAATTGGCTTTAGCATCTGCCGCAATGCGCGCGAATTCCTCCGGGTCGATGCCCGGGACCGAAGCGGTAAGCGTGAGATCCGATCGTGTGACCTTGAAGCCCGCCCCGTCCTGTTCAAGCTTCACTGCGGCATCCGTTTCCAACGTGCCGTCACTATGACCCGCACCCGCCAGCGCGAAAGACAGCGCCATGGTGAAGCAGCTCGCATGCGCCGCCGCGATGAGTTCTTCCGGGTTGGTGCCCTTCTCGTCGCCGAAGCGCGTGTTGAAGCTGTAGGGCGTATCGTCGAGCACGCCCGATTGGGTCGAGACATGACCTTTGCCGGTCTTGCCGAAGCCTTCGTAACGGGCGGACGCCCTACGCGTGGTCATAATCGATCTCCCAACTGATAAGCGTTGTAACCAGGGCAAGCCGCGCCGCGTATATTCGCTGCGCGCCGATCGCCTCTAACAGATATGCTTGGGCCGCCTATATGACGATCATGCTTCGGAGCAGAATGATGACCAAGCTTCCTTCCCGTCTGCTGGCCGCCGCCGCCTCGCTCGGGATCGGCCTAGCGCTCGTTTATGGCACCGCCGGAGTCGCGGCCGAGACTGCGATGCGCGCGCCGCAGCCGATCGTCACCGCGCCGGCGACCGCGAACAGCGAAACCGCGATCTTCGCCGGGGGCTGCTTCTGGGGCGTCCAGGGCGTCTTCCAGCATGTGAAGGGTGTGAAGAGCGCTGTCTCGGGCTTCACCGGCGGTGGGGGTGATACCGCGCATTATGATCGCGTTTCTGACGGCAATACCGGACATGCCGAATCAGTGCGCGTGGTCTTTGATCCCCACGTGGTCAGCTATGCCGATTTGCTACGTATTTATTTTTCCGTCGTCGCCGATCCAACTCAACTGAACGCGCAGGGCCCGGACGTGGGCACGCAATATCGGTCTGCCTTGTTCCCCACCAGCGATGCGCAGCGAAAGGTCGCGGCAGTCTATCTCGACCAGCTGCGTAAGGCGAACCTTTGGAAGAAGCCGATCGTGACGCGAATAGAGCGCGCCCAGCCATTCTATCCGGCCGAAGCGTATCACCAGGATTATCTGACCCTGCATCCTGATTCGGGCTATATTCGCTATAACGATCTGCCCAAGCTCGCCGCCCTTAAGCAGCTCTATCCGCAGTTCTGGCGGGATAAGCCGGTGCTGGTGAACGCGCGGGGCTGATCCTCTCGTCGATTCAGCGAAAGCTGGAGTCCATCTCCCGAACTCTGCCAGGGTCTTGCGGCGGGAGATGGATCCCAGCTTTCGCTGGGATGACGACAATTGGTCATGCCGCCAGCGGAAACCTGAGCAGCTTGTTCTCCACCGGCACCAACGCCTGTGCCGGACCGCCGACCGCCCGGATGATGACGGGATCGTCGGCGTCCATCCCGCCGGTCAGGGCGCCGAAGGCGGGCAGGATCAGCTTGGTCCCACTCGCGACGAAGCAGCGGCGTGCGACATTGCGGCCCCGCACGGTCAGACGAAGTTTCGGGTGGAAGTGGCCCGAAAGCTCGGGTCGGGTTTCGCGAGGGTCGGCCTCGTGCCGCAGCACCAGTCCATCTACCTCCGCTTCCTCGACGACCGCGCCGCCGCAATGGTCCGCGAGCACCGCGTCGTGATTACCTGTGATCCATGTCCAGCGCGTCGCGCCGGTCAGCGCGATCAACCTTTCGCGCGCTTCGAGTGACAGGCGCTCGCACCCTTCGCGATCATGGAAGCTGTCGCCCAGACACCAAATTTCGGACGCACCCGTTCTGCCCTG
>Ga0207647_10001761_pt1 | contig 16619 bp, 17 predicted proteins | sample KBSCornC2_FD_184295 | JGI IMG/M metagenome (GOLD analysis project Ga0207647, IMG submission 184295) | Corn rhizosphere microbial communities from Kellogg Biological Station, Michigan, USA - C2 (SPAdes) (version 2) | ecosystem: Host-associated > Plants > Roots > Rhizosphere ...
GAGACTGCGCACAGCTATACGCTGGATGTGGAAGGTCTGAAAGCATCCGCGCCGGCTGCGCCGGCCGAACATCATTGGTACAGCCGCATCATGCATCCGTTTGGTGGCGGCAGCAGTGGTTCTACTACGTCGCCGGCGGTCAGCGGTCATCTCACCGTGACCGTGAGCGCCGATGGCGAAGGCGCGCGCGTGGACGTGAGCGGCGCGTCGGGTGATGCCAACGCGGCCGAGGCTGCGCGTCGCGTGCTCAATGCGCTGCGCGAGCGGTTGTCTTGAAAATATGAACTGCGCGGCCGCGTCGGCGGTCGCGCTCAGCGTTCCAGCAAGGGAAGTTTTCCCGGCTTGCCATCCCATTCCTTGGCGTCGGCTGGCGCGTCTTTCTGCACCGTCAATACCGGCCAGCCTTTGGAGAGTTCGGCGTTGAGCTGGATGAAATGCTCCTGACCCGCCGGTACATCGTCCTCGGGAAAAATCGCATTGGCCGGGCATTCCGGCTCACACAATGTGCAGTCGATGCACTCCTCGGGGTCGATCACAAGGAAGTTCGGACCCTCGTGGAAGCAGTCCACCGGACACACTTCCACGCAGTCGGTGTATTTGCACTTGATGCAGTTTTCAGTGACGACGAACGGCATGATTGCTCTTAATGAAGTCGGTTGTCGGCTTTGCTGTTTATAAGCGCCGCGAGCGAAGGTGGGTTGCGTCCGCACTGAGCGCAGGCACCGGAGTGTACTCAAATGTACATGAGGATGCCGAGCATCGGACGGCTGCAAAATATCGAGCGCAGCAGCTTCAAACAGAAGATTGGCGCTCCCTAGGGGATTCGAACCCCTGTTTAGGCCTTGAGAGGGCCCCGTCCTAGGCCTCTAGACGAAGGGAGCGTTGTTTGAAAGACGCCGCGTAGTATACCGGGCCCGCCCGGCATGGGACAATTGCGCACGTGCAACGGAAGTGCCGATCAGAAACAGGTAATGACAGAATCCAATCCGCATAGCGCCGCGTTGCGCATCATTCCGCGCGAACAACATGGCGTTTCCCGCAAGAACATCTCCAGCGGCGCACTGCGCGTGCTGTATCGCCTGCACGAAGCGGGTTTTGCCGCTTATCTCGTCGGCGGCGCCGTGCGCGATCTGCTGCTCGGTGGTCACCCCAAGGATTTCGATGTCGCCACCGACGCCACGCCCGAAGACGTACGGCGCTTGTTCCGCAACTGCCGCCTGATCGGCCGGCGTTTCCGCCTCGCGCATGTGATGTTCGGACCGGAGATCGTCGAGGTGGCGACGTTCCGCGGCTCCAGCGACGATGGCAGCGGGGACCGCCACGTCGTCGATGGCCGCATCGTGCGCGACAACGTCTACGGCGCGATCGAGGAAGACGCGGTGCGCCGCGATTTCACGGTCAACGCGCTGTACTACAACATTGCCGATTTCTCGGTGCGCGACTACGTTGGCGGCTACGAGGATCTGGCGCGGCGCGAATTGCGTCTGATCGGCGACCCGGTGCTGCGTTATCGCGAAGATCCGGTGCGCATGCTGCGCGCCGTGCGCCTGGCGGCGAAGCTGGATTTCACGATTGCACCGGAAGCGCGTGCGCCATTCGACGATCTCGGCGAACTGCTGCTGCATGCGCCGCCGGCACGGCTGTTCGATGAATCGCTGAAATTGTTGCTGGCCGGATACGGATTGAAAAGTTTCCGCGCGCTCGAGCAGTCCGGATTGCTCGGCGACGTGTACCCGCTGACCGCGCGCGCACTGGCGTTCCGCGGCGGCGAAGCTTTCCGCGCTTTGCTCGAAGCTGGACTCGCCAATACCGACGCGCGCATCGCCGAGGATAAACCGGTCACGCCGGCATTCCTGTTTGCGATCCTGTTGTGGGGCGCCGTGCGTGCCCAGGTCGAGCGCGAGGTCGCCAAGGGCGTCGACACCAATCTCGCGTGGCAGCGCGTGAGCACTCAGGTAATGGACGAACAAGCCAAACACGTGGCCATCCCGCGTCGCTTCGGCATGGTCATGCAGGAAATCTGGATGTTGCAGCCGCGTTTCGAAGATCTGACGAAGAAACGCGTGTTTCGTTTGCTCGCGCATCCGCGTTTCCGCGCGGCCTACGATTTCTTTCTGTTGCGCGGACCGGAAAGCGGCCACGTGAAAACGCTTGGCGAGTGGTGGACGCGCGCACAGACGCTGTCGCACGAAGCGCTGGCCGCGGAATTGAATGGCCCAGCCGCACCGGCCACGCCTGCTGCCGAAGGCGCGGCGCCTGCCAAGCGCGCGCGTCGTCGGCGACGCAAATCGCCTGCGGCGAACCCCGCCACGGAATAAAATTCCACAATGGAACAAGTTTACGTCGGGCTCGGCAGCAACCTGGCCGATCCGCGCGCGCAGGTCGAGCGCGCGTTGCGGGCGCTGGCGGCCCTGCCACAAACCAGGCTCGTGCAGCGTTCGCGGCTGTACCGCAGCGCGCCGTGGGGCAGGGCGGACCAGCCGGAATTCGTCAATGCCGTCGTCGCGCTGCAAACCGAATTGACGCCGCGCGAATTGCTCGAGGCGCTGCTCAAGATCGAGCGCGCAGCCGGGCGCGCGCGCGACGCCACTCGCTGGGGTCCACGCGTGCTCGACCTGGATATTCTCGTGTTCGGTGATCGCCTGATCGACGAACCGGGCTTGCACGTACCGCATCCGCATCTGCACGAGCGCGCGTTCGTATTGCTGCCGCTCGCGGAGATCGCGCCGGATTTGATCGTGCCCGGCCACGGGCGCGTCGACGATTTGGCGCGGCGGATCGATGCGTCGACGTGCCGGCCGCTTGAGATTGCGTCCGTCACGCATCAATAATCCGCAACCTTCGGCCGGAGTCGCCGCGCATGTACGCCAATCCCAAAGCTTCCGCTCGCGGCGCGATCACCGTGCCGCGCCTGCACGAGATGAAGGCGAAAGGCGAGAAGATCGTCGTGCTCACTGCCTACGACGCGAGTTTCGCCGCACAGTGCGAAGCAGCAGGCGTCGACGTCGTGCTGGTTGGCGATTCGCTCGGCATGGTCGTGCAGGGGCGCAGCAGCACGCTGCCGGTCAGTGTTGATGCGATGGTCTACCACACGGCGGCCGTCGCTCGTGGATTGTCGAGTGCGCTGTTGATTGCCGACATGCCGTTCATGAGTTTTCGCGATGCCGACACGGCGCTGCGCACGTCGGAGCGGCTGATGGGCAACGGCGGCGCCGCGATGGTGAAACTCGAAGGCGCCGATTACGTGCTCGATGTCGTGCACGAGCTCACGCGCCGCGCCGTGCCTGTGTGTGCGCACTTGGGCCTGACGCCGCAATCGGTGCACAAGCTCGGCGGCTATCGCATGCAAGGCAAGACCAAGGCAGCAGCCGAACAACTCGTCGCAGACGCCAAGGCGCTCGCACACGCCGGCGCGGATCTGCTTGTCCTTGAAGCAGTACCTGCCGCCTTGGCCAAGCGCGTCACCGCGGAAATTCCGATACCGACGATCGGCATCGGCGCAGGCCCGGATTGCGACGGCCAGGTGCTGGTGCTGTACGATATGTTGGGCATCACGCCCGGCAAGCGGCCGCGTTTTTCCAAGGACTTTCTTGCCGGACATGGGTCGGTCCTCGAGGCCATCCGCGCCTACACGGACGCAGTGCGCGCACGGAAATTTCCGGCAGCCGAACATACATTCTGATGGATACGGTCAACGGCACCGAAGCACTGCACACGCGCCTGGACATCTGGCGCCGCGCCGGCGAGCGCGTCGCGTTCGTGCCGACCATGGGCAATCTGCATGCCGGACATTTTTCGCTGGTCCAACTCGCGCGGGAGCATGCCGATCGCGTCGTCGCCAGTGTGTTCGTCAATCCGACGCAATTCGGTCCACGCGAGGATTTCGAGCACTATCCGCGCACACTGGAGCAGGATCAAAAAGGGCTCGCCGAGCACGGCTGCGATTTGCTGTTCGCTCCGGATGCGCAGTCCGTCTATCCCTACGGCGCCGCTCACACCGTGCGCGTGGAAGTGCCCGAGTTGAGCGGCATACTTGAAGGCGCGATGCGCGCCGGTCATTTTTCCGGGGTCGCTACCGTCGTCACCAAACTGTTCAACCTCGTGCAGCCGGACGTCGCCATCTTCGGACAGAAGGACTATCAGCAACTGCTTGTGATCCGGCGCATGGCGCACGATCTGCATCTGCCGATTGAAATCCTAGGCGCGCCGACCGTGCGCGAAGCCAATGGCCTGGCGATGAGTTCGCGTAATCAATATCTGAACGTGCAGGAACGCGAGCGTGCCGGGGCGATTTACAGGACGTTGTGCGCGATGCGCGATGAATATCATGCGGGCAAGCCGCGCAAGGCCGTCGAAACCGATGCCTGGCACATGCTGGAGAAGGCAGGGTTACGTCCGGACTACGCAGTGTTGCGCCGCGCCGCGGATCTGGCTGAGCCGCACGAAGCGGATCATCCGCCGATGGTCGCCTTGATCGCCGCGCATCTGGGCCGCGCAAGGCTGATTGACAACCTGCTGCTCAGCCAGTAGCAAATTCGCTGCGATTGTGGTATTCTTGCTACCGTATCTCGGGATTTCTGCAACAGCATTTCGTTTTCCTGGGGTAGCAGGGCGCATCGTTTGGTAATCGTCACTCCGAAACTTCCACCCTCGCTTTAACCAGCGAGGGTTTTTTTTCAGCCAAATCAGCGGTGTATGTGCCAAGCGTTGGCTTGCTGCTTGATAGTGACAAAATTGTCAGCACATAATTTGTGCATTGCCACAGAACAACGCCGGATCAGTGTGGCATAAAAGACACATTGGGGTCCCCATGCATCTGAATATGCTCAAAGCGAAGATCCATCGTGCCAGCGTGACTCACGCCGAGCTGCACTATGAAGGCTCGTGTGCGATTGATGGCCACTTGCTCGACGTCTCCGGCATCCGCGAGTACGAGCAGATTCACATCTACAACGTCAATAACGGCGAGCGCTTCGTCACTTATGCGATTCGCGCAGACGAAGGTTCCGGCACCATTTCTATCAACGGTGCGGCCGCGCATCGCGCCGCGCCGGGCGACATCATCATCATCTGCTCGTATGCGCAGCTCGCCGAAGCCGAAGCCGCGCTGTTCAAGCCGACGCTGGTCTACGTCGATCGCGAAAACAAACTCTCGCACGTCAAGAATTCGATTCCGAAGCAGGCGGCCTGATCAGTCCGCCGCGATGCCGAGCACTTCACGCACGGCGTCGATTACGGCAACGGGCTGGTCGAACTGGATGTAGTGTCCCGAGTCCGGTACGACACGATTGACCCCTTTCGTCGAAAGGCGCGCCAAATCGTCGTGCAGTTCGCTCCATAACCGGATTTTTGCATCGCGAATTTCCGGTGAGCCTTGGGGTTGTGGAATGCGCGTCAGGACGATGAGCGGCATCTCGCCATAGTTGCGCTTCGCTGCGCGGACCTGATCGGAACTGAGCGAGAACACGTTGACCCATTCCGACCATACCGCACGCTGACGCTGCGGGCGCGCAAAGCTGGCCATAACAGCAACATTGAGCGCATCACTGAAATGCTTGTCCGGCTCGCCAACGCATTTCTTCATCAGTTCCGAACCCCGCTCGAATCCTTTCGCGGCGGCTGGAATACACTGGTCATGAAGATAATTGGCGAGTTCAGTGTCTGCCGTCAGCGTCGTCGGATCGAGCGTGTGATAACGCCGTCCTTGTTCTTCTGATACGGGATCGACGAGAACCATTCCAGCAACCTCAGACAAATACTTGTCGGCATACAGGCGCACATACATGCCGCCGAGCGAATGGCCGACGAGCACATAGGGTGGCTTGATCGCGGCAGCGACGAGAAGATGATGCAAGTCTTCGACCGCGTTCTCGCTCGTCCCTTCGCGATTGCTCGGTGAACTGAAGCCGAGCCCGGCGCGATCGTAGGAACAGGCGCGCGTTATCTTTGCGATCGCCGGTTGCACCGTGGCCCAGGCCCTGATCTGGTCGCCGAGGCCGGCGTCGAAAATGACGGTGGGCGAGCCGTGGCCCACGCAAAGCATGTTGATTTTTCGGCCGTGGCCTATGTCAACCAGGCGGGCAGGCGCCGCGTAGGCCATGTCAGTCACGACAGGTGGAGGTTCCGGAGTTACCGCGGAAACCGCAGACGCCAGCAACCAAAACAGATGACTCATGATGTCTTCAGCTCTTGCTGCGCGAGCGCCCAGCGCACATGTTCTCGCACGAGCTCGGATGGATGCTCCGCGCGCGTCTGCAATGACTTGACGGCGGCAGGACTCGCCGGCGCGTTGCCGAGCGCCACGGCGATGTTGCGCAACCATTGTTCGTAACCGATGCGGCGCATCGCCGAGCCTTGCGTGCGTGCGAGGAATTGTTCTTCGCTCCAGGCGAACAGGTCGATCAACGATGTGCTGTCGAGGCCGTGGCGGACAATGAAATCGGGTTCCGCGCTCTTGCGCGCAAATTTGTTCCACGGGCAAACTAACTGGCAATCGTCGCAGCCGTAGATGCGGTTGCCGATCAAAGGACGCAGCTCGACGGGAATACTGCCGCGCAATTCGATCGTCAGATAGGCGATGCATCGGCGCGCGTCGAGTTGCTGCGGGCCGACAATGGCCTGCGTCGGACAAATCTCGATACAACGCGTGCACGTCCCGCAGTGATCCTCCGCAGCGTCATCAACGGGCAGTGGCAGGTCGGTGTAGAGTTCGCCGAGAAAGAACCAGGAGCCAGCCTGCTTGTTGATCAGGTTGGTGTGCTTGCCGATCCAACCGAGGCCCGCATTGCGCGCCAGCGCTTTTTCCAGCACCGGTGCCGAGTCGACGAACGCGCGATAGCCGAATGGGCCGATTTCGCCGGCAATACGCTCGGCGAGTTTCTGCAAGCGTGTGCGCAACACTTTGTGGTAGTCGCGGCCGAGCGCGTAACGCGAGATGTAGCCGAGGTTCGCGTCCTCGAGCACTTCCCACGAGTCGCGTGCTTGCGGCGGATCGTAATCCATGCGCGCTGAAATCACGCGCAACGTGCCGGCCTGCAACTGTGCCGGACGGCTGCGCTTGAGGCCGTGACGCGCCATGTAATCCATTTCGCCGTGGCGCCCGGCATCGAGCCAGTTCAGCAAATGCGCTTCGTCGTCGTCGAGTTGTGTCGCGGTGATCCCGACCTGCTGAAAACCGAGTTCGCGGCCCCATTGGCGGATGCTGGCGGACAGTTCTATGTAGTTGGGCGCGCTCACCCGCACGAGTATAAACTCTGCGTATGGGGACTCGGCTCTACACGGCGGCACAGGTGCGCGAGCTTGATCGCAGCGCGATCAGCACGCTCGGCATTTCCGCCCACGTGCTGATGCAGCGCGCGGCAGCGGCGGCGTGGCGCTGCTTGCGGGCGCGCTGGCCGCAGGCGCGACGCATCGTCGTGCTGTGCGGCTCCGGAAACAACGGTGGTGACGGTTACCTGCTCGCGAGCATTGCGCGCGATGCGGGCTTGCAGGTGAGCGTGATTGCGCTTGCGCCGCCGGCAGGTGCGGATGCGGAACGCGCGTGCACGCAGTGGCGCAGCGCGCGTGGCGCGATCTTCGATATCGACGAAACCTTGCCCGATGCAGACGTCTACGTCGATGCGATATTCGGCACCGGCGTGAATCGCACTGTCGAAGGCAAGGCGCGCGCGCTGATCGGGCAGGTCAATGCGCGCGAAGAGCCAGTATTGGCGCTCGACGTCCCATCCGGAATCAACGCGGATACCGGTGAAGCGCTCGGTGTCGCCGTGCGTGCGACGACGACCATCACCTTCGTCGCGCATAAACGTGGATTGTTCACTGGAGCGGCGCCCGAGCATTGCGGTGAATTGGTGCTCGACGCGCTGGGTCTGCCCGAAAGCTTGTTCCGCGACGCGAAATTCGACGCGCGTTTGCTCGACATGCGACGCATGGCGCGCTGGTTGCCGCCGCGCGCGCGCGATGCGCACAAGGGCACTTTCGGCCACGTGCTCGCAATCGGCGGCGACAGCGGCATGGGCGGCGCAATACGCTTGTGCGCTGAAGGCGCGTTGCGCATTGGCGCTGGCCTGGTCAGCGTAGCCACACGCGCAGAAAACGTCGCCGCACTGAATTCCGCGCGCCCGGAACTGATGGCGCAAGGGGTTCGTGATGCGCTCAATCTGCATCCGCTGCTCAATCGCGCGCAGGTGATTGCGCTGGGCCCGGGTCTTGGGCAGCGCGACTGGAGTCGCATGCTGTGGAACAGCGCGCTTGCCGCGAGCCGCGCCACGGTCATCGATGCCGATGGCCTGAATCTGCTCGCACAAAACGTCGTGCACTTGCCGCCGCATACCGTGTTGACGCCGCATCCGGGCGAAGCGGCGCGACTGCTCGATTGCGACTCCGCAGCCATTGCGCGCGACCGTTTCGCCGCGGCGCGGGAAATCGCGCAGGAATACGGCAGCGTTACCGTGCTCAAGGGCGCCGGTACGCTGATCGCGCACCCGCAAGGCGACGTGGCGGTTTGCGCGTGGGGCAATCCGGGCATGGCCAGCGCCGGCATGGGCGATGTGCTCACCGGCATCATTGCCGGCTTGCTCGCCCAGGGCCTCAACACGTGGCGCGCCGCGCGTCTGGGCGTGGCCTTGCACGCGCAGGCCGGCGATGCTGCCGCGAAAGACGGCGAAGCGGGTTTGCTCGCGAGCGACCTTTTTCCACATTTGCGCATCCTGCGCAATGCGTGGGGTCGTAACGATTAGTCCGCGCGTCATCCATTTGCCTGGCATCGACGAGGCTGCGCTCGCTGGCGTCGCGCGCGCGCTCGCGCCGCGCGTGCGCGACGGCGCGGTGATCCATCTCGCCGGTCCGCTCGGCGCCGGCAAGACCACGTTCGCGCGCGCCTTGCTGCGCGAGCTCGGCGTCGGCGCGCGGATCAAGAGTCCGACGTATACGCTGATCGAATCGTATCCGGTCGGCGACCTCACGGCACACCATCTGGACCTGTATCGCATCGCCGCCGCCGACGAAGTCGAATGGCTCGGGCTGCGCGATCTCGCCGCCGGCAAGCAATTGTGGTTGATCGAATGGCCGGAACGCGCGCTGGCCGCGATTCCTTCAGCGGACCTCATCGTCGAATTGGCGCATGCCGCGACTACGCGAAATCTCAAACTGACGGCGCTCACGCCTGCAGCGAGCAAGTGGCTGGACGGCATCGATGTACTTCCTGAATAACAGCAGCTTAGACGGAAGTCGTGAATCTGAACTGATGTATTTTGTGCAAATGTGCGATTTGTATAGAAAAACTCTTGAAATCCGCGACTAAATTCGATTGAATACGCGCCATGAGGGGCGCCGTTGCCAAAGTGGGGTTGTTTGCGTACGCCGCGATGTTCGCGCTGGCGGGCGCCGATGCCGCTGAAATCCGCGCGGTGAAGCTTGCGCCGGAAGGTGACCACACGCGCGCCGTTTTCGAAATTTCCGCGCCGCTCGATTACAAATTGTTCGAAATCGGCAATCCCGATCGCATCGTGCTCGATGTCCGCGACGCGAGCTTCGCGCAAAATTTTTCGGCACCCGCCGGCGCCGGACTGCTCAAGGCCATCCGCACCGGTCGCGTCGGCAAAGACGGCGTGCGCGTTGTTTTCGATTTGGCCGGAGCGGTGCGGCCGAAGAGTTTCGTGCAGCCGCCAGGCAACGGCGCCGGTTACCGCCTCGTTGTGGATTTGTATAAAAAGGGAAAGACCGTCGCGCCGGTGAAGAGCGCCGCGGCACTCGCCGAAAAGCCGCGCGACGTGATCATCGCCATCGATGCCGGCCACGGCGGCGTCGATCCGGGCGCGACCGGCAACGCCGGCACGCACGAAAAAAACATCACCCTGGCGGTCGCGCGTGACCTGAAGCGACTCATCGATGCGCAGTCCGGCATGCATGCGGTGTTGACGCGCGACGGCGATTATTTCATTCCGCTGAACGAGCGCTATCGCAAGGCGCGCGAAGCCAAGGCCGACTTGTTCTTGTCCGTCCACGCCGACGCTTTCGCCAGCGAAGACGCCAAGGGTTCATCGGTATGGATGCTGTCCACGCGCGGCGCGAGCAGCGAAGCCGCGCGTTGGCTGGCCGATCGCGAGAACCGCGCCGACCTCGTCGGTGGCGTGACGCTCGACAACAAGGACAATACGCTTGCCGCCGTGCTGCTCGATCTTTCGCAAAGCGCGACACTCGAAGCCAGTGGCGCCGTGGCCAAGCGTGTACTGCATTCGTTGGCGCAGATCGGCCCGACCCACCGCGGCTACGTCGAAAAAGCCAATTTCGTTGTGCTGCGCTCGCCTGACGTGCCTTCAATTCTCGTCGAGACCGCCTTCATCACCAATCCGGCCGAAGAAAAGCGCCTGACCAGCAACACCCAGCGCGAGAAGCTCGCCGGCGCAATCCTCGATGGCGTGCGCGAATATTTCCGTTCCACGCCGCCGCCCGGCACATGGTTCGCGGCGAATGCACGCAAGGACAAACCGCGTGTTGCGGCGGTATTGCAGGCCGACGATCCCGATGCGGCGGAACTCGGCGGCGAGCTTGTCGCACGCGGACCGCGCTCCTAGCCAGCAAGTACGGCGCCGGCATGGTCCGGCGCCTGGGCACTCGCTATCATGTTCGGATGCCCAGCATCCGCGAACTTCCCGCCGAACTCGTCAACCAAATCGCCGCTGGCGAAGTGATCGAGCGGCCGGCATCGGTGGTCAAGGAACTGGTCGAGAACAGTCTGGACGCCGGCGCGCGGCGTGTCGAGATCGACATCGAGGACGGCGGTGCGCGGCTGATTCGCGTGCGTGACGATGGCGGCGGGATCGTCGCGGATGAGTTGCCGCTGGCGCTCGCGGCGCATGCGACGAGCAAGATCGCCACGCTCGAAGATCTGGAACACGTGCGCACGTTGGGTTTTCGCGGCGAAGCGCTGGCTTCGATCGCTTCGGTATCTCGATTCGCGTTGACCTCGCGCGCCGCGGGCGCGGAAGCGGCGTGGCGCGTCGCACGCGAGGGCGGCAAGTTCGAAGCGGCACGTCCGGCGCAGCATCCGCCCGGCACGACAATCGAGGTACGCGATCTGTTCCACAACGTGCCGGCGCGGCGCAAGTTCCTGCGCGCCGAACGCACGGAGTTCGGCCACATCGACGAACTCGTCAAAGCAATTGCGCTGGCGCAGCCTCAGGTTGAATTTCGCCTCGGCCACAACGGCAAGCCGGTGCGCCTGTTGCGTCCGGCGCATGACGAAGCCGCGCTCGGTGCACGCGTCGGCGAGATTCTTGGCGAGCAATTTCCGCAGCAGAGTTTGCGCATCGATCATGCGGGGGCCGGGTTGCACCTGCAAGGCTGGGTCGGCTTGCCGACAGCCTCGCGCAGCCAGCCCGACCAGCAGTTTTTCTACGTCAACGGCCGGCTCGTGCGCGATCGCGTCGTGACACACGCGGTGCGTCAGGCTTACGCCGACGTGTTGTTTCACGGCCGACATCCGGCGTATGTGCTTTTCCTCGACCTGGCGCCGGAAATCGTCGACGTCAATGTGCATCCGGCGAAGTCGGAAGTGCGTTTCCGCGAGAGCCGGCTCGTGCACGATTTTCTCTATCGCACACTTAATGAGGCGCTTGCCGCGACGCGCGCCGGGCGAGCCGGGGATTTCGCGAGCGGCGTTGAAGCGCCGCTCGCGCCGGCGAGCGACTCGACATGGATGTCGAGGCTGGCGCCACGCACCACGGATGGTTTCCGGAACGGCTTACATCAGCAAGGGCTCGGCCTCGCCGTGCGCGAGCCGATGCTCGATTACGCCGCGTTGCTCGGCACGCCGATGCCATCAGCAGCGGTGAATGGCGAGGCACTCGTCGCGAATGAAATTCCGCCGCTCGGTTACGCACTGGCACAGCTCGCCGGCATTTACGTGCTCGCCGAGAACGCGCACGGGCTGGTGCTCATCGATATGCACGCCGCCCATGAACGCATCACGTACGAGAAGTTGAAGCAGGCGCGCGCGTGTGATGGCATTCGTACGCAGCTGCTGCTGGTGCCGTTGACGCTGTCGGTGAGCGAACGCGAAGCGATGGCGGCCGAAGAACACGCGGAAAATCTCGATACGCTCGGCTTCGAGATCGTTCGCAGCGGCCCGCAGAGCATCACCGTGAAGCGCTATCCCGGGCTGCTCGAAGGCGCCGACGTCGCCAAGCTCGTACGCGACGTGCTCGGCGATCTGGTCACGCACGGCAATACGCGTCGGCTGCAGGAAATGCAGAACGAAGTGTTGTCGACGATGGCTTGTCACGGCTCGGTGCGCGCCAACCGGCGCTTGACTTTGCCGGAAATGAACGCACTTTTGCGTGAGATGGAAGCGACCGAGCGTTCCGGGCAGTGCAATCACGGCCGGCCGACGTGGGTGCAGATGTCGGTCGCTGAACTGGACCGATTGTTCTTGCGCGGTCGCTAAGAATTGCTCTGTGCGCCAAGAAGGTGCGGAAGTATTTGTAAAGGAGTAGACAATGTTGCATTGTGGAATCGGATTCGTCGCTGCTGTGCTCGCGGCTGGCGTGGGCCTCAGCCAGGCCGGCGATGCCGGCAACAGCTCCGCATACACGCAGGAAATCCAAAAATGGCGACAGCAACGCGTCGCGCGCCTGACCAACCCGGCCGGTTGGTTGAGCCTGATTGGCCTCGATTGGCTCAAGGAGGGCCGCAACACGCTCGGCTCAGCCAACGACAACGACATCGTCATTCCGACGGCGCCGGCGCACCTGGGCACGATCACATTGAGCGGTGACAAGGCGACCATCGCGCTCGATGCGAAGTCCGGCGCAACAATCGACGGCCAGCCGAAGCTTGCAGGCGAGTTGCTCGATGACACTCACGAGAAGCCCACCACGGTCGCTTTCGGCACGACCAGTTTTTTTCTGATCAAGCGAGAAGACAAATTCGGGCTGCGCATCAAGGATGCCGAGGCGGCGACGCGCAAGCATTTCGTCGGCATCGACTATTTTGAAATCGATCCGAGCTGGCGCATCGAGGCGAAGTGGGAGGCCTACAATCCGCCGCACGAAGTCGAGGAGCCGAACGTGATCGGACAGGTCGACAAGGTGATCGTGCCGGGCGCGGCGGTGTTCGAACGCGATGGCGAGACAATTCGCCTCGAGCCGGTGATCGAAACGCCGGGTGACACCGAACTGTTCCTCGTCTTTGCCGACAAGACCAGCGGCAAGGAAAGCTACGGTGCGGCGCGCTTCGTCTACAGCGAGCCGCCGAAGGATGGAAAAATCATCATCGATTTCAACAGGGCCTACAATCCGCCGTGCGCGTTCACGCCATACGCGACCTGTCCGCTGCCGACCGCGCAGAATCGCCTGAAGGTGCGGGTGACCGCGGGCGAGAAGAAATACCGCGGCGGACATGCATGAATCCGCCAATCGCGGCGATGCCGTAATTGCGGTATAAATGCCGTCATCGCGGGGAGTAATTCACCATGGCAGCACCCAATATCGGCATGCCGCGTCAGGGCATCCTGCCGCTGACGATCAAGGACAAGACGGCGTTGTACAACGCCTACATGCCGTTCGTGCGCGGCGGTGGTTTGTTCGTGCCGACGGCCAAGCGCTACAGCGTCGGCGACGAGGTCTTCATTCTGCTTACGCTGATGGATGAAAAAGACCGGCTGCCGGTTCCCGGCAAGGTGGTGTGGATCACACCGGCGGGAGCTCAAGGCAATCGCGCCGCCGGTATCGGCGTGCAGTTCAACGATTCGGCCGACGGCGAGGCGGCGCGCACGAAGATCGAATCCATTCTCGCGGGAATCCTGGCGTCCGAACGCCCGACGTACACGATGTGAACGTATCGCGGTTGTCGGTTTGAAAATGTCCAAGCGTTACTTCGGCACCGACGGCATTCGCGGCCGCGCGGGCGAGCCGCCAATCACCGCGGATTTCATGCTCAAGCTCGGGCGCGCCGCGGGGCGCGTGCTTGCGCGCGAGGACGGCGCGACCGTGTTGATCGGAAAAGACACGCGCATCTCCGGTTACATGCTCGAATCCGCGCTGGAGGCGGGGCTGGTTTCCGCCGGCGCCGATGTGCGCCTGCTTGGACCGATGCCCACTCCCGCGGTGGCGTGGTTGACGCGCGAATTGCGCGGCAGCGCCGGCGTCGTCATCAGCGCTTCGCACAATCCGTATTGGGACAACGGCATCAAGTTCTTCGACGGCAATGGCGAGAAGCTGGCCGACGAGGTCGAACTGGCGATCGAAGCGGAACTGGATTCCACTGTCGCGACGACGCCATCGGCGCGCATCGGCAAGGCGGCGCGCATCGATGACGCGGCCGAGCGTTACGCGGCCGCGTGCAAAGCGATGGCACCGGGGCTGGATTTGCGCGGCTTGCGCGTCGTGCTCGACTGCGCGCACGGCGCGACGTATCACATTGCACCCGGCGTGTTTGCGGACCTGGGTGCCGACGTGCACGCGATTGGCGTCGATCCCGACGGACTCAACATCAACCAGGATTGCGGCGCCACGCACACGCAGGCGCTGCAGGCGGCCGTGCGCGAGAGCGGCGCCGACCTCGGCATCGCGTTCGATGGCGACGGCGATCGCGTGCAAATGGTCGATCACGACGGCCGTGTCGCCGATGGCGATGATCTGCTCTACATCCTCGCGCGTGACGCGAAGCAGCGCGGCGCCCTGCGCGGTCCTGTCGTCGGCACGCTGATGACGAACTTCGGTGTAGAGCGTGCAGTCGTGGAACTCGGCGCGGAATTCCTGCGCGCGAATGTCGGCGACCGCTATGTGTTGCAGATGCTCAGGCAGCACGGTGGTGTGCTCGGCGGCGAGGCGTCCGGACATATCCTGTGCCTCGATAGCGGTCCGACCGGTGACGGCATCGTCAGCGCGCTGCTCGTGCTCGAAGCGCTGCGGCGCTGCGGGCAGACGCTCGCGCAGGCGCGCGCAGGCCTGCGCCGCGTGCCGCAGGTCATGATCAACGTGAAAGCGAGCGGTGGCGCGGCGCTCGTCGCGCAGCGACCGGTGCAGGAAGTACTCGCCAAAGTCGAGGAGACATTGCGTGGCCGCGGCCGCGTCGTGTTGCGACCGTCGGGCACCGAACCGCTCGTGCGCGTGACGGTGGAAGGCGAAGATGCGGATGAAGTAAAACGACTCGCCGATTTGCTCGCGGACGCCGTAAAATCGGCTGTGTGATTTCGCCTCTCCCGCTGGCGGGAGAGGTCGGCGCGCACCGCGCGCAGGGTGAGGGTGGCGCCGGGAAGAACGTTGTCGTCTTCGGTTGTGCCACCCTCATCCGCCTTCGGCACCTTCTCCCGCCAGCGGGAGAAGGAAAATTCAAGAGAGCACGACATGCAGCAGATCCCCACGCTCGACATCCGCCGTTACGCCAACGACCGCGACGCGTTCGTCGCCGAACTCGGTGCGGCTTATCGCGAATGGGGCTTCGCCGGCATCCGTGGCCACGGCATTCCGCAGGCGCTGATCGACAGCGCGTACGACGCGTTCGTGCGCTTCTTCGCGCTGCCGGCCGAGGTGAAGATGCAATATCACCTCAAAGGGCTCGGCGGCGCGCGCGGTTATACGCCGTTCGGCATCGAAACGGCGAAGGATTCGCGTTACCCGGACTTGAAAGAGTTCTATCACATCGGCCGCGAACTGCCGCGCGATTCGAAGTTCGCTGACATCATGCCGCCGAACGTATGGCCGAGCGAAATCCCGGAATTCCGCGAACGCGGCTACGCGCTGTACACGGCGCTCGACGCGCTCGGCGCGCGCGTGCTGCGCGCGCTCGCGCTGCATATCGACCTGCCGGAACATTTCTTCGATGACAAGATCGATGTCGGCAATTCGATCCTGCGCCCGATCCACTATCCGCCGATCACCGCGCCCGACGTCCCCAATGTCCGCGCCGGAGCGCACGAGGACATCAACTTCATCACGCTGCTGGTCGGCGCGAGCGCGGCGGGCCTGGAAGTGAAATCGCGCGCGGGCGAGTGGGTGCCGTTCACGTCCGCCGCCGACACGATCGTCGTCAACATCGGCGACATGCTGCAGCGCCTGACCAACCACGTCTATCCATCGACCACGCATCGCGTGACCAATCCGCCGGGCGAACAGGCGCGCAAACCGCGCTATTCTGTGCCGTACTTCCTGCATCCGAATCCCGACGTCGTGCTCGATCCGCTGCCGTCGTGCATCACGGCGGACAATCCGCGCCGCTACGACACCTCGATCACCTCGCACGAGTACTTGATGGAAAGGCTGCGCGAGATCAAGCTGATCTAAGAAAGGTTTGAACAAGCGGCTTTTGCCGTCATCCCAGCGAAAGCTGGGATCCAGCTCTTCTGCATCGTATTGAAAAAACTGGATTCCAGCTTTCGCTGGAACGAGCCTAAGAACTGTCGGGTTTGTTCAGAGGTTCCCGAGGGCGCGTCGCTGATTGCCGTGCAGCATGGCGCGTCCAAGACGCGCCCTACGTATTGCGAAAGTCCTTCGAACGCTTCTGCATCGTGCGCAGCGCGAAGCGATCCGGCAGCAGTTTGAACAGCGCTTTGATCGCGCGATTCACGCGGCCGGTGACGTAGACGATCTCGCCGCGCTCCACCGCATCCATGCCGCGGC
>Ga0207647_10001762_pt1 | contig 16613 bp, 13 predicted proteins | sample KBSCornC2_FD_184295 | JGI IMG/M metagenome (GOLD analysis project Ga0207647, IMG submission 184295) | Corn rhizosphere microbial communities from Kellogg Biological Station, Michigan, USA - C2 (SPAdes) (version 2) | ecosystem: Host-associated > Plants > Roots > Rhizosphere ...
CAATATCGGTTCCAACCTGCCTATATATGAAGTGTCGGTTAAAAATACGCCGGTGCTGCATGGCTATAACTACCTAGAGGCCTGGCCGGGGGTGCAATGCATTATAAAGTCAAACCTGCGGGTAGATTTTTCGATGGGATTTCCGCTTATTAATAAATCGTATGTTCACTATTACCCGATATATATGCTGGGCCTGCAGTGCTACTTTTATTTCAACAAGAAGCATAGCCGCAGATAAAAGTGTAATATTTATAATATAAGGTGTTTTTTATCAGGTATTTTGTAATATAATTATACTATTTACTCACATTTTATCAAATTAATTCCTATCTTTGCACCCTGAAAAAGTGTGTTTATTATAAATAATTGATGCCAAATGTCTCATTTAACTGCTGAAAAAAAAGCTAATATCTTTAAAACCTTCGGGGCAAAAGAAAACAATACAGGATCTATAGAAGGTCAGATCGCTATGCTTACAGAGCGTATCAACCATATATCAGGACACCTGAAACAAAACAAAAAAGACTTCTCTACCAACCGCGGCTTGATGCAGATGGTAGGCCGCCGCAAGCGCCTCCTGCAATACCTGAGCCATACTAATCTCGAGTCTTATCGCGGTCTGATTGAAAAACTTGGTATCCGCAAATAAGCGCTACCCACACAGCTATTCCCAACTAATACGGTTGGGAATAGTTTTTTATGAACATATATAAATATTAAATTATGGCTGCCAATCCCATCTCTGTTTCCTATAAGTTAGGTGACGGACGTGAAATAAGCATTGAAACGGGCAAACTGGCCCGCCAGGCTGACGGCGCTGCAGTAGTACGTATGGGCAACTGTATGATACTGGCTACTGTGGTTGCAAACTCTGAACCAAAGCCCGGACAATCTTTTTTCCCGCTGACTGTTGATTACCAAGAAAAATTTGCTTCTGCCGGTCGTATACCAGGCTCGTTCTTCAAACGTGAAGGCCGCCTGAGCGACTATGAAGTGCTTATATCCCGTCTTATAGACCGCGCATTGCGCCCTCTATTCCCGGACGATTACCTTTGCGAAGTACAGGTTATTGTTACCCTAATATCATCTGACCCTGAAGTGATGCCTGATGCACTGGCTTGTCTTGCTGCATCTGCCGCATTAGCAGTGTCTGATGTACCTATACAGGAAATTATCTCTGAAGTGCGCGTAGCACGCATAGGTGGCGAATATGTTATCAATCCAAACCGCAGTCAACTAAAAGATGCGGATATGGACTTTATAATAGCCGCTACAGATAAGAATATAATGATGGTGGAAGGTGAAGCGAAAGAATGTAATGAAGCCGACCTCATCAGAACTATAGAACTGGGCCATGATGCAGTGCGCAGACAAGTGAAACTGCAGGAAGAACTGCGCAGCAAAGCCGGCGTTACCTCTAAACGCGAATACACAAAACCATATACTAATCCTGAACTGGATGCAAGAATAGCCACTTACGCTTCTGAAAGGATAGCTACAGTAGCAAAATCTGCACTGGGCAAGCACGAGCGCGGCGACGCCTTTAAGCTGATAAAGGATGAATTTATTGCAAGCCTGGCTGAAGGTGAACTGACACCTGAAGACACTGCGCTGATAGGCATGTATTTCCATGATCTTGAAAAGAAGATCATTCGTGAGATGATGCTGAATGACCGTACACGTCTTGATGGCCGCAGGCTGGATGAAGTACGTCCGCTGAGCATGGAAGTAGATTATCTTCCTTCTCCGCATGGTTCTGCTCTCTTTACACGTGGTGAAACACAATCGCTGACAACAGTGACACTGGGCAGCAGCGAAGATGAACTACTGCTGGAAAGTGCTGCAACATCAAACTACTCAAAGTTTATACTACACTATAACTTCCCTGCATTTTCTACAGGCGAAGTGAAACCAATGCGTGGCCCCGGCCGTCGTGAAGTAGGACATGGTAACCTGGCAAAACGCTCACTGGAGCAAATGATGCCCGGTGCTGAATACCCGTACACTGTACGCGTAGTGTCAGACATCCTTGAATCAAACGGGTCTTCTTCAATGGCTACTGTTTGCGCGGGTTCACTGGCATTAATGGATGCAGGTGTGCCTTTGCCTAAGCATGTAGGCGGCGTAGCTATGGGCCTTATCAGTGGTGAAAATGGCAAATTTGCCGTGCTTACCGATATACTTGGTGATGAAGATCACCTTGGTGATATGGACTTTAAAGTAACCGGTACCCGTGATGGTATCTGCGGTATACAGATGGATATAAAGGTAGATGGCCTAAGCATGGAAGTAATGAGCCAGGCACTGGAACAGGCACGCCACGGCCGCCTGCATATACTGGATGCAATGTACCAGTGTGTAGACACTTACCGTGCAGAACTGAAACCACATGCACCGCGTATAGAACAAATAATTATAGATCGCGAATTCATCGGCGCTGTAATAGGCCCGGGTGGTAAGATAATACAGGAAATACAGCGTGAAACAGGCGCTACTATAAACATAGAAGAGGTTGACGATAAAGGGGTGGTGAAAGTATTCTCTTCTAATAAAGAGAGCATTGACAAGGCACTGGCCTGGATAAGAGGCATAGTAGCAATACCTGAAATTGGCGCTACTTATGAAGGTACCGTGAAGAGCATTATGCCATTCGGCGCATTTATAGAATTTATGCCTGGCAAACAAGGCTTGCTGCATATATCTGAAGTGAGCTGGAAGCGTCTTGACTCACTGGAAGGTGTAATGAAGGAAGGCGACAAAGTAAAAATAAAGCTGGTAGGTACAGACCCTAAAACGGGCAAACTGCGCCTGAGCCGTAAAGTACTGATGCCGAAACCTGAAGGTTACGTAGAACCTGAAAAACGTGAAGGTGGAGACAGAGGTGATCGTGGTGACCGCAGAGGTGGTGACCGTGGCGACCGCAGGAACAGCGGCGGCAACAGGGACCGCGGAGATCGCAATGACCGTGGTGAACGCAGAAACGATCGCCCTCAGCACAACGACGAACAAAGACAAGCAACAAGCGAACAACAGCCTGCTGCTCCCCAGCAAGGTAATAATACTAATGATGATGCGGACCTGGCTTTATAAACCAGTATGCTAAACGATACAAAGTCCCCGGTTTTGCCGGGGACTTTTTTTATTTACTACTTTTGACTGGTAATGCGCGGTAAAATAAATAGTATAGTCTTTCTGCTTCTTCTATTCCCAATTATCTGCTTTGGGCAAGGATATACCTATAAAGAAGTAAAAGCGAGATCAGAAAAACTGTTACCTAAATTAATAGGAACAGTACTAGCCAGCGCCTGTACCTATGATACGGGGGCTTATTATAATTATGTAACTAGCAACGGCGATACTGCCTGGGGAAGTTTTTCTGAAGATAAAAAGACGCAGGGCCGTGTAATAAATGTCTTCACCCGGTATTTTATGCATTATACCTACTCCAAATGCCCCGCGTATGATACTATATCGTGCAGCATTACCCTACAACTGAATAGCAAACTTGAATTAGATATTCAACCTGACCTGTCAGTGATTCCTGATTTTGTAATAAAAAATGAAGGTTGTAATTTATTGACTATAAGAGAGGCAAAAGACATAGCAAAGGCCAAGTATCTTAATCTTAGCGACCGGGAGCCCTATGCCTACATTATTTATGATCATATTACGAAGTTATTTACCTGGCATATACAGAATGCCTATTACGACACAAAACGCAATAACTACAGGCCTCAGTTCCTAGTTATAGATGCGACTACAGGTAAGCTTGTATCTGAGACCAAGCTGTAAGTATTAATAGTTAAAGCTCATCAGGTATTGGAACTATAATATAGGAATTGATATCCTTGCTGTTGAGCAGGGCGTCAATTCTTTCAGAATTTATATATTCTGTATGGGGAGTATCAGGGTGATCTACTGCCTTTAATATTTGTAATTTCTTATCATCAGCGAGCCATGAAAATTCTCCATCTATCTGGTACTTGATTTCAATATGCTTGTAGCCTCGCTGGATGAGACGCTGTCTTATTTCCGTATTAAATGGAAGCAACTTCATAAAAATGAGATTTACTTAAACAATGTATTAACGCCATGCTGTATAAACTACCGAAGGCGTTTAAGTGAACCTCATTTAGGATTAGCTCTGTTAGTTATTTAGAGAAGAATAATTAGTCCTTAATAAACAATAAAAGAAATGAGCTTAACTTTTAGCCGAACAATTTCAGATGTTCAATATTAATTGAAGTTAATAAAATAATTAGAATTTTCAAATTAAATATTGATAAAATCCTATACTACAATAACAAATACGAGCATACAACAACGAAGAAACCGGCACAATTATATAATACTTATTAACTTAGAAATTGAATTATGAATAATAAAATGAAGGTTATTTTATTGTTTCTTTTTATTTGGCCATGTGCTGCTTTTAGCCAAAGCTATACGGTGAAGGAAATAAAAGAAAAATCGAGCAAGGCGCTTATCAGCTTAACGAATAAAGACATTTTTGCTGCGAGTGTTTACGATAGCAATTCTTACTACAGCTACATTACGAATGCGAATGACACAAGCTGGGGCATACTGGCACAGGACAAGCGAACAAAGGGAAAGCTGCTGAATGTATATACGCGATACTTCCTGCACTATACCTATCCTAAATGCGCTGTTTACAATACAATTAATTGCAGTATAATTCTTGAGTTTGATAAAGCGATGTCGTTAAGCGCAATGCCGGATCTATCTTGCATACCGGACTTCATGCTGAAAAATGAGGATTGCCATTTACTAAGCGAAGCAGAAGCTATAAAGATTGCAAAGGATAAATACTTCGTACCGAGTGACAGAGAACCCAATGCGCACTTCTGGTACGAGCCTAAAGCAAAACAATTCTCATGGAGCATAGACGGCGCCTATCTTAAAGACACGACAAAAAAGAATGAGTACAGCACACAGATAGTGACGCTGGACGCCGAAACAGGCGCAGTAATATCGCAGGCGAAGTTTTAGCGTGGTGCTTAGCAGGCTATCTTGACCTAATGTATTGATAAGACTATATTTGAACAATAAATAACCAAAACCTGCAGCAATAAATGAAAAAACTCTGTGTCATCTTACTATTATTGCAGCCTACATTAATATTTGCACAACAGTACACACGGCAGGAAGTGAGAGAAGCAGCAGACAGCATTTTGCATAACTACCTGGGAGATGCCCTTTTTGATGCCTGCAAATACACTAAAAAAGGATATTACACCTATACTGATGCCACTACGGAAATACACTATGCGATGCTTGGCAAAAGCAGAGTAACCAAGGGAACATTAGTGAATGTATTTATGAGCTATAAGATGGATTATGATTATCCCCGCTGTGCCGGATATAGTAAGATAAAGGGTACCATAAACCTGGAGCTGAATAATAACCTGCAATCGACGGGCAAGCCTAACTTAAACTTTATACCTGATTTTGTATTTAGCGGCGAAGACTGCCGTTTACTTACTAAAGAACAAGCGCTGAACCTGGCAATAGAAAAAGGCTTTAAGGAAAGTAAGAAAGCGCCGAAGATGAACATTACGTATGACCAACATATAAAACAGTTTATGTGGACGCTTACTAATCGCGTGCATAAGGACTCTACCCTACAGAAAAAATATGTTGTGCAAACGATGGTAATAAATGCGGGGACAAAAAAAGTAGTAACACACACGAAAGCACCAAAAGAATCAAAGCCACAACACTAAGCAAATTCATTATAAAGAAATAAGGGCCAAACAGCTTGATACTGTTTGGCCCTTTTATTAAATGAAAACACAATAGAGGTTTAATGCTGAATTGAAATTTTCTGTGTGTAGTTTACATTACCTGAAGTGATGTTCATGAAATATAAACCGGCATTGAGGTTTGTAAGGTTTACTTCACTGCGTTCTACACCATCAATGTTCAGCTGTGTGTTGTATACTGTCTGGCCTGCTATGTTTGTAACATTTATATTAGCAGTTTTAGAGGCAGAAGCATCCCACTGTATTGTTAATTTACCAGTTGTAGGGTTAGGATATACAGTTACACTCTGTGAACCTGCTGCAACAGTTGCTACTGCGGTAGTACCAGGTTTGATAGAAGTTGAATTCTGTGTGAAGTTGATACCATTTACGTGCGGGTTAGCAGATGTAACATTTATGCTACCCCATGCAGTAGTCCTATAGCCCATATCTTCAGGATAGATGCTGTAAGTACCGTAAGGGATATTGCTTATTTTGTAGTTACCACTAGCGTCAGTATATGTGCTTGCTACTATATTATTTTTCACATCGCGCAGCATTACTAAAAGACCTTTTACAGGTGCACCAACAGGACCACCACCAGTTGTTTTGCCAGCGCCATACAGCACGTTACCTGCTATAAAGCCAGGGCCGCTGATAACTGCGCCATGCAGCATCCAAATATTAACACCTGAAGTAGCAGTAGTGCCATGAGCTACAATTGATGCTCCACTCCAATAGGCACTTGAATCAGCATAGGTAGGTATGTAGCCTGAACCTGATGTTGGGCCATTGGTTATATGTGCCTTCACAAGGTATGAACCAGGCAGCACGTGAGGGAATGAATAAGAAGTGAAATACCAGGGAGCAATAATTGTCTGAGAGTCAACGGCACTTATTATGTGCGTAGCAGAGTCATAAGTAATGAGCCATACTTTATAGTTTGCAGTGTCAAATGGCGTTGTAAGGCTGTCTCTTATTAAGTAGCCTGATATGCCTGCACCACTGCCTATAACAACTGTGAGGAAGGAACTATCCACACAGGTGCCACTGGAAACAGATATGAGTGTTACATTGTAAGTACCAGCTGCAGCATAAGTGTGTGTAACAGGAGAGCCAGTACCAGCCATCGTACCATCTCCGAAGATCCAGGTATAAGACATACCTGAAGTGCCTGCCGGTGTGGTAGCTGTAAAGGTAGCTGATGCGCCACTGATGCTTGTAGCGACGGTGGTAGCGCAAGGCCAGTAGCTGATGGTAATTGTATCTGCTAAAGAATCAGCACAATATGTACTTGTGAGGGAATCGTAAACATAAACCATCATTTCTAAATTGTAAGTGCCGGGAGCCGCATATGCATGCGATATTGATGAGGTGGCAGTAGTAAAATAGCCTGAGGAGCCATCACCAAAATTGATCCAAGCTGAGCCGCTGATACTTGAGCCAGAACCGTAGCTGGATGTATTGTAAAAATTAACGTTCAGGGCACTGCTGGCCGTAGGGCTCTGGTACCAGCCAAAGCTTGCAGAGCATGCGAAAACTGATTGCACCAGTAGCAGGGCGATCAGGGTTGTAAAGATTCTCTTCATGATTTACGTTTTTTTAGGTTGTATTATTTGGTTTAATAATTGCCGTTGTACTGGCTCTATAAAAAAGACGTAAGACAAATGAATAAGGTTAAAAAACTGCCATTGTTTTAAAACGGATTCGTCAAAAACAAGTATCCCGGCTTACCTGTCGGCAGCCGGGATACTTTTAAACATTCTAATTAAATTCTGTTTATTAATGCATTATGGATATCTTTTGAGTAGAATAATTACCGTCAGATTCTATATTAATGAAATACATGCCGGATTGTAACTGAGACAAATTCAGTTCGCTGTGATCAATACCATCTATTTTCAAGATGGTATTATACACGCTTTGGCCTGTGATGTTTGTAACATTTACAGTTGCAGTCTTTGACTTAGCAGCATCCCACTGTATTACAACTTTACCGTTTGTAGGGTTAGGATATACTACTACACTTTGTGAACCTGCAGCAACATTTGCAACCGCTGTAGTGCCAGGTTTGATGGATGTTGAGTTCTGCGTAAAGTTTATACCGCTTACATGGGGATTAGCCGATGTGATATTAATAGTACCCCAAGGAGTGGTATGATAGCCCAGATCTTCAGGATAAATACTATAAGTGCCTAAAGGTATATTGCTGATAGAGTATTTACCACTGGCATCAGTATAAGTGCTTGCGATGATATTATCTTTTGAATCGCGGAGGTATATAAGGAGACCTGCAACGGGAGCGCCAACTGTACCACCACCGGTAGTTTTACCTGCACCGTATAGCACATCTCCGCCTATAAAGCCAGGGCCAGAAATAGCTGTACCACGCTTCATCCAAATATTTACATTGTAATTGCCCATGCTGCTGGAGTGCACTACGTAAAGGGCACCGCTCCAGTACGCGCTTGAGTCATGATAAGTAGGAATATAAGTAGGGAAGACACCGGAGGCCGGCATACTAATGATATGCGCCTTCACAAGGTAAGAACCTGAAGGAACACCCGAGAATGTATATGGCGTACCGCCGTATGCTGAAGCAATTGTTTCAGAGTCTACTGCTTTAATAATGTGCGTAGAGGAATCGTAAGTAATAAGCCAAACCTTAAAGGTAAATGTATCTGTAACAATACCCGCGGTATCGATATTAATGTAGCCGGAAATCACGTTGCTGCCAGTACTGGGTCCAGTGGTTACATTCAGGAATACACTATCCACACAACCAGCGGTGGTGGAATAAGCAACCAGTGAAGGGTAATGTGCACCATGAGTAGCATAAACATGTGTAACCGGGGAGCCGGTGCCGGTAGTGCCATCGCCGAAAGACCAGTTATAAGTCATACCAGCAGTGCCAGCCGGGGTATAGGCTGTAAGGATAACAGAATCACCAAAAACCATGGTATCTACGGTAGTAACGCAAGGGCCATAGCTAACGGTAATTGATTGCGTTAAGGTATCTGAACAAAGAATGGTACCTGTAGCAGAATCGTAATTAGTTAAAATAAGTGTGGCTGTGTAGGTGCCCGGAGAGCTATAGGCATGGGATAATGTACCCGAAGAACTATAGAAATAACCGCTTGTACCATCGCCATACTCCAGCATTTCAGAGTTGACACCGGTGGTGCCGAAGGTAGACATGTTGTAAAAATTAACGTTCAAAGCACTGGTGCTGGTAGGGCTTGCGTACCAACCATAATTAGCCGAACAGGCGAACACTGACTGCACCAACAATAGGGCGATCAGGGTTGTAAAGATTCTTTTCATAACCCTTTTGATTTTTTGAGTGATTAATTTAGTTTAAATATTGCCTTTCCAGGAGTTCCATAAGAAAGACGTTACCATAATCAAGTAGGTTAAAAAAAAATGAAGATTATTTTTTTGATTACAAGCCACCGTTATACGGAATTTTCTTTCGTGTAATATTCAGGAACTGGTAACCAATGGAAAGCCGGAAGTACGGCTGGGAATAAAGACCCTTTATATTTTTGTCGGTAACGTTATTATATCCTGATAATGATTGTGTTAGTAAAAACTCAAGCGTGAACTTATCGGCAAGGGAGTAGTCGAGGCCAAACATATAACCAACACGTACTGTACTTTGGGCAGTAGTGGCTGATGATACATAAGAGGAGTAAGGCATACCAGGGTGCGTATATTTCACTGAATTGAGATAAGCATTCACTTCGTAGCCATGCAATATACCGCTGCTATCTACAGCTGTTCTAAGATGCATGGTATTTGTGTTATCTCCTAATACAAATAGATTGCTTATGTCAATATTTACACCACCTAACAGTGAGAATGAGCTTGAAAGTTTATACTTCAGCATTATTGGCAATTCAAAACCGATGTAAGAAGTAGTTGTATTTTTGGTCTTTACGATAATAGAATCGTAAGAGCCGTAATAGTGATATTTGTACAAACTATCTTTCGCTATTGTATCTATTTGTGCTATTTGTGTTCCGGTATTGTTATAATACGATTTAGACCCGTAATCAATATTATTTTTTAGCTGGGTATATTTTATTGCAGGCTGAAACAGGATTCCAAATTTATCGGACAAGGCTACCTGTGCATAAACCGCACCTATGAACTTACTTGTAGTATAAGTGCCAAAACCCTGTTCGTAACTAAGCTTTACACCGCCCTGAAAACTAAAAGCATTAGCAGTTTCCTTTGCTATATCATTGCTGCCACTACCTGCCGGGCTGTTCTTCGTACTACTATCTATATTATTTGCGGTAGCACTTTCTTTAGCTGCTACATCCGGTTTAGTTGTTTCTGCGTTTTGCTTTAGGGAGCTGCTGGTTATACTTTCTTTTGCTACTGCAGGTTTACTTGCAGGTATTATTTCCGCTATTTTCTTAGTGCTGCCTGCCGGCTCCGTCTTCTTTTTCTCGGCATCAATATTTTTATTAGCTTTTGAAACAGCCGGCTTTGTTGCAGGTATGTTTTGCTTTGCAACATCAGTATTTGAAGGAACAGATTGCTTAGCTGCTTTTTTTAATTTTTCTTTTTTATCAGGAACAGGTGCATCGACATTATTTCTTGTATTGTCTTTTGGAATAGTTGTATTGGCCAGATCGGCATGCTGGTTGCTTTTCTTTTCAGTAGTTACTGCAGCGGGCAGAATCAGTGTTGCGTTATTATTGCTTTTTGCTTTTTTCTGTGCTAAGGCTGGCTCTGCCTTTACATGCTTTGCTGCACTTACTTTAGAGCTCGCGCTTTCGGGGGATACTGATTCACTATTAGTTTTTGCAGTTGCGACTTCTTCTTTGTCCTTTGAAGTTTTGTTATTTTGTTTTTTATGCTCAGACGCAGAAGCTTTTGCTGTGGTTGTATTTGCGCTAGTGTTACTTTCAATTTCAGTCGCCTGCTTAGTAGATTTATTTGTTGTTGAGCTTTGGTCAACTGTATTATTGTCTTTATTATTTACTACTGTAGCGGAGTTGTTAGTGGTTAAGGTGCTTTTCTGCGATGGTTTATTATTTCGTTTTGCTGTCCTGTTCGCAGTGTGTGCTCTCCTGGTAGCATGCTTTACAGCGATAACAGTTTCATTATTGCGTTGAGTATTACTATTTACCTGGGCCGGAGCGGTTGATGCGCTATTATTATCTGCCTGCGCTTTGTTAGTTAGTCCTGCGGTATTGTTATGTGTGCTTTGTGTATTATCTATCTTTACAGTAGCAGGAGCATTTTCTTTGTCAGAGCTTTTTATTGTGTTATTTGCCAATGCTGTCTTGCCTGCATTTGCAGATTTTGATGATTGTTTATAAATGAAGAACGCTGCGGCTATTAATAACAATATAACTATGGAATAACCCATGAAACCGCGGGAGCCACCAGTGCTTTTATTGCCTGGTTTCTTTGTCGCATCTATTTTATCCAGATTCCCTTCTATCCTATCCCACATACCACTCCGGGGCGCTTCCTGATAGTCATTCAGTTGCTGCCGAAACAGATCGTCCATATTTTTTTTCTGTTCTTCCATTTATTTATTTCATCAAGTAAATTTTCTCTTTAATTTTTTTTCTTGCATCGTTTAAATACCATTTGCTATATCCTTCGCTTATACCAAGCTGTTCTGCTATTTCCTTATGTGTATAGTCCTCGAACACGAAAAGGTTAAAAACCATTCGCTGCGATTCTGAAAGTGTATGTATGATTTGTAATAGTTCTTTGTAATAAAGTTTGCTGGCTGCATCATCTTCAATGGATGGGTCTATTGTTTCGAAATCAGAACTTATTACTTTTTGATGTTTTACATTTTTCCTGTAATGATCGATAGTACAGTTTATAGTTATTCTTCTCATCCAACCTTCAAAAGAACCGTTGAAAGAGTACTGGTTTAATTTTGTGAAGATGAGGATGAATGCATCGTTCAATATTTCTTCCGAAATCTCCATACTGTTTTCATATCTTCTTATTACGCCAAATATCATATTTGCATATTTGTCATACAAAGCCCTTTGTGACTTCCTATCTCCAGCAATACATCCCTGTATCAACCTAAGCTGTTCATCTTCCAGGTTGACCTCATTCTGTGGATTATATATGTGCTCGTTGCTCGTCAATTTATTTCTTACGTAGGAACAAGGCCGTGTCCGTTATTAATTAAGACGTAACAATGAAACCGGCCGTTAAAGAATTTTGCTTGTAATATACCAGATATTGGGATGTAGCTCAGAAGCTGTGATTTTGCCTACTGAGGGCTGCTACTAATCTGCGAGCAATTTAGTAGTATATCTTACTGCATTTCTATCGGTGAGCTGCAGGAAATACATGCCATTGTTAAGGCCAGCTTTATTTAAAAGCACTTTCCTGTCATTTATAACTTGCTGAAGCACTATATGCCCGGAAATATCATATAGTACCATCGTGCAGGGCAGTGCTATGTTATCATCTAATTGCAGTGTGGCAGAAGTCTTTATGGGTTCAGGATATATATGCAGTCTCATGCCTTTATTTACTATATCTACATTATTGGGCGGATTAAAGATAAAGTCGTCGACATAGGTAGTTGCAGAGTCATTTGGTGCACTTAATGGTGCGTGCGCAGAAACCCAAACAAAACGGCAATTGACTGAAGGAGTAACAGTGGCGGTAACTTTTCGCCATATTGTATCAACAGGTGCAATAACAAATACAGTGGCAGTAGTATCAACAGTTGTATCATTAACGGCATACCCATATTCCAGGTTAGCACCAGTACCTACTGATGGTGAAGGGCCTTTGTAATAAAAGGAGAAAACATAGCTTTTGCCAGCTACCATGTCTGCATTCAGTTCAAGCAAGAGTTGATTGCCATGATGAAGAGCAGGACTAAAGTGCAAACCAATGTAGTGAAAACCATCCTTCGCATACCCTATACCGCAAGTATTATCAGCTACATACATTTTTTGCGGGCCTGTCGTGGTCATAAATACATTACCGATGGTGTTAATGCCCCAATAGGCATTGTCCTGACAGGAAGTAACTGAAGCGCCGGTAACGGGCTCCAGGCTGCCATTATAAAAAGTTTGGGCAAATAGTGAACTACTATATAAAGAACAAGTTAATATAAGAAAATATCGAAGCGTTTTCATTTGACAAGATTTTAAACATTATTGAAGATTTGCCGCATTAATAAAATTATACAAATAGCTTTAAGACACAAGGTTTTGTTTTGGGTAATCAATTCAAAAACCTGATGTAGGGGATTAGGGGCTGAGCCGCTAATAGATAAAGACGTAAAATTTATTAGGAGCGTTAAAAAAAATCACAACTTTTTTTAACAGGCATAAAAAAATCACCCCGCATGAGCGGGGTGATTCAAATAAAGAATATTAAAAGACTTATTTGATAATTTCAGTAACCTGACCGGCACCTACTGTACGGCCACCTTCGCGGATCGCGAATTTCAGACCTTTTTCCATTGCTATTGGAGCAATCAGTTTAACAGTAAGGTTCACGTTATCGCCAGGCATAACCATTTCAACACCAGCTGGAAGTTCGCACTCACCAGTTACGTCCGTAGTACGGAAGTAGAATTGAGGACGGTATTTCTGGAAGAATGGAGTGTGACGTCCACCTTCTTCTTTGCTCAGTACATAAACTTCACCTTTGAAGTCAGTGTGCGGAGTGATGCTCTTAGGAGCACAGATTACCATACCACGACGGATATCTTTCTTTTCAATACCGCGGAGCAGCAAACCTGCGTTATCACCTGCCTGACCCTGGTCAAGAAGTTTTTTGAACATTTCAACACCAGTAACAGTAGAGCTAAGCGGATCTTCGTTGAAACCAACGATTTCTACGTTTTCGCCTACTTTAACGATACCGCGTTCGATACGACCTGTAGCAACAGTACCACGACCAGTGATAGTGAATACGTCTTCTACAGACATCAGGAACGGCTGATCGATTGGGCGCGGAGGAAGAGGGATGTAGCTATCAACAGCGTCCATCAGATCTTCTACAGCTTTAACCCACTGTTCTTCACCAGCTAAAGCGCCAGTAGCAGAACCTTTTATTATTGGTGTGTTATCGCCATCATATTCGTATTTGCTCAGCAATTCACGAATTTCCATTTCAACCAGGTCAAGGATTTCAGGATCGTCAACCAGATCAACTTTGTTCATGAATACTACGATACGAGGTACACCTACCTGGCGAGCCAGAAGGATGTGTTCTTTAGTTTGCGGCATCGGACCATCTGTAGCAGCAACCACCAGGATAGCACCGTCCATCTGGGCAGCACCAGTGATCATGTTCTTCACATAGTCAGCGTGACCCGGGCAATCAACGTGCGCATAGTGGCGGTTAGCTGTCTGGTATTCAACGTGAGCTGTGTTGATGGTGATACCACGTTCTTTTTCTTCTGGAGCAGCATCGATTTCATCATATCCTTTCTTTTCCGCCAAACCTTTGTTTGCCAGAATTGTAGTTATAGCCGCTGTCAAAGTGGTTTTACCATGGTCAACGTGGCCAATGGTACCAATGTTTACGTGGGGTTTTTCCCGCTTAAAGGTCTCTTTTGCCATTGTTATTTTTTTTAATAGAAGTATTTAAATTGTTTGTTTATGATTGTGGCTTTGCAGCCATGTTTACACTTTCATTTCCTTTCCCCTCTGCTGCGCTGCCCCTAACTTGTTAACTGAGCTGTTGAGCAGGATTGAACTGCCGACCTCTTCCTTACCAAGGAAGTGCTCTACCGCTGAGCTACAACAGCTAATTAGTTTGTCATTGCTCAATTTTTTCAAAATCTCTATATCATCGGGTGGCTGCCTTCTGATATATTCTGCTGAGCTACAACAGTTTAAAAGAACTACCTCATAACACTTTAAGTTTTCGACCCGGCACACTTTGCTTGCCTGGAGCGAAAACTTAAATAACCGGAGCGGGAGACGAGGCTCGAACCCGCGACCTACAGCTTGGAAGGCTGTCGCTCTACCAACTGAGCTACTCCCGCTTATTCCATTCCGCAGATTACAGCGGGTGTTATCAACTTTCGTTGATAACCGCCAACTGTAAGCTGTTATTTCTAAATGTGGGCAGAGAAGGATTCGAACCTCCGTACTCGTGAGAGAACAGATTTACAGTCTGTCGCCTTTAGCCACTCGGCCATCTACCCAATTTCATTTTTGTATCGAAAAAAACAAACAGATATATAAATCCCTTGTGTTAATCCTTTACACCTTTGGAGCCACTTGCCGGAATCGAACCAGCGACCTACTGATTACAAATCAGTTGCTCTACCAGCTGAGCTAAAGTGGCTTTTGTATTTTTAAGAACTATCCCCCATCAGAAATGGGATTGCAAAAGTAGGGAACTAAATGATTTTTACAAATTATTTTTCCGCTTATTTCTATCAATTCTTTACTTTTTTTTCAAGCAGCGCTTACCACCCTTGCAAAGCTTGAAATATGCAATAACATAAAATACATTTTTATCGCCGGTTTGCTTGCTGGCAGCTATTGTCTTAGCTATCGATTTGCTTGTTTTTATTCAGGCATTTGACACTAATACAATAAAAAAACTCCGGCATTTAGCCGGAGTTTCGAATATTTTGAACCCTGCTGATTATTGTTTTGACATAGTAAATGTCAGCGTATCGTAAATGGTTACCGGGGAACCAAGATGCAACCTGATATAACCACCAGTAATGGTAGTGTGTGATGCATCTATTGTACCCTGACCGCTATATACCTGTAATGCACCACCGTTTATTATCTGATTCTTAGGCGATACATAGAAGCCAGTTGTAGTGCTGTCTGTAACGCAATCAACCGTAAAATTAGGATTACCCAAAAAGTTATTAATCAACACTGCTGTGGGGCTCATAAGGCCACCAGTGCTCTTTACGCCGGCAGTAATGGTTACTGTGTAGAGTGAATCTTTATTTATGCCACTAAGATCGGCAGACGTTACTGTTTCATGCACTTTCCAGGTACCAACAAATTTATTATTGTAGGCGATTTCGCAATTAGTACCCTGGTAGCCATTAGGGCACAAACAGGTACCTTTCTGGCATACACCACCATTCATACAATTCAGATCATCACAACTTGCAGCATTTTTACTGCTCTTGGAACAAGACACGTATGCAACCGACAGAAAGCACGAAATTGTTACGAATAAAGTAATAAAAATGCTAGATAGTCTTCTTTTCATAAGGTAAATTTAATCAAACGTTTTAAATTTCATATAGTCTGTCAATTTTCTTAAGCAATAATTCCTTTAAATGTAATTGCCTTTAGAACTTATATTTATAAATATCACACATTACATCTGCTTTAGCTCCGCTACCAGGTCCTGCAATACCTTTTTGGCATCGCCAAAAAGCATGGAAGTCTTAGGCCTGAAGAACAGCTCATTTTCTATACCAGCATAACCTGGCTTCATACTGCGTTTATTCACTATTACGTGTTCGGCCTTTTCTACTTCCAGTATAGGCATGCCATATATAGGGCTTGAAGGGTCATCTTTTGCTGCAGGATTTACAACATCGTTGGCGCCTAGTATCAGCACTACATTTGTACTACCCATCTGGTCGTTAGCATCTTCCATTTCGAGCAATTTTTCATAAGGCACGTCTGCCTCTGCGAGCAGCACATTCATGTGACCCGGCATACGACCAGCCACTGGGTGGATACCATAAAGCACTTCTACCCCTTTGTCTTCCAGCACTTTTTCCAACTCGTGGCAGGCATGCTGCGCCTGTGCTACGGCAAGACCATAGCCGGGGATTATCATCACCTTTTGGGCATAAGCCATGAGAGTAGCAGAATCATTAAGAGATATTTCTTTAAA